>Ga0180432_10002682_pt1 | contig 26485 bp, 17 predicted proteins | sample SS_ome_10_FD_132414 | JGI IMG/M metagenome (GOLD analysis project Ga0180432, IMG submission 132414) | Hypersaline lake sediment archaeal communities from the Salton Sea, California, USA - SS_1_MS_2 metaG | ecosystem: Environmental > Aquatic > Non-marine Saline and Alkaline > Hypersaline >... | reverse complement strand
TATTTCCAGAACAAACCGACCCGGGGATGGAACGGTCACGACAACCCGACCTACGCGGCCATGGTGCGCGCCCTGGATGATTCCGTGGGACGGATTCTGGATACGCTCGAGCAGACCGGCCTCGATGACAACACCCTCGTGGTCTTCATGAGCGATAACGGCGGCGTCATGTATGTACAGGAGGGCCCGACCGACAATGCGCCTTTCAAGGGCGGCAAGGCCATGCTGTTTGAGGGGGCATTCGTGTCCCGCTGGTTTTCTGGTGGAAGGGCCGAATTCAAGCAGGTCAGTGGTGTGACATTCCCGTGCATGCCACGGATATGTTTCCCACGCTGCTGGACCTGGCGGGGTATGATGTGACTCCCTATATTGAACTGGGCGGGATCGACGGTCGCAGTTTCAAGGGACTGTTGCGCGATCCGGAGAACAGGCACCAATCCTATGCGCGTGATACCTTCTTTTGGCACTATCCCTTTAACGTGATCGTTAAACATCCAGACGACGGCGTGGCCCTGGCGCCGCACTCGGCCATTCGGCAAGGGGATTACAAACTGATCCACGACTGGTCCGGGCGTCTCCTGCTGTACAATATCGTTCAGGATCCTTTTGAAAAACAGGATCTATCCGAGACGATGCCGGATAAGACGCGTGCATTATTCGTGCGCTTGCATGATTGGCTGGATACGCAGGTGGATGTCAAATACCATCCCGCCTTAAATCCGAACTACCGTGCCGAGAAGGAGGCGCGTAGCCGTCCCTTTATAGACCTGCGTGCAAAATACCTGGGGCCCACGCGGGCGATTCGGAGCCCGCAAAGCGACCCGCGCCTCAAACCGAAGCCGTGACATCATCGTTGCAGGATAGTATATTATGGGGGCGCTGGCGCGACAGAAGTATTGTTTATGGAGCTCAATTGAAAGTATCGGCTTATTCAAGGGGTATCATCACATGATGAAGAAGATCACTTTTGGACTCGTTGTTTTTCTGCTTCTTATTCCAGTTGCTTTCTCGCAATCGGAGGGACAGTTGCGTCAGTGGTTGAAGCGGTTCCCGGCCGCGGACACCGATGGCGACGGCACGCTGACGGTCGAGGAAGCCAAGGCCTTCATGGCGACCCGCAGACGAGCCAGAAATGCACAGGGACCGCGTGCAGAATTCAGGGTGGATCCGGGCTGGAGCAAGGCACGCTTCCCTGACAGTGCGGTCTGCTACAAGACGCCGAAAGAGATCCAGGCTATTTACCGCAAGGCGTTCCCTGCCGACCGGCAACCGGTGTTCCATGTCCCCAGGCCGGAGAAGGCCTTGCGCATTGTAGGTACAGGACACAGCTTCATGGCACCCGGATACCGGACCTTTCCTGTGATCTGTCGGGCTGCGGGATTCGAGCAACCGCTCCGAACCCACACCGGCGGCGGGATGACAGGCAGTGCCCGCTACAAATGGGAACAGGAGAATGGGATTTTCGAATTTGCCGGAAAGCCGCAGCCCAAACTGCTGGCGGCCATTGCCACGGGCGCCTGGGACGCCATGATGTGGGGGCCCTATCTCGCGGACCAGCCCGCGTATTACGCCTGCTGGATCGACTTCTGCCTCAAGTACAATCCCAAAATGGAATTCTTCCTCAGCGATGCCTGGCCGCAGTTGCGTCAGTTGAGTTCTTTACCCGAGAGCGAGGATGAACTGAGTGCAGCGACCTTCGTTCGTTTGGCCCGGGAGAGGCGCGTAACCACTGAGAAGCTAATCGCTGCTCTTGACCGTAAGTACGCAGGCAAGGTTCATATCATGCCCACGTCCGACGCCATGGTGCTCGCGGTTCAGGCCTATTATGAGGGCAAGCTGCCGGGCATTGAGGGCGTCAACCGTTGGCTGGGCGGCAAGACCTACAGTATTTGGCGCGACCAACTCGGTCATCTCGGCCCAGGCTTCGAGCGGCTCGAGGGGTACGTGTTCTACGCCACAGTCTACAGGCGGTCACCCGCCCTCATCGAGGGGGATATCCCCTTCAAGCCCTTAGTTGACAAGAAGCTTGGCAAGCTCGATCCGCCAAGTCAGGATGTGGACCGACTCTTCCGCCGCATCGCTTGGGAAGCCGTCATTAACAATCCGCTATCCGATGTGACAGATCGGGACAGGGACGGGATTGGGGACTGAGTCCCAATGCCGGGAATGCCGGGGATCAGGCCTCAGGATATCGATTACGCTGTCTGTGATTGCATATTTTTTGAGGCCGGCATCAAAATGAGCCTCGCACCGGGCGTGAGCGTTTTTGTCTCTGACAAGGAAGGCCATACTTGCCGAGGTTCTTAGTATTTACTGTTGCGCTGCGGTGCCTGTCGTCCACATCACGAAAACGAACCCCGTCGCTTTTAGAAGCTCCTTCCGGGTTGACACTCATGAGACCACCTCGTGGCAATGTGCCCAGAATGTTCCTGAAACAGAATATACATTCTGAGCACTGCTGCCAATGAGAGCCGTTGATTTCCTTGTTTAGGACGGAATTATGTAAATCGGGGAGACAAGATTTGAACTTGCGACCTCTGCGTCCCGAACGCAGCGCTCTGGCCAAACTGAGCTACTCCCCGGCCAACCGGTTTATCAAAATAGCACATGCCTCGCTGAAATGCAAGCTATAATAAATTTACCGGATCAATATCTATGGCGATTTTCACCATCGGCCGGATCGGGCCCTGACCTCGCAGTTCGGCGAAAAGGCGCTGGATCGTTGCCGCTTCCGGGGCCTGGATGATGATCTGCATCCTGTGGAAACGCTGGATTCGGCTGATCGTTGCCGGCATCGGCCCGCGAACGGTGGCTTCCAATCCGTCCCGACGGATGATGCGATCAATGCGCTGACGCATCTGCTGGCATGCTGCATCGAGCTTATCGGACTTCATATCCCGAAGGACGATCAGGGCCAGCCGCCAGAAAGGCGGTAGATTGCACGCCCGGCGGTGTTTCATTTCCTCCCTGACGAAACCGTCGAAATTCCCGCCGAGGGCGTATCGAATCGCCGGCTGGTTGGCCAGGAACGTTTGGACGAAGACCGTGCCTTTCTTTTCGGCGCGTCCCGCACGGCCGGCGACTTGTGAAATCAGTTGGAACGTTCGCTCGTTCGCTCTGAAATCGGGCAGATAGAGAGACGTATCGGCGCTGATAATACCGACCAGTGTCACATTTGGGAAATGCAGACCCTTGGCGAGCATTTGCGTGCCGGCCAATATATCAATGCGCCCTTCGCCGAAGTCTTTGAGCAGGCGGTAGTAGTCTTTACCGGCCATCGTATCGCTGTCGATCCGTGCGATACGGGCCTGTGGGAATTTCTTGGCCAATTCTTCTTCGAGCCGTTGCGAGCCCATTCCGATCATGGCGAATCCCTTGCCGCAAAGGGGGCACTTTTCCGGCACGAGCGTTTGGGATAAACAGTGATGGCAGATGGCGTAGCCGTAATTAATATGCTCGCCTGTGACGGTTCGCATTCGCTTGTAGCGGGGGGCGTTCGATTTGTGGAAGGTTAGCGTGACGTCGCAATTTCGGCAGTGCAGCGAATGTTTGCATGAAGGGCAAAATACGAAATTGCTGTATCCCCTTCGGTTCAGGAGCAAAATGGCCTGCTCTTTCCTCGCAAGGATTTCTTTTAAATGCCCCGCCAACGGATCGCTGATTAGGTTGATGCCCTTTTTCGTCATTTTTGTTTGCGTTAAATCAACGAGCCTCATTTTAGGCATCGGCAGGTCCATGACGCGTTTGGGCAGGCGGACGAGGTGGAAGTGTTTCTTAAGCTGACAGTTGGCCAGCATTTCCAGCGACGGCGTCGCGCTGCCCAGAATGCAATGTGCGCTCGCAAGCTGGGCCCGTTTAATGGCCACGTCACGGCCGTGATAGCGCGGCGCCGTGTCCTGCTTGAAGCTGGGCTCGTGCTCCTCATCGACAACGACCAGGCCGAGGTTTGCCAGCGGTGCAAACACCGCCGAGCGGGCGCCGATGACTACATCCGCATCGCCTGATTTAACCTTTTGCCATTGGGCGTTACGTTGAGATGCGGTCAATCCTGAGTGCATGACGGCGATTCGTGCGAACCGTGCATTGAAACGCTGGACGGTTTGGGCCGTCAGGGCGATTTCAGGAAGAAGGACGATGGCGCTCTTACCTTTTCGCAGAACCGTCTGAATCGCCCGAATGTAAAGTTCCGTTTTGCCGCTGTCGGTGACGCCATAAAGCAATGTGACGCCAAAATTGTTAGAGTCCATTTGAGCCTTGATGGCATCATATGCTTTTTGCTGATCCTCGTTGAGGATAACGTGCGGCTCCGTCTTGATCGCCATACCCTCCGGGATGGCGGGAAGTGATTTCAATATTGTCTTCTGGGTAATGGCGACGATTTGTTTTTCGGCTAATTTCTTAGCCGGTTCGATGCCGCAGCCGGCGGCCTTGACGATCTCGTGCAAATCCGCCGCCGAATCGGGATCGAACGCCTTCTCCGCCTGAAGGCAGGCGATAATCTGTTTTTGCTTTTTCCCCTTTAGATTCTCAACCGTCTGTTCAATCTCGGCCGGCTGGATCGTCAGGTGAACACATCGTTGCGTTTTGACGCCGATTTGCTTTTTCACCGCCGACGGCACCATCGCCGCTAAAACCTGGCCGAGGGGGCAGACGTAGTAGCTGCTGATCCACTTGGCCAGTTCCATCAAATGCGGGTCCAGTAGCGGCGATTCCTCAACGGCACGTTTGACGAGTTTGAGGTGAATACCCCGATCCTCGCTTCCGAACGCCCGCTCCGGCGGGATATCCGCTTCAACACAAAAGCCTTTCTCCAGCTTGTCGTTTCTTCCAAACGGCGCTTCCACCCGCTGGCCGGCCTGAATCGGCCATATCTCGTCCGGGGCCAGATAATCAAATTCCGCATCCGCCGCCGTCTCAAACGCTACGCGAATAATATGATTGCAAGCAATTTCCTGTGTTTCTTTGGATGCAAAAAGGGTGTCTGCCCGGCGTTTGCTCATTGGGTTTCTCGTTTAACTTGAGGTGCCAAATTGGCATCTCAAATTCTCACATTTTCCAAGATAACATAAATCGGTTCGCTTGAGTTATTTCGTTTCTGTATTTATACGGTATATACCTGCTTTTCGTCGTTTTTCGGATTTCTCGTCGATATGGGTATCTTCGCACACGTCCAGGCCGAGCCTGGCGATGAGGGTTTTGAGATAATCCAGATGCGGGCAGGGGGGCGCGTGGAAGTTGTCTTTCGTGATGCAGGACGACAATTGCACGACGATCCGGTCTTTAGTGATCCCTTCCAGCTTTTTGATCCGACGGGTTAGGTTGCTCAATTTCCGGTGCAGCGCCCGGCCGCAACAGCCGCCACAGGTTAGGTTGATTGTACGATAGACTTTGTCCCTGGGATAGCCGGAAAAACCGCCCGTGCGCTCGTGAAACGCCTTTTCACAATGGTAGCCGGGGCATCGTTCTTTAACGATATGGCATTGGACGATAACGACGTAATCTTTGCCCTTGAAATCGATCATAATCCATCATTCCCCTCGAGAATGCGGTTGAAAATAAGGTTTCATTTCTTCACTTCCGGAGTGCTCGGAGACTTTCTTTTTCTTCTTTTTTTGGCGGCTTTGGCTGTATTATCCTTCTTCTGGTTCTTCGGCAGCTTGAAATAATCCGCCGCCATGTGGCTGATGTAATCGCCTATCGCCAATGAAGCCGTCGCCGCCGGAGAGGGCGCATTGAGAACGTGGATAGAGTTGCCTTTTCTCTCGATTCGAAAATCATCAATCGGCTCGCCGTTCGGCTTAAGCGCCTGGGCCCGAACGCCTGCTTTGCACGGGATGATATCATCGCTTTCAATCGAGGGGATGAGTCTCTTGAGTTGTCGGAGAAAGAGTTTCCTGGAGAGTGAACGCGCATATTCGCCGACTCCGTATCTCCAATATCGAAAGAACATTTTCCATAATCCATGGTAGGACAAAGCATCCCATGAATCGGCCAGACTGACATCATGCCTGCCGTAGCCTTCCCGCTTGAAAGAGAAGACGGCGTTCGGGCCGCACTCGACCGTGCCGTCGATCGTACGCGTAAAATGGACGCCGAGGAAAGGTAAGGCCGGATCGGGCACGGGGTAGATCAGTGTTTTGACTTTCTCGGCCGCTTCTTCCGTTAATTCGTAGTAATCTCCGCGGAAGGGCACGATTTTCATCTTCGGCGAGATACTGTCCATGCGTGCGATCCTGTCGCACTGAAGTCCGGCACAGTTAATAATGAACCTGGCATTGAAAGCATCCTGGTTTGTGACGACTCTCGTATAGAAGTCGTGCTTATCGAGGGCAATGACCTCGTGGGAGACCAGAATCCTATTATGGGTTCCTTTGGCGACGACCAGCTCGGCGAATTTCTGCGCCACCTTCCTAAAATCGATGATTCCGGTGCAAGGGACGCGAATGCCGGCAATGCCCTCGCAGAAAGGCTCGATATGCTGGATATCCTCGGGTTCGATTTCTTCGATCCCCTCGATTTCACTTTCGAGACCATTCTGAAGAATCAGCTCAAGATTGACTAATTCTTTGGGCCGGGTCGCAACGATGATCTTGCCGCAAATCTCATAGGGGATGCGGTGTTTCTTGGCGAAAGCCACGAGCTGTTTTCGTCCTTCGATACAGGTTCTGGCCTTGGTGGAGCCGGGCGTGTAATAGAGGCCGGAGTGAATGACGCCGGAATTGTGCCCGGTTTGGTGGGTGGCTAATTCCTCCTCTTTTTCCAGCACGGCGATACGAATATCAGGATGATTGAGCGTTAATTTATAGGCCGTGGCCAGGCCCACGATCCCGCCGCCAATGACGGCGAGGTCAAAATCGATGCTTCCATTCATCATAGGGAATCCCCAAAACTCCTTATCAACTTTTCAGTCATACAATAATCAACGATCCGAAGACCGTCAACCAAGAATCTCTGTGCTATCATGTCTTTAAGAGCGGAAATCAGTTGAGATGGGGACTTGAAATAGATGGATTGAAATTTCGACGGTATTATATGTCCGGGACGACTTCGGGATAGACCTGGCCGGTCGAGTTGATCTTGAAGACGTAAATCAGCCCGCTCCTGAGCTTTGAATAGACGGCAGTGCCGTAGATCGCTTCGATATCGTATTGAGCGAGTTTTTCGGGATCATTAGCCAGAGTCCAGATATTGGACCAGAACATTTCCCTGTGTTTGACAGGCAGTGCTTCAAATAAATCGCTATATCTTCTCGGTTCGGTCCCCGGCTTCTCGATGGGATACCCTTCTTGAGGTGTCATTTGCTCGCCGTAAACACGTCGCCACAAGTATAAGGCTCGTGTCCGGCCGTCCATCACCATCTTGTTGCCGAATTTCACAATCAACGCGTCGAAATGAATCACGTCGCCGACGATGGTGAATTTCTTTTCCAGGATTGTCTCGAGTTTATTATCCCGGGCCGTTTCGACGAATTTGAGAGTTGTATAAAGCTCGCCGTCCCTCGTTTCCTGGGCGATCACCTTTGCGTAACCGATCTGGTTTTCGCCGCTCAAATTGGTAATCGCCTGCTTGAGTGTCCTGTTCTCGGCTAAAAGTTCCTGGATCGTCGCGACCGCCTTATAGGGTTCTCGACCCAGGTAGGCCATCCCGGCAAGGCAGGCAACGATAATCAGCAGCGGTAAAAGCCTTAGTTTTTTAAGCCCTGTTGACATATAACGTCTTCTATTAACAAGTATTCCTTGTCAAACGAAACCTCTCCTCCTATTCTATCATCGGTTTTGTCGCTCGATTCTCTGGATTTTTTGATGACCGGTCTTCAATCTTGTAACAAAAAAGCGCATGTGCAAACATTCTTGCTCGGCCCCCTCGCTATGTTCAAATCCTTGAAAACGTATGAGATTGTAGCCGCTACTGCTCACTCATGTAGGGATATCGGAAGTTGGTCGGCGGTACAAGATTTTCCTTGATGGTGCGCGGCGAGACCCAACGTCCTAAGTTTAGCCAGCTACCCGCTTTATCATTCGTGCCCGAGGCCCGGGATCCCCCGAACGGCTGCTGGCCGACGACCGCCCCCGTGGGTTTGTCGTTAATGTAGAAATTGCCGGCGGCGAATGTCAGCGCATCCATTGCCTTGACAATCGCGCTGCGGCTCTGGGCGAAGATCGCTCCCGTCAGTGCATAGGGCGAGGTTCGGTCGCATAATTCGAGCGTTTGCTCATATTCGGCTTCCGGATAAACATAAACCGTCAAGACGGGCCCGAAAATTTCTTCAGACATGAGCTTGGATTTCGGATATTTACTCACCACGACGGTCGGCTCGATGAAGTAACCGGCTGACTCATCACATCCGCCGCCCACGATAACGTCCATATCGGGTGAATTCCTGGCGTATTCGATATATCCGCTAATCGTATCGAAGGCTTTTTTGTCGATCACAGCCCCCATAAACGTTGCAAAGTCGGTGATATTGCCCATCTTGATTTGGCCGATCATACTTAATAAGAGGTCTTTGACTTGCGGCCAGGTCGAATCGGGGATGTACGCCCGGGAGGCCGCCGAACACTTCTGACCCTGATATTCGAAGGCTCCTCGGACGAGGGCCGTCACGAGGGCTTCGTCATCGGCGCTGGCGTGGGCGAAGATGAAGTCCTTGCCGCCGGTCTCACCGACGATCCGGGGATATGAGACATATTTCCGAACGTCCGTACCGATGACCTGCCAGATTTTCGAGAAGACCTCCGTGCTGCCGGTAAAGTGGATACCGCCGAGTCGGCCGTCGTTGAGGACGGGCGGGGCGACGACCGGGCCGGGACCCGGCACCATATTAATCACGCCGGGTGGCATCCCCGCCTCTTCGAGAATATTCATCATAAAATAGGCCGGCAGGACGGCTGCGGAGGCCGGTTTCCATACGACGGTATTGCCCATCAACGCCGGGGCGGTGGGGAGGTTACCCGCGATCGATGTGAAATTAAACGGTGTGATCGCCAGAACGAATCCGTCCAAAGGGCGATGTTCCATATAGTTGATGACGCCGGGAGCGGAGGTGGGCTGGTCGCCGTACACTTGCTCCATATAATGCACGTTGAAACGCCAGAAGTCGATCAACTCACACGCCGCATCGATCTCGGCCTGGTTCGGTGTTTTGCTCATATTGAGCATGGTCGCGGCGTTAAGGGTCTGGCGGCACTTTCCGGCCAGCAGTTCGGCCGCTCTGAGCAGGACCGCCGCTCGGGATTGCCAGGGCATCCGGGACCATTCTTTTTTCGCTTTTTCAGCGGCATCAACGGCCTTAATCGCGCATTCGGCGTCGGCTTGATGATATTGGCCTAAAACGTGATGATGATCGTGCGGACAGCGGATATCCGCTAAATGGCCGTTCCGCACATCCTCTCCGTTGATAATCATGGGAACTTCGATCCGGTTATGGAGCATCTCCTGGAGATTGGCGGATAGTTCGGCGCGTTCGGGGCTGCCGGGGGTGTACTGAAGGCAGGGTTCATTGGCCGGCTCGGGGATTCGGAAAATTCCGTTGAACATGAGGCTCTCCTTAAAATATTCCCGTCTGAGTTCTGCAAAACTGAAGGTTAGGCATCTACTACTTTAGAAAATCTTTGGAAGCCTGATATTTCTATGCGTTCTTTCCACAGCACTTCTTGTACTTTTTCCCGCTGCCGCACGGACACGGTTCGTTGCGGCCGACCTTGGGGGTTTCGAGCTTAATTTGCTTGACCTTCACTTCTCCCTGCGGCGCCTGAGCGGCGGCCCGCTGTTGCTCAGACACCGCAAATTGGCTGACCTCATCGTGCTGTATCTGGCTGACGTTCCATACACTCCGGGCCCGCGCGCCGGCCTCCAGATGCACCTTGAAGATAATATCCGTCACACGATCCTCGATCGTATCGAGCATCTCATCGAACATGCGAGAGCCTTCACGTTTGAATTCGGTCTTGGGATCCTTCTCCGCCCAGGACCGCATCCAGATGCTTCCTTTGAGATGGTCCATCGAATAGAGGTGGTCTTTCCACGTGCTGTCATAAACCTGGAGCAGAACGTATTTTTCCAGGTCGCTCAGTTCGGCGCGCATGAATTCTCTGCCGATTTCGGACAGTTTTTCCTTCAACTCCGAATCATCGCCCGGCAAATCGTCTTCCGTTAACGAGGTTTCGAATCTTTCTTTCGCCCAGTTGATTAATTCGGCAGAGTCCAAGTTGGCGATTTTATCAGAGAGTTCCCGGTCCAGTTCGCCGTCGTTGTAACTGCGGCTGCATTCAAGCAGCTTTTTATGGAGTGTGCGCGGCTTCGTTTCCTGTATTTGTTCGATCGTTAAGCCGGCGTTGTATTTTTTGTTAGCCCAGGTCGCCAGGGCTTCGTACGCATAGACATTGGGGCCCTGGGGTCCGTAAGCCATGTTCATCGCGAATTCAACGGGGTATTCAATCTCCCGCTGTTTGTATTTGGCGGCGGTTTGCTCGATAAGCTGCCGACGGATTTGTGCGGCGCTGAGTTCGGTTAGTTCGTCAATATTCAGTCGAATATCGAATTTGGCACGCACCCATTCGGCGAGACGGCTGATGGAAAAATCCTGCTTTACGAAATCAACGAGCGGCGAGCAGTCTTTTTTATCGATCTGCTCACCCGCAGCCGAAATTAACTGTTCTTCAATATCTTCCGGCGATTGATGTTTCACTTTGCCGGGACTCAAACTCACCCGAAAGGCGCTCATCGCCCATTTGCACAGGCCGCTGATATCCCAGGTTTGTGGATCATTGTAATCTTCAAAATATTCGCCCATTGAGAGGGAGATGTTGTTCGAGGCGTTTTCTTTCGCCTGTTGTTTGATGGTCTGCTCGATCTCCTCGACTTTCAAATCGGCAATATCCGCTGGTTTCAGATCGACGCTGAAGTTCGTTCTCGCCCATTCGATGACGCATGAGAGCGGATACTCCTCACTGAGCATCGTATTGCAATTGGTGTTGATCGTCGATTCGATCATTTCCTGGATGACGTCTTTAAGCTTCTTGCCGGCCAAAATCTGGCGTCTATGCGAATAAAAGTATTTTCGCTGGCGGTCCATCACCTCATCGTATTCGAGCAGGCTCTTTCGTGTCTCGAAGTTACGCTCTTCGACTTTCTTTTGGGCCTTTTCGATCCCTTTGCTGATCCTTTTATGGTAGATGGGCTGGCCCTCTTCCCAGCCGATCCAGGACAGCGCCTTAACGGTCCACTCCGGGGCGAAGACACGCATCAGATCGTCGTCAAAGCTCAGGAAGAACTGGCTGGAGCCATTATCACCTTGCCGCCCGGCTCGGCCTCGAAGCTGATTGTCGATGCGCCGGGCCTCGTGCCGCTCTGTGCCAAGGATGTGCAGTCCGCCGACCCTGGCGACGTCCGGTCCGAGCTTGATGTCCGTTCCCCGTCCGGCCATGTTCGTGGCGATGGTGACATTGCCACGCATCGTGCCGTCTCGGTTTTGATGTTGCTGACCGGCCTTGGTTACGATGTCGGCTTCTCGTGCATGCTGCTTGGCGTTGAGGACCTCGTGTTCGAGGCCGTATTGTCTCTTAAGAGCTGCCGAGAGCAGCTCGCTTTTTTCAATGCTGATCGTCCCAATGAGAAGCGGTCGGCCGGCCGAACTGGTCTCGTTGATCTCTTCCACGATGGCATTAAACTTCTCTTTCATCGACTTGTAGATGGCGTCCTCTCGGTCATCCCGGACGCAGGGCTTGTTGGTGGGCATGACGACGACGTCTAACTTATAAATATTCATGAACTCATCGGCTTCGGTCGCCGCGGTTCCCGTCATGCCCGCGATTTGCTCGTAGAGCTTAAAGAAGTTTTGCAGCGTGATTGTGGCAAGCGTCTGGCTTTCTTCCTTAACCGTGACGGCTTCCTTGGCCTCGACGGCCTGATGGAGCCCATCGGACCATTGCCGTCCGTGCATGAGTCGCCCGGTGAATTCATCCACAATAATGACTTTGCCGTCCATGACGACGTAGTCTTTTTCCCGCTCGAAGGTCACGTGGGCCCGGAGGCTCTGCTCCAACAGGTGCGGCCACTCCATATTGGAGCCGGTGAAGAAGGAACCGACGCCCGCGATGTCCTGGGCGGCGCCGACGCCCTCGTGGGTCAGGTGCGCTGCTTTGCGGTCGTGCTCGACTTCGTAGTATTGTGTGATGCCTGCCAGTTGGGCCTCCGCCGTTTCGCGTTCCTCCTGACTTTTTTCGATGGCCTTCTGGGCCTGCTCCATCCGCTTATTATCTTTTTCCTTCTTGGCGTCGGACAATTCACCCTGGGCGTTCGCGATCGTTCGCTCGGCGGTGTCAATTTTCTTTTTAAGTTGGTCGTAGTGGCTTTGAAGGCCGATCAGTTTCCGTGCGACTTGGTCCGCTTTTTTGTAGCGGGTAACGTCGTCGAAAGCCGGGCCGGAGATAATCAGCGGCGTTCGGGCCTCGTCAACCAGGATGGAATCGACTTCGTCGATGATGGCGTACTCCAGATCGCCCTGCACCATCTGCTCCAGCGACGTTTTCATATTATCGCGAAGATAATCGAAACCGAACTCGTTGTTCGTGCCGTAGGTGATGTCGCAGCCATACTGGGCCTTTCGGTCGTCCCCGGCGGTGTCCATGTCCGCCTGGATCGCGCCGACCGTCATACCCAGCGCTTCGTACACCGGGGACATCCATTCGGCGTCGCGCTTGGCCAGGTAATCGTTGACGGTGATGATGTGGATTCTCCGCCCGGTCAGGTGAACGAGGTAGGCCGCCAGCGTGGCGACCAGCGTTTTGCCCTCGCCCGTGGCCATCTCCGCGATTTTGCCCTCGTAGAGCACGTTGCCGCCCATAAGCTGCACGTCGAAATGACGCATCTCGACGTTTCGTCTGGCCACTTCCCGAACCACGGCAAAGGCCTCGGGCAAAATATCCTCGGGATTCGTCCCGGCTTTGATCGCGGCTTTAAATTCCGCGGTTTTTGCCTTGAGCGCTTCGTCGTCGAGCTTTTTAACTTGTTCTTCGAACTCGCCCGCCTTTAGAGCGACAGGCAGATAAACGTTCTTGATGAGCCGCTCGTTGCGCGAGCCAAACACTTTCACAAGCGACTTGCTTATTTTCTCGAATGCCATTGCGTTTTCCTGTCATCCCTGTTTAAGCAGAAATTCACAATCGTCAAAATATGGATTCTCGCGTGCGCGGTAAGGACAACGACCGTGCTAATCTTTGACTCTTGTTATGTACTCGCCGGTGCGCGTATCGACGCGGATCAGCTCGCCGAGCTTGATAAAAGGGGGCACCTGAACGACCAGGCCCGTTTCGAGCGTGGCCGGCTTGTTCTGGTTCGTCGCCGTGGCGCCTTTGATTTCGGGCGGGGTATCCGTCACTTCCAGATCCACCGTATTGGGCAGCGTCACGATCAACGGTTTGCCCTCGTACATACTGACTTGCAATTGGGTATTGGGTTTGAGGTATTTCTGACCGTCGCCGAACGCATCGTCGTCAAGGGAAATCTGCTCGTATGTCGTGGTATCCATCAGGACGTGTTCGCTTCCCGACGAGTACAGGTATTCGTAGGTTCGCTTATCCAAAAAGGCTTCTTCGACCGTCTCCTCCGACCGGAGGCGGACATTTTGAATCGTGCCGTCCGTTAAACTCTTCAGTTTCGTTTGATAAACCGCTCCGCCTTTGCCCAGCTTGACGTGCTGGTAATCGACGACCGCGTATAGTCTATCGTCAATCTTGACGGTCTGGCCCTTTTTCATCTCAGATGCTCTCATGTGCAACTCCGAAAAGAACTTATCATTAACCATTCAATCTCATTTGTTTGAAATCTACAGGGAGGCAGTATTACAGAATTGTACCAGGATGTCAAGAAAGCAAAACCATTCTAAAAGAGTAGATCCCTTTTTCTGAAGCCATTAACTCTCGGCTTCAATCGGTCGATTTCTGAGGATGATGATTTTCTGCCATATCTTGCGGGACAGGCCGGTCGTCAGGTTTTCAAGGTCGTTGACGGCGGTCGTGGACGCCGGATCATGGAAATCCTGAACGAACAGAAAACCCAGCTTGCTGATGAGAGCCAGCATTTCCGTGCAATAATCGAGGTACCGGCCGAGGCCGAAGGCATCAAGAGCTTCGCTGGGAGAATGGGGCGTTAAGGTGTGAATTTTGGATAGGCGATCCGGATCCTTGGTGAGTTGATGGGCATCTACGACGTGAGCAATGCTGCGCAAGCGGTTCGTCGCCTCTATCACGCGGTGGCGTTTGCGGCGGTTTTCATAGGTGATCAGAGTAATGACACCGGCACCGATCAGGACCAACTCACTCACGGCCGCTTCAGTCATCTGTATGAAATCGTACAGGGTGATGCTCTCTGTCTCCAACTTGAGCTGGAGCAGGGAGGCTACCAGCAATCCCGTGACGAGGATAATGAGTCCCCCTACACCTGCACGCAGCCAATAGTTCGGACGCGCAATCCAACGCACTGTTTCGTCGACCTCCAGGGAAACCTCATGCAAACGCCGGCATACTCCGGCCAATCCGGCCTCCGGGAATCGGTCGTTGATCCGCTGATACAGACGCGATATTGTTTCCTGTACTTCGCTGACCGCTAATTTGTCCGCTTGCATCCTCGATTCCCTCTGGCTAAGGTTGTGTTAAATAACGACAGCTTAATCCTTTCCTCCTGCTTCTCTCTTGATGATGAATATTATACCTTTTTCCTCAATTGGGTCAGTGTGACTATTTCAGTTCTTCTTCCTTCTTTTCCGCTTCGTCTTCTTTTTGCTTTTCTTGCCTTTATGTGATTGCTTTGGAGCCTGGGACAGCGGCTCGGCGGGAGTGACGTTAAGTTGTCGGGCGGGGACGTTGACCGAGACGATACGGACTTTGATCGCCTGTCCCAGGCGGAGGCTGTATCCCGACCGCTCGCCGATGATGGACTGGCTCTTCATATCGTAGGACCACCGATCGGATCCCAGATATTCCATCCGGATCAGCCCTTCGACGCCGTATTTTTTCGACTGAACGAACAGGCCGAAGCCCGTCAGGCCGGTCACGACGCCGTCAAGCTGCTCTCCGATTTTCTTTTCCAGCAGTTGCAGGGTGAGCACCGTGGTTAATTCTCTTTCGGCATCTTCGGCGCGTTGCTCCGTGAAGGAAATGTGCTTACCCGTTTCCACGAGGTTCTGCTCTTGCTCTTTCATCGCGGATTCGTTCTGAAGATACCGCTCCAGAACGCGGTGGACCATTAAATCCGCATATCGGCGAATTGGGCTGGTAAAGTGACAATAATGCGTCGAAGCCAGCGCGTAATGGCCGACGTGCAGGGGGGCGTATTGGGCCTTCTCGAAGCTTCGCAAAACGGCCAGATTCACGGCGAAGCTATAATCGGCGCCTTTGACGGAAGCTAATAAATCCTGAATGGAATTTCGGTCCGGCTTCCGGGGCAGGCTGAATCCAAACGCGCGCAAAAATTTGGTGAGATTCGTCATACTCAAAGCATCCGGTTCCGGGTGAATCCGCCGCATGAAGGGGATATTCAGCCGGTCGAGCAGCGACGCGACGGCGTCATTGGCTTCGACCATGAACATCTCGATGATCGTGTGCGGATAGCAGTCGTCGGCCGGATGGGCATCCACAATGCGGCCCGATTTACCGAATTCCAACTCGATTTCCGGTAGGTCCAGATGGAGCATGCCATTCTTTCGTCTCCGCTGCTCGATGGCCCGGCTAAGCGTCTCCATGTTTTTCAACAGCTTGATCACCTTCGGCCCGGCACCTTTGGTGTGCCCTTTTAAAATCCTGTCGGCCTGCAGGTAAGTCAGACGTTGCGTCGAGCGAATCATCGAATTGGCGAAGCGGCGGGACAGGATATTGCCCTGACGGTCGTAGGTGAGATAGGCGCTCTTGGCGAATCGCTCCTGGCCGGGCTGGAGACTGCAAATCCCGTTACTGAGTATTTCCGGTAGCATGGGGATCGTCCTGGCGGGTAAATAAGCGCTGTTGCCTCGCGATTTAGCTTCGATATCGAGCGGGGAGTCGGCCGGGATGAAGGAACTCACGTCCGCAATATGAATGCCTAATACAAAGTTGTCGTCCGAATCTCTTTCGATACTAATGGCATCATCGAAATCTTTCGCATCCGGCGGATCGATGGTAATAATAACCTTGTCTGTAATGTTCTCACGCTTGCCCGGCTTCTCAGGATTGAACTGTGACGCGGCCCGGCGCGCCTGCGCGATACACTCGGGATCGAATTCGCCCGGTAGATGGAACTGGTGAATGATGGATTTGATTTCGGTCTCGTATCGACCGGCTTTGCCGAGCACTTCGACGATCACACCGCGTGCCAAATGTTTTTCCGTCGGATAGGTCAGGATTTCGACCACGACCTTGTCTTTTTCTTTGGCGCCTTTGGCGCCGACGTCGTCCACGGCAATCGGCTCGACAAAGCTTTTCCCGTCCGGCTGGACGAGCCAGGCTTCCGGGTGTTTGACCAGGGTACCGACGAATTTATTTTTCGCCCGTTCGAGAATTTCGATGATCTCCCCGGAATACCGCATTTCGCCCCCGCGTTTGCCCTTCCTCTTGACCTTGGCCATCACAATATCACCGGTCATCGCTTCGCCCGTCGCGTCCGGCGGGATGAACAAATCGCCGTGTGAATTGGGCTCCAGAGGCACAATGAAGCCGAATCCCCTCGGGTTGGCCCGGAACGTCCCGACAATCTGCCCGGCTAACGCCGGCAGGCTGACTAGGTTCCTGGCCCCGATGATGACGTGTCCGGCTTGCCGAAGCTGGTCGAAGGCTTCCTTGAATTCCGGGTAATCGTCCGAGCCGACACCCAGTTTCTTGGCCAATTGCCCCAGCTTCACCGGCTCGTAATCCGTGTGCTTGAGCAGCCGGATGATTTGGTTTTTGAAAATTTCAGGCATTGATCGTATCCGTTCCTGGAAGAGTCATTCCATTATTTCATAATATTGTTGCAATGGCATTGTAACGAATGTTGTTGCTTTAGAAAGGAAGAAATCTGCCCTAAATCTATTCAACGAATCTTCGTCCAACAGGCTCAGGGCAGATTGGAATTGTTCGTGATTCGGTGCTCGAATCGAGAAATGGTCCGTCTTTCACGAAAGACGCTGGATCAACTCTTTTTTGCTTTCAGTGCGTTGAGTTTCTTGGCGAGACGTGATTTTTTGCGGGCGGCAGTCTTCTTGTGCATCGTGCTTTTCGCTGCGGTTTTATCCAGTTTTTGGGTGACGAGCCGGAGTTGCTCGCCGGCCGCTTCGGCGTCCCCTTTGCTCAGGGCCGCTTCGAAGTGCTTGATTTGCGTTTTCACCTGGCTCTTGCGCGCCCGGTTGATCGTTCGACTTTTGACGTTCTGTCGTGCTCTTTTTTTCGCCTGTAACGAATGTGCCACTTTAAACTCCTAATAACGGTCGTTATTCTATCAAACTTACAAAATCTCACTGAGAGGCTGGACTTTGCTTCTATGTTTATACTCTTTCCCGCGCGATTTGTCTATACCTAAGTTCAGCTTTTTTCCCTGAGCCCGGATTAGTCTTTTTTCTGCTTTGCTCTGAGGGCGTCCACGCGTCCGCTGACGTCCTTATAGGCGAAGTCGATCTGGGCGATCTTGCGATACACATCCAGCGCCTTTTGCGCTTCTCCCTGTTCTTCATACGCACGGGCCAGGTTGTACCGCAATTCTTTCGCCGTGGCGTCTTGCTTCAGTTCATAGGCGTTCATCGCCTGGGTGAAGACGTCAATCGCGTCGTCAAGCCAGCCTTTCTCGAAGAAACAGACGCCGACCTGGTTCATGGCGGCAATCTTTCGCCTGGGATCTCTCTGGGCCTCCTGGAACAGTGGAATCGCCTCGTTGTATTGTTTGTGCTTAAGCAACCGAGTCGCGTAATCATACTTTACCGCCAGATCGGTCGGATAATTTTCCACGCAAAGCCGGTAATGTTCCAGTTCGAATGTGTTTAATTCGGTCGTCAATGTCTCCAAAGCAGCCTTCGCCTCGGCATCGTCAGGTTTCGATTCGAGAGTCGCTCGGGCGTCCCGGATTTTCCTTCTAAGCTGCTTGATCCTGAGGATTCCCGCCCGCCGCTGAAAGCTGAAGTCACTCTTTTTTCGATAGGCATTTTGCAGCAGTTGGATGGCGTTGTTCTCGGCTTCCTCGGACTCCAGGTCCGAGAGGGCATCGGCCAATTCGAAGATATTCGACGGTAAATCCGGATTCTGGGCTATTTTCTTCCTGGCGTCCTCGACAGCCTTGATGCGATAGTTCTCGGTCTTGATGACGCCGGCTTGGCCTTGGAGTTTCTCCTGGCTCTCACGGTTCTTGATGGATTTTCTAAAATCCCCCTCGCCGTCGTATTTACCCCGGGCCATGGTCAGTTCGGCCGAGAGGTCTTTATATTCGTCGGCCAGCTCTTTGTCGCCGGGGCGGAGTTTAGAGGCGCGCTGACAGGCGGCGATGGCCCTATCGAATTGCTCGAGGGTGCAATAAGCGTCTTTCAGGAGAATATAGGTATTCGCGGACGGTTTTTCGGAATCGTTTGCCATCTGAAAGACCAAATTGGCGATCCATCCGGCGGTTTTTTTGTAACCGCCCGCCACCGCGGCTTTGAGCATCGCCTCGGCATACGGCAGATGATTGGGGTTCTTCACAAAGAGATACTCGGCATTCAGCATCTGCTCCAACGGGGTTTTGCCACGCAAACGCATGACTTTATCCATCATGGAAGATTTCTTGCCGCCTTTTTCCCGTCGTTGAAATCCTAACTCACAGAGCGGCAAATGGCCTTCCATCAGCGCATCGGGCGCGTGGCGCAGACCCTGGAGGTACATATCAATGGCATAATCAAAATTTCCCGTCTCAGCTACACTACGCGCTTTTTCAAAAAAAGCCCGGGCTTTCGCCCCCGCCTTGCTATTGTCTTCCGACATCTATTCTTACCCAATCAGTTTCGAAGAGGTTTTCACCGGCATATCGTAGTCTTCGGCTCATCTTTGTCAATAAATAAATGCCTTGTGTCTGAAATCGCGTTATGCTATAAAGACCGATTTGCAGAATGTAAAATTGAATATGGAAAGCACGTGGCGAGATTTGCCCTTTTGGATCTTCGTCCGTTGTTTTCTACTCGTTATTTGATCATCCTTGGAAGCAAAGGATAAAGGCCGTTAAGGGAGTGAAAGAATGATGAATGCACTTGAGCAGTACGATCCACAGATTTACGAGTTGATCCGTCAGGAGCAGGCCCGCCAAAGCGGCGCGATCCGGCTGATCCCCTCGGAGAACTACGTCTCCAGGGCGGTCATGCTGGCCAGCGGCGGTTGTCTGACGAACAAATACGCCGAAGGGTATCCGGGACGACGGTATTATGAAGGTCAGCAGGTGACCGATCTGATCGAGAAAATGGCCCAGGACCGGGCCAGTAAGCTGTTCAAGGCCGATCATGCGAATGTCCAGCCCTATTCCGGCTCGGTCGCCAATATGGCGGCCTACGCCGCCCTGGTCGAGCCCGGCGGAACCATCATGGGCATGTCGCTTGCGGACGGCGGTCATCTGACGCACGGCGGAAAAGTCTCCTTCACGAGCAAGTTCTTCAAATCCGTCTCGTACCGGGTGAATCCCGAAGCCGGACGAATCGATTTCGATCACGTCAGGGATCTAGCGAAAGAACACAAGCCCAGCGTCATCATTTCCGGCGCGACGGCGTATCCGCGGGAGATCGATTTTGAAATCTTCGGTGAGATTGCCAGGGAAGTCGGGGCGTATCACATCAGCGATATCGCCCACATTGCGGGATTGGTCGTGGCCGGTATTCACAAGAGTCCCGTTCCCTACGCCGATGTTGTTTCGACCACCACGCATAAAACACTCCGCGGCCCTCGCGGCGGCATGTTGCTTTGTAAGGCCGATCACGCCAGGAAGGTGGATCGGGCCGTCTTCCCTGGTCTGCAGGGTGGGCCGCATATGCATACCATGACGGCGATCGCCGTGGCGATGGCCGAGGCCGATACGCCGGAATTTGTGGCTTATGCGAAACAGGTCGTCAAGAACGCCAAAGCCCTGGCCGAGACGCTGCTCGAGTATGGTTTCAATCTCATCTCCGGCGGAACGGATAATCACCTGATCCTTATCGACCTGCGAAATAAGGATATTCCCGGCAAGAAACTCGCGAAAGCCCTGGACCGAGCCCGCATCGTGACGAACTACAACAGTATCCCGAACGATCCGTCCCCGCCGGCCAATCCGAGCGGCCTTCGGCTCGGCACGCCGGCGATTACGACGCGCGGCATGAAAGAAGGGCAAGCCAGAGAAATCGCCCGTATGATCCATAAGGTTACCGAGGATATCGACAACGAGTCGGTCATTGAAGAGGTGGGTAAGGAAGCGTTGCTGCTCTGCTCGCAATTCCCCGTGCCCGACCACTTCATTAAGAATAATAACGGCCGGTAAACCGCCGCAAGGGTCACAGCGAAGTTTGCCTGTGAATCATCGTTGATGCGATAGCCGGAAATATTTTTGTTGGCTTTTTTGTCGCTGAGACGATATAATATAAGGCGTGTGATGCGACGCATTTAGAGGTTTTGGAAACTCCATAGACTGAAGGAGGCCACGTATGTTCAGACGAAGCGGTTTTACACTCATCGAACTGTTGGTTGTTATAGCGATTATCGCTGTCCTGATGGCGATCCTGATGCCGGCCCTCCAGATCGTCCGTGAGCAGGCCCGGGGCATCGCGTGTATGTCGAACCAGAAAACCATGGGGCTGGCCTACGTCATGTATGCCGACGAGAACGATAGTGGCATGTGTGGGGGAATGGCAAGGTACGCTCCGGTCAGTGGCGTGCCCCCCTGGGTGATGCCGCCTCTGGATTATCAGGCGAACGGTAACTTTCGCGAGATGCCCAGCGGAGCAGTCACGCTCCAGCAGCGTCACAATGGGCTGAGGGAAGGCGTTCTCTTCCCCTATATTAAGGACGTCGGCGCCTTTCACTGTCCGGGCGACAACCGAATACGGCAAGGCACGAGCAATGGGCGCCAGTTGCAGCATTTGCTGTATCGCAGCTATTCAATGCCGGATTTTCTCAGAGCAACGGCGCCGACTGACCCGAAGAGGATCACGGACTTCGGGACCCCGGCCTCGAAGATGCTTTTCGTCGAGGAGATCTATGACGCCCCCGGCGCCAACCACAACGTGGACGGCTGGTCCTATAATCCCAGGACCAACGCGCTGTGGGACCCCCTGGGCGTCTTCCACAGCAATTCCTGCACGTTCAGCTTCATGGACGGCCACGCCGCCGTGAGGAAATGGACGGACAAGCGAACCGTCATTTACTTTCAGAGCCGGTCGGAAGCCGCCTCGATGGGATTCGGCAAGAATCAGTCGTTCAATCCGCCGAATGAAGATCTTGTGTGGCTCGACGAGCATTATCCGGGCAAAACACTGTACGCCCAGTAAATGAAGCTTCAGTATTATCGGCTGAAGAGAGACCTGCCCGACGATAGATCGTTTCGGCAAGAGATAGACGTTCAATCCACCGAATGATGATCTATATATTATGTTGCTGCGCACGATCCGGGTAACCAACGACAGGCTCGCTGATGGCACTTTGATGGCCTGATTTGCAGATCACTCTACTACGTAATACCAGGTCAATTCATGAATCGTCAGAAAAGGGTGGCAGCCTCAAGCGAAGCTTGGGGATGGTTATCTCGCACCATCCCCAAAGCCTGCGGCTTTGAGGATGCCACCCTTTTGTGCATGTAGAACTGACAAATGCAAATGTTACGAATTACTATATGTTCTCGGTATGTTCTACCATGCCTGTGAGACGGTTATCTTATTGTCAATGCAGACATTTCCGATATACTCATTTCTCACGAGACTTTGAACAGGTATATTTACGTAGAACATGAGGTGGCGTCGCAATGAGTGGAAGAACAAATCATATTGGTGAGAAGGTATTATGCTCCTTGGGCATATTGGTTCTTTTTATTTCAATCGGTGTCGGAGCCGAAGTGCCTGATACGCCATTCGTACAGGAGTACCATGAGGCTTTTCCGCTGGAGGCGGGGGATGGGCGCAACGATGTGCGGGCCGTTGCAATCGATCGCGCCGGCGACGTTTGGGCCGGCACGCGGGCCGGTGTATTTCGGCTGGATCGGAGTGCAAGCCAATGGGTGGAGCTGATGAATCATGACAGCGCCGGGCCTGTGTACGATATGGCTGTTGATCGAACCGGAAAGGTTTGGGTAGGTGCGTGGAACGGATTGTATCAATCGACGCCGGATGGCGTGAAGAGACTCAAACAGATTCACTGTCCCATCGCCGCACTATGTCCTGAAGGGGGTTCAATTGTTGGATTAGGCGGGGGCGGTATCTGGCGTATTAGAGGTAAGAACTGTACGTTCAAAAAAGTGCCATACTCGAAACATTTTCGTGCTGTTTTAGCGGACGAGAACGGTGGGTTGTGGATCGCAACGGGAATGGGGTTATATCACCACACGAATTCCGGCTATGCACTGTGCCAAACGCAATCGGACTTACTCGGCCCGGATATCCATGATATCGCCTACACGCGGGACGGCCATCTCTGGATTGGCGGGCTTGGAGGGATTACCGTTTACAAAGATTTACATCGCATAAACCACTTCGCGCCCGAGAGTGGATTGTCCAGTCTCTCTGTTCGATGCCTGGCTCGAGGGTCTGACGGTTTAATGTGGGTGGGCACGGACCGCGGCGTGACGCGATATCATGGGCAGAATTGGTCCCTTCGGCACAGCCGGCGTTGGCTGCTCAGCGACGACGTCCGTGATATCGCCTTCGATTCGGAAGGAACGGCTTGGATTGCGACGGGCGCGGGTGTTAGCGCGATCAGACGCAGGTCGATGACATTAGCTGAGAAAGCGGATCATTTTCTTGAGGTCTGTCTGGCGCGACACGTGCGGGAACCCGGGCTTGTGGAAAAATGCTCGCTTCGCGTGCCCGGCGATACAAGCACCTGGACGCCGCGAGACGACGACAACGACGGGCAATATACCGCCATGTACCTGGCGATGGAGAGCTTTCGCTACGCCGTGACCAGGAGTCCGCAAGCGAAGGCCAATGCGAAAAAGGCGTTTGAAACGCTTCGTTTTCTACAGACCGTCACGGAGACGCCCGGCTTTGTGGCGCGCACCGTCATTCCGAGGTCCTGGACGAAAATGGCGGACCCGAACCGGAAGATATCCGACCGCCAGTGGGCCGAGATGGTTATGGGCAATCCGCGAGAAAAAAGAGTTGAAACGCGGTGGCGACTATCGCGCGACGGCAAGTGGTTGTGGAAGGCCGATACAAGCAGTGATGAGATCACCGGGCATATGTTCGGCTATTTGTTCTACTATGATCTGGTCGCGGACGAGACGGAGAAACGCCATGTCGCCCGGCACATTCTTAACGTTGTGGATTATATTATCGAAGGCGGTTATGTCCTTCGGGGCATGGACGGCACACACACCAAATGGGGCGTGTGGGCCCCGGAAAAGCTCAATCACGATCCGGACTGGGCGCCGGAACGAGGGATCAACTCGGTGGAGATTCTTTCGTTCCTCAAACTGGCCTATCACGTCTCCGGCGACGAGCGATACCAGAAAGAGTATAAGCACTTGCTCGACGAACATGATTATGCCGCCAACGTCAAACACGCCAAGACGACCAATCCCACGTGGCGCACGCATATCGATGATGAGCTGCTCGCGCTGGCGTATCCATGCCTGATGATGCACGAGGACGATCCGACGTTGCGGCGTCTGTATCGTGTAAGCGTCGATCATTGGTACGCCGCCGTGAGGGCCGATGACAGCCCGTTCTTCGAGTATATCTATGGTGCGTGTGTCGGCCAAACACCCCGGCTAAATATAACCGTCGAGTCCCTTCGCGATGCGTCGCTCGATCTGGTGCGCTGGACGGTGGACAATTCGCATCGTGAGGATATTCGGATCGTGCGAACGCCCGAGTGGGAGCATGTACAGACGGATCGTTTAGTGCCGCCAAGTGAGCGGGGTGTAATCCGATGGGATGAAAATCCGTGGCGTGCCGTCCAGGGCGACGGCGGACGAACGGAAAGCGATGGTGTCTGGTGGCTGTTGCCGTACTGGATGGGACGTTATTACGGCTACATTCAACCCGCCCAATAAAATGGAGGTATCAACGTGAAAAGGCTGAGTTTCCGTGTTCTAACATTCACCATGTTTTTTGCTCCCGTATGTACAACGGCTGGCGGTCTGATCGTAACGACGGATCCCTTGACTCGATATTGTCATATTAAATATCATTTTCCGTTTGAGGCCCCGCTAACCGCATGTATTCAGATTTTTTTACTTGGATTTCTCCTTTTCATGTGCTATAAGTGAGTATGGCGTTGAAGGATGGGTATTTGAAACCGGGTGTGTTGTCCAAATCATTCGAACGGCCCGTAAACTGGAATTGGGGGTTGAGTATTCGTTTTATCATCAACGAATGCTTACTATCTGAAGGGATCACAAGATGCAGAGAAAAAGAGCGTTTACGTTGATTGAGCTTCTCGTTGTTATTGCCATTATTGCCGTACTGCTGGCGATTCTGATGCCGGCCCTTCGGAGAGTCCGGGAGCAGGCGCGGGAGCAATCCTGCCGGTCCAATCTCAGGAGCATCGGCCTTGGGATCGTGATGTACTTGCAGGAAAACGATTACACCATGCCCGATTTTCACACGCATACGAGCAGTTGCAACGGGCATCTCTGGTACAATTCCCGCGGAGCCATGCTCAAAGCCGCCGATAGCCAGTCCTATTGGGGCGTGATCTATCACGATTATGTCAAGGAGCCGGAACTGTTCGGCTGCCCGAGCTTCAAGAATTTCTCTCAGATCGTCGCCCAGGAAATGCTCTACGGGGCCGGTGAGGTTGACAATTCCGCCTATTCCATGAACGGCTGGCTGACCAAGGAGCGATCGAACGCCATCCCGCGCCACGCCGAGGTCATCGTCGCGCACGATCATATGGAGCCGAGGATCGAGAACGGCAATGACATGCTCTGCCCCAATTCGAGCGGCAAGAACTTCGCTCACTACCGCACCGGCGGTCGTACGGAATGGTATCGCGGCATCTTCCGGCATTCCATCACAAAGAACGCCGATTACGAAACGGGCGGCAAGCTCAACTGCCTCTGGCTGGACGGCCACGTCACCACCATCAAAGAGACGACCGGCGAAGACATCCCCAAACGCTACTACGATCCGCTCGGCAAAAATTAAGCGAAGTCATGTCCGACTTGGCTTTGATTGGGTTTGATTTCAGGGGGTTAACTAAGTCAAGCTATTACGTAACTCCTTATATATGATATATTTAGGTCGCTCGCAAGTGTCTTTGAATTGGCTTTGTTTTTTACTTCGTTCTCGCAATACGCATCACGCAATTCTCACTACGAAGTCAATTGGCTTTGTTCTGCAAAACAGCACCACGAATTCACGTGAAGAGACACTTTTTCTTTGCTTCTGAGACGTGGATTTACGTAGATTTGCATAGTCCTTTGAAGCTTTTGGACGGTTTTTGTGCATTTTTGTAAATGTTTGTGCATTTTTGATAATTTTTGTAAAATTTTGAGCAATCCTGAACCATAAAAAGTTTTGGCCGCAGGTCGGTCAATTGGGTTTGTTTTGCAAATTCGTATTCGCAATACGCATCACGCAATACACAATACGAATGAAATTGGCTTTGTTTTTCCAAATTGTATGAAGAGCCACAGAGATACGCATTGGGTAGGGGGGCGGCTTGCCCCGCCTTTTGTTTGTGGCCGGTATCGAGATTCAAGCATCAGGTAACACCATATACTAAGAACCATGAACTATGAACCATCAACTATATTAGATATGTATTTTACTAAAGTTATCTTCGCAAATCAAGATAATTCTGCTTTTTTTTAGACGGGATTCACAAGATGTTTCAGCCACAGAGAACACCGAGACTCAGAGGAATTCACTTTATGACACAGATTGACACCGTTTAACACGCTTTTTTACCCTTCGATATTCGACATTCACTCTTGGATATTCGATATTGGATATGAAAAAATCCAGCCGATCCTGTTATCCAGTCAAAAATGGGTGCGTGTCAAGCAAAATACGTAGTCACCACAATAGATTTGTATCTTGAAAACCCGTAAAATTACGAGGTTGAGGTTCTGTGGACGTATTTTTCCGTTTTTTTGAGATTTTTGGAAAAAAGCCATCAATATTTAACCGTTCTACATATTGTTTTAGGGAGCCAATCATGAAGAAGACAGTCACTCACCTTATAATTCTGATGGTCTTGGTTATAGCAAGCGCCGGTTCGCCCGGATTCGCTCGAGGCCTCTTAGGCACTCGATATTTCGACTTCAGCGTTGGTCAGATAAAGCCGGGAGATAGTGATATAAAGGATATTGACAATTCGATTCCTGCCTATGCCGCCGGTCT
>Ga0180432_10002680_pt1 | contig 26497 bp, 24 predicted proteins | sample SS_ome_10_FD_132414 | JGI IMG/M metagenome (GOLD analysis project Ga0180432, IMG submission 132414) | Hypersaline lake sediment archaeal communities from the Salton Sea, California, USA - SS_1_MS_2 metaG | ecosystem: Environmental > Aquatic > Non-marine Saline and Alkaline > Hypersaline >... | reverse complement strand
AGGATAAAGGATAAAGCAACAAGTGAAAAAGCATAGCGCAAAGGGCATAGCGTACAGCGTAAAACTGTAACGCTTTGCTCTATGCGCTTAGCTCTTTGCAATCAAAGATCTAACATCCAACATTTAACATCCAATATCAAAACTCCTACTCCGAAGCCCTACTTCCTCAATCTCACCATCAGGATCGACACGGCGGCCGGGGTCACACCCGATATGCGGGAGGCCTGTCCCAGTGAACGGGGCCGCAAACAAGCGAGCTTCTCCTTTATCTCGTTCGAAAGTCCCGGGACACCCGAATAATCGAGATCATCGGGCAGGCGGATCTTCTCCAGATCGGAAAACCTTTCGACCCTGGCGAGCTCCCTTTCCACATAACCGGAATATTTAACGTCTACTTCCAGCTGCACTTTCGCATAATACGGAAGAGCGGACAAACCCTTATCAAGCCCGAGCACCTCATCATAGGTGATCCCCGGCCTTTTTAAAAGTTCTTCCAGCGTCGTCTTCCTTGAGACAGGCGTCTCGCCTTTAGCTTCCAGCAGGATATCGGCTTCGCCTCCCGGCGACACAGATGAGGTTTTCAATTTCTTTTTTTGTTCATCTACATCGGCCTGCTTCTTTTTCGCTCTTTCAAGCTCCTCCCGCCGGAGGAGTCCCAGCTCGTACCCTATCCCGGAAAGCCGAGTATCCGCGTTGTCCTCGCGTATGAGTATCCTGTGTTCCACGCGCGAGGTGAACATCCTGTAAGGTTCGCTTGTCCCCTTCATTACCAGATCGTCTATAAGGACGCCTATATAAGCCCGGGACCGGTCCAGTATTACGGCATCCTTTCCTTTAGCCCTCATAGCCGCGTTTATCCCGGCCATGAGGCCCAGTGCCGCCGCTTCTTCATAACCGGTAGTGCCGTTGATCTGCCCCGCCATGAAAAGGCCGGTCACTCTTTTTGTCTCCAGAGTCGGTCCAAGTTCGGTGGGATCGACAAAATCATACTCGATCCCGTACGCGGGCTTGTTTATCTTTGCGTTCTCGAGACCCCTGATGCTGCGGATCATTCTTTCCTGCACATCTACCGGCAGGCTTGTGGAGATACCGTTAGGATAATATTCGTCCGTATCCAGGCCCTCCGGCTCAAGAAACACTATATGCGAATCCCTGTCGGGGAACCTTACCACCTTGTCCTCTATCGACGGACAGTAACGCACTCCTGTCGACTTTATCTTCCCGGTATACAGCGGGGACCTGTCCAAACCTTCCCTGATGATGGAATGCGTAGTTTCATTCGTCCTCGTTATATAACACGGCTTCTGCGGCAGCGTGATCTCCGTCGTGGAGAACGAAAGCGGTATCACTGTCCCGTCCCCGTCCTGGCGTTCCAGGACCGAAAAGTCTATCGTCCTGCCGTCAAGGCGAGCGGGAGTCCCCGTCTTCAGGGTGTTCACGCGGAACCCCATTGAAGACAGTGCTTCTGAAAGCCCCGTCGAAGCTTCCTCGCCCATCCTCCCTCCCCGGGAATGCTCGAGGCCTATATGTATCGTGCCGTTCATAAAGGTTCCCGGGGTCAATATGACATTCGGGGCGTTGAACACCTGCCCACTCCCGGTCCTTACGCCCTGACAGACACCATGTTCGACCAGGACTTCCTTCCCCTCGTCCTCGACGATATCCAGGTTTTCCTGACACGCAAGGCATTCCCTCATATAGTCGTTGTACAGTTTACGGTCGACCTGCACCCGGGAAGACCTGGCAGCGTATCCTTTGGAGGAATTCAGCATGCGGAACTGTATACAGCTGGCATCGGCCGCCTTGGCTATCTCGCCGCCCAGGGCATCGACCTCTTTGACCAGCTGTCCCTTACCGACACCGCCGATGGAAGGATTGCACGAGGTATACCCTATTTTGTCTTTCCTGAGCGTTACGAGGAGCGTCGCAGCACCCATACGCGCGCACGCGAGCGCCGCCTCGCACCCCGCATGCCCCCCGCCGACTACTATTACTGAGTATTTGCGTGCCATGGTTTAAGGATAAAAGATAAAGTAACAAGTAAAAAGGAAAAAGGAAAAAGTAAAAAATTAAAGTTCAAAATTCAACATCCAAACCATCATCCTGTTTATATGCGGTTTTTGGGATTTCGATAAACCCAAAATCCGCCCCTCCTGCCCTGTTACCGATCGTAGTATATATCAAAGCTTAAAAAGGGATGGTGAGGTATTCCGCGCGCAGTTTTTTTGCTGTTGGAAATGCGGCATTGCAAAAACTGTCTGAGCACGGAATACCTCGCTATCCCCTCATAAATTTCGTGTGTACTCACCACCAGCGTCCTCTGTTTTGATATGTCTCTATAAAAGTCGCTATGCTGCGGTCGTACGTCTTCTCCACGTCGTTCGGGAAAAAGCACGCCGGGAACTCGCCTAACTTCAGGTGATACTGGATGCAGTCGCAGCATACGCCTTTCTTCGAGCAATCGTACGTACAATTACAGAACTTCATGTTCCGATCTTTCTTACACTCCATACATCCTCCTTGAAAATCCGATTCAAAAGATGAACGTTAATATAAGGGTGGCAGGATGTCCCGCGCGAGTTTTTTTGCTGTTACAACTGTGGCATTGCAAAAACTGTTCGAGCGCGGGATATCCTGTCACTCTTATGTTAATACTCGGCTTTATCGTTATGCACTATCATGGCAGTGGTCGACTGTTCGGGGACCATTTGAAATGCTTCGGTAAGATGAATTCCCAGACGTCTTTCAACATCCAACAGGCGAAACAGCTTTACCTGGTCTTCCAGGTCCTTCCATAACGGATACCCGGGGCTGTATCTCTTTCCCTGTGCCTTTTTCAGCTTAAGCTCTTCGCGTATCTTCCCGTGAACGTATTCGGCCAGGGCTTCGGCGAGATGTACGCTGAGCCCGTGAAGGAAGAACGCGCGGGTGAACTCTTTTTCTTCGTTCAGCCCGCCTATAGCATCGTTTATCTTATCCCCCACGGTCACTGCCTGGAAAGCCACGACGTCTCTTGGAGCAAAATAATCCGTAAGCGCAAGGGCTTTTTCGTCTTTCGAGCGCTCTAGATGAAATGTCTCCAAGACCTTGCCGGATTCATCCACAACGCCCATCTCTTCGTCTTTAACCCGGCAGCTGAAATACCCGTAAACGGCCTTGAGGTCCAGCCATCCCTTGCGCAGGGATTCCTCTTTCAGTTCCGCGAGAAGCGGCCGGAATTCTTTTTCGATCACGCGGCGTTTCTCTTTGCCGTCCTTGAGCTTCGCGCCCCATGACGACTCGAAAAGCGCTCTTTCGTCAAGCAGGTCGAAGACCTCATCCGCGGGTATACTCGAAAGGGGCCGCACCCCATAGAACGGCGCGGCCGGCACTTCAGCGGGAGCCTTCCCGGAAGGTCTTTTCATCCCGGCCGGCGCCTTTTCATGTCCGGCTATTTCCTTCTCTGTATGCCTGAAATAGGCATCCATCGCCTCTTTTCTTTTCCCGGAATCCATAAGCGCCTGCATTATCTTCAGCCCCGTAAAAGCGTCCCTGGCGTAGAATACCCCTCCCCTGTAAACACTCTCATCATCAAGTGCCGAAGCTTCTTTAGCGAAACGTTCGTTCACGGGCGCCCCGCCGAGGATGAGAGGATACTCGAGCCCCGCGTCGTGCATCGACTGCACGCACGTCTTCATGTGGCGCGCGGTGGAAACAAGGAGCGCGCTGAGGCCCACGGCGTCCACTTTGTTCTTCCCGGCTTCTTCCACTATCCTGTCCACCGGGACCTGTTTGCCCAGGTCTATGACGGTGAAACCGTTGTTCTCAAGCACCATCTTCACCAGGTTCTTGCCTATATCATGCACGTCTCCGAATACCGTGGCCAGGAGCACTTTTCCGCGCTTTTGCACGGTCTCTTTCGGGATAAAGTCCTCGAGGTGTTCTATGGCCTTGCGCATCACCTCAGCCGACTGCAGAACGTACGGAAGGACCGTCTCGCCGCTATCCAGTCTCTCACCCACTTCTTTCATGGCGTCCATGAGTACGCCGTTTATTATCTCTTCGGGAGGTATCCTCTTCAAAGCCTCGTCCACGAGCGGGATGATACCGGTCTTATCCCTGTCGAACACGCACCTTTTCAATCTTTCTTCGACCCTCATGGCCGGCTTCTTCCCGGGTCCCGCCACTGCCGGTCCGGCGGGCTTTTTAGCGGCGAAATGCTCTACCAGACGATGCAGCGCCTCCTCATCTCTGTTGAAGATAAGGTCTTCCGCCATTTTCCTGTCTTTCGCCGGGATCTTGCCGTATTCGACGTATTCCGCCGGATTGACGATAGCCATATCCAGACCCGCTTTGACGGCATGGTGAAGGAATACCATGTTGATCACCCTGCGCGCTTCCTTCCGGAGACCGAAAGATATGTTGCTCACGCCCAGGACCGTGAGGATCCCGGGGTGCTTCTCTTTTAATCTCTTTATGGCTTCAAAGATGTTCACGGCAGAATCCCGGTACTCTTTTTCTCCCGTACCGAGGGTGAAAGTCAGCATGTCGAAAAGCAGCCTGTGCGGTTCCAGGGAATATTCTTTCACGGCCATGTCGTACAGCCGGCCAGCTATCTCCAGTTTACGCTCAACATCTCTGGCCATTCCCTTTTCGTCTATCACGAGATTAACGACAAAGGAAGCGTGCTCTTTTGCCAGCGAGAATATCTTCCGCGCTTTTTCGCCTCCGTCCTCGAGATTCGCTGAATTGATGAAAGCGGTCCCGGGGTAGTTACGGAGCGCTTCTTCTATCACCGCGGTATCCGTCGAATCCACCATGAGGGGGACCTGAACGCTTTCGGCAAGACGCCTGGTGAGCAAACAGGCGTCCCTTTTTTCAGTGTGTCTTTCCGTGAGGACGCAAGAGACGTCTATGATCTCGGACCCGGCCCTTTGCTGCTCCTTACCCAGCTCGATAATACCGTCGTAATCCTCGTTTACCAGCAGCTCCTTCATCTTCCTCGAGCCTTGGGTATTGATACGTTCGCCGACCTTCACCGGGCGCTCGATGCTGTCCAGGTCGAACCCCTGGTAAAAAGAAGCGAAAAGACGGCCGGGGGCGGGTTCCCGTTTTTTCACGCTTTTGATCGCCTCACGTATGTGCTTTATGTGCTCGGGATTGGTGCCGCAGCAGCCCCCTATAACGTCCAGCTGGTACTTTTTTACGAAACGCGCCATTATATCCGCCATCTGGCCGGGCTTCATAGGATATTCTGCTTTCCCGTCCACCTCGACGGGCAGACCCGCGTTCGGAACGCATGACACATGAACGGGACAGTGGTCTTTCAGGTAACGCAAAACCCCTTCCATCTCCACCGGACCCGTACTGCAGTTCAGACCTACTACGTCGACCCCGAGATATCCCATCACTGCGGCCACCGCTGACATCTCCGTACCCAGCAGCATGCGCCCGTTATTCGCGAGCGTGCATTGAGCCATGAGCACAAGGTCCTTCTTTTTCCGTTCCATGGCCTCTTTCGCGCCGCTTACGGCGGCCTTCATCTCTAGGAGGTCCTGGCCGGTCTCTACCAGTAACGCGTCCGCGCCGCCGTCGATAATACCAAGAGCCTGATCGCGGAATATCGCCTTAAGCTCGTCATAAGCGATATTTCCCAGCACCGGATCCAGGGACGAGGGAAGTTTTCCCGTGGGCCCCATAGTACCTATCACATATCTCGGCCTTGAAGACGTCGAAAAATCATCGGCCACGTTCCTGGCCAGTCTGGTCGCCGTAAGGTTCACGTCGTACACGTCCCCGGCTAAACCATACTCGGCGAGCTTCACGGCATTCGCCCCGAAAGTATTCGTCTCCACTGCGTCGCTTCCGGCCTCGAGATAATCGCCGTGGACCTTGCCTATAAGATCGGCCCGGGTAAAAGCAAGATATTCCATGCAACCGGGTTTATCTCGGAAATCAGCGTCGGCCAGGCCGAACGACTGGATGTAAGTGCCGAATGCCCCGTCCAGAAGCACCAGATCCGTCTTGAGTTTCTCTCGTAATGAATTATTCATAATAATATATTCTGGGGACATGTCTGCTCGTCTACATGCCTCCTACACAGACGTGTCCCCAGAACCTCCATTCCCTGTTTTACCGCACCTTCTCCACTTCGTTCGCTTTCACCCAACCCGTCTTACCGTCCGACCGCTCTACCTTGCGCCAATCGTCTTTTTTAGCGACTACCAGCACGATCATCCCCTCGTCCAGATTGAAGAACTTCGTTGCCGTCTCGAACGGTCCGAATTTCGCGTCCACGCTCGGCACGACGACAACGGCCATCTTGCGTTCTACGTTTATTTTCCGGAAGGCCACGGCGGAATTCAAAAGTACCATAACGGCCGCCAGCACCGCGACCGAGGTCAGGAAACGCCTCTTGCCCGCGAACACCACGGACATAAACAAAAGGACCACTATAAAAAGATACATACCCGAAGACAACCACAAAAGCTCGTTGACAGTAAGGTTTCCCGCATACATCCTTAAAGGTCGCCATTTCCATATACCTTTCGCGCGCAGCTGCCCGCCTTTTACCTTCGCCCGGGCGAATCTCAGGTTCGCGTTAAGATCGGCATCGCGCGGCATTAACCGTTTAGCGCGCTTATAATTCAGTATGGCTTCCCCCAGCTTCCCGTCCTTGAAGTACGCGTTACCCAGATTGAAATAAAGCGGTCCGCTTTCATAGCCTTCAGCCAGTACCTTGCCGTATTCTTCCGCGGCTTTGTCATATTCGCCTTTTTCGTAGTAGTCGTTACCTCTTCCGAAAAGCCGCTCGGGACTTACTTTCGCTTCGCGGTCTTCACCCGCTCCGTGACAGGTACACGCCGCAAAAAGAAATAACCCCGTGATCACGCATATTCGCAGTATTGTTTTCCGTCCTATCATCTGTCTTCTATCCTCTGTCCTCTGTCCTCTGTCTTCTGACACCAGCAACCAGTTTCCAGTAACCCGTGAAAAAAGCATAGCGCAAAGGGCATAGCGTACAGCGTAAAACTGTAATTCTTTGCTCTATGCACTTAGCTCTTTGCAATCAAAGATCCAACATTGTAACCTGTCCCCGACACTTTTTCCTTGTCCCTTGCTACTTTATCCTTTATCCTTTTTCCTTGTTACTCTGACACTTCCCTCTGTCTTTTGAAACCTACAACCTGATCCTCTCCAGATAAACTATTACTTTTTTCACTTCTTCAAGGACTTTCGCGGTGTCCCCCTCGCCGGGTATAAAAGACGCGTAACGCGCCACCTCGCATTTGGAAAAAACATCGCGAAGCATATCCATCATGTCTTCGTCACAACCCGCCGGGCGGAGCTTTTCATCCACTATTTGGCTTGTCACGCTCCCCTTGGGAAGACCGAACCTCCCTCCCAGGTAATCCTGGAGCGTTTTGAAGATAGTATCGTAAAAAGCCGTCTCATCGCCTTTGGCGAGATACGCCCCTGCCCTTGCAATACCTTTTCGGGCCTTCCGGGGGGCTTTCAGAAAACGCGCGTAACTTTCGTCGGTACGTATCCTTTGCTTTTCCCTGTACTGGACAAAAAAGACCGCGAATATCACCAGCGGCAGGACCTGCCCGCCCCAGAAAACGGGATTACTGTAAAGGCAGGAATCCTTACGGTCCAGCCGGCCGATATTCTCTTTTATATGGATTATGTCCTCTCCGAACTTCTCCTCGGGATAGAATACCTTCTCCGTTCCCGGCATGGCCACCATCTTCACCGCCGCTTCCGTCTCGGGTCCTTTTACGACCTCTATCTTGAACGGGCCTTTACGCAGCGTTTCGTACTTCTTCGTGTGCGGGTTGAAAAAGCTCAATGATACCTCCGGCACTTCCTTGATATCAGCCGTTTTCGGTATCAGGACCTGCTCGTATGTCTTCTGGTAACCTTTCTTGGACACCTGTGGTTCATATGTCTTGAATCCATCGAGCGAGCCGAAAGTCGGAGCGGTCACCGTATCCAGGTTCCCCCTTCCGCCGATGGTCATCCGCACGGTTATCGGATCACCTACCTTGACATTTTTTGGCTCCACATCCACGTCCAGCGTGAAATCGCCTACGCCGCCCTGGTAATCAGCCGGTTTTCCTTTTTTCGGAACGGGCAATATCACAACGGGTATCTCTTCGGACAGCAGCTCGATCGGGTAGGATTTATAGTTGAACCTGCTTGAGAAAAAATCGTCATCGAATATGCTTATACCGAAACGCGCTGAACGTCTCGCGGACCCGCTTCGTATCATAAGCGTGCATTTCATCCTGGCCGGCCCCAGGACATAATCGCCTTCTTTTATGCCGAAAATGTCCTGCCTGAAGACCAGGACGTCATACCTGGTCCCTCGGAACATCTCCCAGCTTCTTTGAGGCTCACCAAAGCCCCCGGCCGAGAACCCTTCATGCGGGATGACCGGATATTCTATGTTTTTGAGCCCCATCTGGTTGACGTATAACTTCAACGTAAGCGAAATGACCTCATTTATGTACACCTCGCGTTTGTCGACTTCCATCACCAGGAATACCCTGTCGCTCACGTAAGGCTCCGCCGGCGGTTCATTCCCCCCGGAAGAAGACGTGATGGAAGGGCCGGGAGAAGTCGCTCCGCTCCCCCTGGAAGAACCGGGCGTCTGGTTGACCGCCAGATCCACGGTATCAGCCTTGTACATCTCACCATTATGATCGGCGAAAAAAGGACCTATGGTGAACTCTCCCGATTTTGTCGGGAATATCAGGTACGTATGTGTCACTGACTTTGAGACCTTGCCGTTTATGACCGTGATCTTGGTCGAAGGTCCGACATATTTTATTTTCAGGCCGTCCATCGGGGGGACTTCCGGCGCTTTCACATCCTGCGCTCCATGAAAGGTCAGATAAAGATACAGGGGATTGCCCACGGACACATGGCTCATCTCGAGTTCCGCCTCAAGCCGATCCTGGCAGAACGCATACCCCCCAAAAAGAAGGAATATGGCAAGAAATATGGCCGGTATTTTTGTCATTTGAATTTTGTTATTTGTCATTACCCGCTACCAATCCCTGACCACAGGAGGACGCTGGCCTCTCCTGGCCTTTTTCTGTTCCGCCCTCATGCGGTTCTCTTCTTCCTGCTGGCTCCTTAAAAGCATCTCGGCCTCTTCCTCGGTCATCTGCCCTTCTATCGGCTGCATGTCCATCTGCTGTTCAGACTCCGGGGCCTGTTCATCGAATTCTTCCGGTTGCGGCTGCTGCTCTTGTTCCCGCTGCTCTTGTTCCCGCTGCTCCTGTTCCCGCTGCTCCTGTTCCTGCTGCTTTTGTCTGTGCTGCTCTTCTCTTTCTTTGCGTTCTTTTTGCTCCTGTTGCCTACGCTGCCTTTCCTGCTCCTTACGGGATTGTTCTTGCTGCTGTTGCTGTTGCTGCTGTTGTTCCTGCTGCTGCTTTTCCTTCTCCTGGTCTTTCTGCTCTTGGTCCTTTTGGTCCTGCTGGTCTTTCTGATCCTTTTGGTCTTTTTGATCCTCTTGGTCTTTTTGGTCCTCTTGATCCTTTTGATCCTGCTGGTCTTTCTGATCCCTTTGATCTTTTTGGTCCTCTTGGTCTTTTTGATCCTGCTGGTCTTTCTGATCCTTTTGATCTTTTTGGTCCTCTTGGTCTTTTTGGTCCTTTTGGTCCTGCTGGTCTTTCTGATCCTTTTGATCTTTTTGGTCCTCTTGATCCTTTTGGTCCTGCTGGTCTTTTTGATCCTCTTGGTCTTTTTGATCTTTTTGCTGCTGCTGTTGCTGCTGTTGTTGTTGCTGTTGCTGTTGCTGTTGCTGTTGCTGCTGCCCTTGGCTTTCAATATCCTTTATTTTTTTCAGTGTATATTCATAATTGAATTTCGCGTCAAAGTCGTCCGGAGCGATCTCCATAACGCGTTTGTAATACTGCGTAGCATTTTTATAGCTTTTAAGGGCGGCCTGCATGTCTTTTCTTTCCGCCTCTTCCGCCATGCGGTATATGCTGTTCCCTATATTATACACCGTCCTGTCTTCCAGGTCCTCTTCGCCTGAAGCGAGCGAGCTCGTAAAAGACTCCTTGGCACCGGTGTAATTACCTTTACTGTAAAGCGTCACGGCGCGGTTATATTGTATCACAGGATCATCGGGTTTTTTCTCAAGGGCCCGGTCATATTCTTCAAGGGCTTTTTCATATTCCATTTCTTTATACAGCTTGTCACCCTTCCTTGCCAGGCTTCTGGCGGACGCCGCATATGCTTGGCCGGCGCTAAACACGCATACCACTGCAACAACCACTACTATAAGTTCTTTTCCGTTCTTCATACCACCCGATACTTTTTCCTTTTTCCTTTTTCCTTGATACTTGCTACAATGACGCTCCTCTCCTCCTGTCCCCTATCAAAGGTTCGAGAAAAAGCAGGAAGATAGCTATGCCCAGGGGGATCTGGAATCTCTCATGGTACCTTTTTTCCATCCTGGCCTCGAACTCCTGCTTCTGCAGTTTAGACAATCTTTCTTTGTAAATAAGGTCCAGGCCGAATTCGGCGCCGGTCGCGCGGACATACATGCCTCCCGTCTCAAGAGCTATCCTCTGCAAGCGTTCCTCATCGAGCTTCGTTTTCACCACGTTACCTTCGGCGTCCTTTAGAAATTCAAATTTGCCGGACTTGCCGAAACTGGGTATAAGTTCGCCTTCTTTTGTGCCTATGCCGACACAGAATATCGTTACCCCGTTCGCTTTCGCCCTCTCGACGGCTTTTTCCACTCCGCCTTCAAGGTCTTCGCCGTCGGTGATAATAATAAGTATCTTCTCCTGGTCTTTCGTCTGCGACTCCTCAAAACTGTTGATGGCCGTGTATATCGCCTTCGAAAGAGACGTTCCCCCTACGGGTATCGTGTCCACGTCCACGTCGTCAAGCGTGAGCAGGAACCCGTCATAATCCACCGTGAGCGGACATTGCAGGAACGCCGTGCCGGAAAAAACAATAAGACCCATCCTGTCGCCCTTAAGCTCTTTTATAAGGTCCTTGATCCCGAGCTTGGCCCTGTCGAGCCGGCTGGGAAGCACGTCTTCCGCCAGCATACTGTTGGACGTATCGAGGGCGATAAGTATGTCGATGCCGCGCCTTTTCACTTCCTGCCACTGGAACCCCCATTGAGGACGCACGAGGGCCGTCACCAGGAACAGGACGGCAAAGACCATCATGATGTTCCTGAGCTTTCTTTTGCCCGTGTCATAAGAAGCGGCTATCTCAGGCAGTATATTATCACCGGCAAACCGCCTGAGAGCTTTTTCCCGGGCCCGTCCCGCCAGCACGTAGAATATAATGAGCGCCAGCACGGTCCAGAACCATACCATCATATACGGAGCGCCGAACCTCATCTACGGTATCCTCCTAAAGACCGTGTTCGACAGGACTATTTCACCAAACAGTATCAAAAGACCCGGTATCAACAGATATCCGAAAAGCTCCCTGTATGTGTTGTATCCCGTCTCTTCCATTGGTGTCTTCTCAAGCTTGTCTATTTCGGTAAATATATCCCACAGTGATTCGGTATCCGTCGCCCTGAAATACATCCCGTCCGTTGTCTTCGCGATGTTTTTCAGCAGAGCATCGTCTATCTCTATCTTCACCGGCCTCAGGACCGTATTGCCGAACATGTCCTTGACCGGATACGGCGCGAGCCCTTTTGTCCCGGCGCCTATCGTGTATATCCTTACCCCCAGGGCCCTGGCGGCTTCGGCCGCCGCCATCGGCGAGATCCTGCCGGCGTTGTTCCGGCCGTCGGTAAGCAGTATTATGATCTTTTCCTTCGTTTCGCTGTCCTTTAACCGGTTAAGCGAAGCGCTTATCGCGGATCCGATGGCCGTACCGTCCTTTATCAGCCCTATCCTGACCCTTTCCAGGTTCTTTTCCAGCCAGTCATGATCAAGCGTTAACGGGCACACTGTATAGGCGAGCGCCGAGAACGCCACCAGGCCTATCCTGTCATTGGGCCTTTTGTCGATAAAGACCTCGACGACGTTCTTTACCACGTCAAGGCGGTTGAACCTTTTGCCTCCCATTTCGAAATCCATGGCAAGCATGCTGCTCGAGGTGTCCACCGCGAGCACTATGTCGATACCCTCCACGTGGATCCGCGTTTCTTCCAGGACCGCCTGCGGCCTGGACACGGCTAAAATAAAAAACAGCAGCGCCGCCGCGCGCATGTATGACATGTTGTGCACCAGCGTCACGCGCCATGAAGGTTTCATGTCGCTCACGAGATCCTTGTTGGAGAAACGGAACGTGCCCTGGAAACGCCTCTCGAACTTCTCTACCAGATATACCAGAAGAGGTATAAGCACTGCCAGAAACAGTACCCAGGGGTTCGCCAGGCGTATCATCCTTCGCTCTCCATGTCTTTTGCTTCCTCTACATACTTCGTCTGGTCGACGAGGTCCTCCGCCGCACGGAAGCTATCTAGCATCTCGAGCGGTGTGGGCCCGTATTTGGCGAACTTGACCATGTCACAATGGGACAGGAAATTCTTCAAAAGTTTCTTGTGTTCTTCCGTCAATTCGGGCGCTTCCTTTATCGTCTCCATGAACTCCTCCGTGGTCATCTCGGGGACCCGGTAAGAGAACCTGTTCTCCAGATAACGGCGGACGATATCCGAAAGCCTCACGTAATATTCGTTTATCCTGCCCTTGTGAGGCAGGTCCTCCTTCTTAAGCCGCTTCAGCTGTTCATAAGCTATCTCATGCGCGGATTTGACCCTCATGGCTTCCAGGCGTTCCCACGCTGTCTTTCTGCGCCGGAAAAAATAGAACACAAGAACGGCTATCACAAAAACGGCCAGGAAGGTAAAGATCACCCCGGGCAGGATAGACCCTATGGCGACCAGCCCCTTGACCCCTACTATATCGTCATCCTCGTCCGTTAGAAGGCTCAGGATCTCTACGGGCACCTGCGGGCTTTGGGTAATGCGCCAATCGCTTTCCCCTTTCCTGCGGTACTTCACCTCGACCGGCGGGATGACATGCGTACCCGTAGTATAGATGCTCATCACGTACACCCGGCCGGCGGACCTCCCGCGTTTTCTCAGGGGATACGATTCCACGAAACTGAATTCACCCGGTTTCTCGGGGGCTTCCGGGAAATCCAATTCGTATCCGGACACACCCTCCGCGATGACGTTAAGCTTAATCCTGTCGCCTACATAGACCTCTTTGTTTTCTATGCCGGCGGTGATATCCATCTGGCGTTCTTCCGCGGCTTGTGCGAACGAGACCGCCAGCAACAGGATCACAACCGGAAAAAGATACCGCAATTTTGAATTTTTCATTTCCAATTTTAAATTTTCGACCGTCACCGTCTTAACCGCCTCTCCCTCATCCTGAAGAACCGTATAAGGGGTTCCACATACGACTGGTCGGTCCTGATATCGATATTGTCCACACTGATCGAACGGAAAAGCTCCTTCCGCTCTTGCATTATCTTACGCGCACGCTCCTCGTAGGTTTTCCTTACCTGAACGTCCGAGGAATCTATCACGTAAGGTTCCCCCGTTTCGGCGTCATGCAGCTTTATGATGCCCGCGTCGGGAAGCTCGATCTCGGATGGATCCGTGATAGTTACCGCTATGACATCATGGCGCTTATTCGTTATTGAAAGTTTTTTCTTGAACTCGGGCGCGAAAAAATCCGATATCACGAACGTGATCGTCCTCCTGGTCGTGACCCGGTTAAGATGCTCCAGAACGGTATTTATGTCGGTCCCCGTCCCCTGCGGCCTGTTGTAAAGGGCTTCCCGGATGACCCTCAGGACGTGCCGTATACCCTTCCTGGGAGGTATGAGCTTCTCCACCCTGTCCGTGAACGTCAGCATCCCTACCTTGTCGTGGTTCTGGATGGCCGAGAACGCTATCACCGAACAGAGCTCCGCCGCGAGTTCGCTCTTAACGCGACCGGTAGTGCCGAAACGCTGGGACATGGACACGTCCAGAAGTATCATGATGGTGAGTTCCCGCTCCTCCACGAACACCTTGACGTACGGGTGCCCCATGCGGGCGGTAACGTTCCAATCGATGGACCGTATCTCGTCTCCCGGGGTGTACTCGCGGACCTCGTCGAATTCCATGCCGAGCCCCTTGAAGACGCTCTGGTACTGGCCCGCAAAGACATCGGTAACCTTCCGCGAGGTCGTTATCTGTATCCTGCGAATCTTCCGTATTATTTCTTTTGGAATCATGGCATAAAAATATATATTCTGGGGACATGTTCCCTCGTCTACATGTCGTTACGGGAACGTGTCCCCAGAACCTCAGTTACGGAACCTCCACCTCCTCGAAAACCCTCCGTATGATGTCTTCGGACGTCTTGTCTTCCGCTTCCGCCTCATAGCTCGGTATGACCCTGTGCCTGAGTATGTCGGGACCTATCGACTTGATGTCCTGCGGCGTTACGTACCCGCGCCTCTGGATGAACGCGTAGGCCTTGGCCGCCAGGACCAGGTATATGCTGGCACGGGGGGACGCGCCGTACTCTATGAGCCCCTCCAGGTCGTCAAGTCCGTAATCTTTCGGTTTGCGCGTGGCGAAAACGATATCGATGATGTATTTCTCTATTTTCTCGTCGATGTATATCTCGTCTATGACCTTGCGGACCTCGAGTATCCTTTTGGGCGATACCACCGGGGACACCTCGATGACCTTGTTGGTGTAGGCCATCCTCTTGAGTATATTATGTTCCTCTTCCCTGTTGGGGTACCCGATGTTGATCTTGAGCATGAAGCGGTCCACCTGGGCTTCAGGCAGGGGATACGTGCCTTCCTGCTCTATCGGGTTCTGCGTGGCCAGCACCAGGAACGGTTCGTCCAGTTTGAAGGTGTTCTCCCCGATGGTCACCTGCCGTTCCTGCATGGCCTCCAGAAGAGCGCTCTGTACCTTTGCCGGGGCCCTGTTTATCTCGTCGGCAAGGATTATGTTGGCGAAGACCGGCCCTTTTTTCGTAGTAAAAGCGCCATCCTTCGGATTATACACGAGCGTCCCTATAAGATCGGCCGGCAAGAGGTCCGGCGTGAACTGAAGTCTCTGGAATTTCGTGTTTATCGCCGAAGAAAGCACCCTGACGGACATCGTCTTCGCCAGGCCCGGCACACCTTCGATCAGCATGTGCCCATTGGCCAACAGGCCCACCAGAAGGCGCTCGATAAGGTAGTCCTGGCCTACGATGACCTTCCTGATCTCTCCCATGAGCTCTTCGACGAACACGCTTTCTTTCGCTATCTTTTCATTGATGGCTGTGATTCCCTGTCCCATTTTAAACCTCCCGTTTTTTAGGGTCTAGCTGTAGCCTAATATCTAAATACTATACAATACGGGGATTTTCTTTTCAAGATAAACCAAATTCAGGTCTCAGGTTCCAAGTCTCAAGTTTCAGGTGCCAGGTGTCAGAAGACAGAGAACAGAGGACAGAAGCCAGAAAACAGAAGACAGAGGAAAGTGTCAGGGCGCTGTAGGTGCCAAGGGGATATTGGATGTTAGATGTTATATCTTTGATCGCAAAGAGCTAAGCGCATAGAGCAAAGCGTTACAGTTTTACGCTGTACGCTATGCCCTTTGCGCTATGCTTTTTCACTTGTTGCTTTATCCTTGCGACTTGCGACTTGCGACTGGTGACTTGCGACTTGTAACTGGTTACTGGTTACTATCATCAGGATGTTGGAAGAATCTTTTCACTTCCCCGATATCGCTGGTAGTGCGGCATCTCGGCAGGGCCTTTATGAATTCCCGGCCGTAACCGCGTGTCCTGATCCGGGGGTCAAAAGCCGCCACTACACCCCTGTCGGTACAGCTCCTGATTAATCGCCCGAATCCCTGCTTGAACATTATCACGGCCCGGGGAAGCTGGTACTCATAAAAGGGATTGAGCCCTTCTTCGCGTATGGAACTTATCCGCGCGGCGTTTATGGGGTCGGTCGGCACGGAAAAGGGAAGCTTTGTTATCATGACGCATTCCAGGGATCTCCCGGGCACGTCCACCCCCTGCCAGAAAGTGGTCGTGCCGAGCAGCACACTGTCACGGTTCTTCTTGAACACGTCCAGAAGGACATAACGGGGCATGTCGCCCTGTTTCAGTACATTGATATCCGCGCGTTTTTCGGCTATACGGCGCGCGGTCCTGTTCAACATATCGTAACTGGTAAAGAGCGCGAAGATCCGCCCGCCCATGATATCGAACATCCGGATGATCTCTTCCAGCACCTGTTCCTGGAAGGCCCCGGGGTCTTCCGCCGGGTCGGCTATCCCCTTTGGGAGATATATCAACACGTTGTTCTCGAAATCAAAAGGTGAATCGAGCGCAAGTTCGGTGCAATCTTCGACGCCGAGACGACGGCGGATAAAACTGAAATCCGCTTCTTTCCCCCTGGCGAGAGAAAGCGTGGCGGACGTGAGCACGACGGGCGAAATCCTGTCAAAAAGATACGTCTTCATCTCCCTGCTGATATCGATGGGCGCGGCCCGGAAAGAATAAAAGGCTTTTCTTTTGGAGGCCTTGACCTCGACCCAGTAAACGAAACCCGTTTCTTCGCCCCCGAACAGAAAATCAAGCGATCCAGATACCCTATCGCACCGCTGGGCGTACGCGCCCGCGAGCTCGCGGCTTTCCTGGTCTTCCAGGACGCTGTAAAGTTTTCCAAGTGAAAGCGACAAAGCCTCCAGAGCTTCGCTTGTGTCCCCGTGGAAAAAATCCGTCACGTCCAAAGGAGCGACCCTGTCCTCACTGCCGTAAAATCTCTCCGCCTCACTGAAGATCTTCTGCGAACAAGTGTCGAGCCTGCCGACCCATTCCTCGGTCTCCCGCGCCAGTTCCCTGGCCATATCACCGGCCGCGTCAACCAGCACCCTGCCCGACAGGAAATCCGAGATATCCCCGAGCAGGCGCCGGAACGTAGCGCTTGTCACTTCCCTGCCGAAATGCGTCGTCGCCACATCCTCGAGGGTATGCGCTTCGTCCAGGACCAGGGCATGAAATTCCGGGAGGACCCTGGCATCGGACATGAGGTCCGTAAAGAGGAGCGAATGATTGGTCACCAGTATATGCGAAGCGGCCTGTTCCTTCCGCGCCTTCATGTAAAAACACTGCCTGCCGTAAGGGCACTTGCGCCCGAGGCACATATCGGATTCCCTGGAGAACATCCTCCACACAGCGCCATCCGGCACAAGGCCCAGGTCCGTCACGAGCCCCGAATCCGTCACCCCCAGCCACCGTATTATCGCATCTACCTGTTCTTTCCGTTTTTTTGTCCGGAAAAGGTCCGGAACGCTTTTTTTGCCGGCCTTTCTGAGGCAGACATAGTTCTCGGATCCCATGCACAGGGAATAACGGAAAATGTCCCCCATTACACGGCTCAGGAAAGGCAGGTCCTTAACGTAGAGCTGGTTCTGGAGGGCTTTGGTATAAGTGGAGACCACAACCTTCTTGTCCTCCCTCACGGCCCATTCGATGAAAGGTACCAGATACGCCAGGCTCTTGCCGACGCCGGTGCCGGCTTCCACTACAAGACCACGGTTCTCAAGTATGGCCCGCTCTACGGCCTCCAGCATCATTATCTGCTGGGGCCTTACTTCATAACCATGCAGCTGGCGGGCTATAGGACCTTCTTTTTCGAAAAGTTCCCTGACCGGTGACATGATAGGATATCATACCATAAAAAAACCCCTTTTGTGGCCTGTTATGGTCCAGGCCACAAAAAGGGGCGTAAAACAGTATGCCAAACCGAAAGACTTATTCCGTGGGCTTATCGAACCACGAAATTATCAACGCTGTTAAAAAGCAAGTGTTCGCGGCAAGAAAATAGCTGGCAATGGAACGTATCAAGGGATCCAGCAGGTTCAGCCCTGAAAACTTCAATATCATACCGCACATAATGAAAATAAAGCCCAGGAATACCAGAGACCCAACGGCCATGCTCATTTTTTTCATATATCCTCCCCTTTTACAATGTTAAAGGAAGTATACTTACTGAACTATTAAGTGTCAACTATTTGGGGAAAAATTTTAGCGATTTTACGCTCAGTAGACCCTTTTACCAGGCGAAGCCTCCCAGAACCTAAGAAGCTCCTCGCATTCGCCCCGCATAAAACCGCTTATTATCTCCACTTCCGAACCGCCGCGGTCCTTCATCTCCGACACCGGTATGGGCATCTCGTGAAAACCGAGTTCTATCACGTCCCCGATATCCGTTCCGTATATCAGGCGCGACACGCGCGCCCAGTGGACCGCGGAAAAACACATAGGGCACGGTTCCGTCGTAGAATATATATCGCACCCCGAAAGATCGAACGTGCCAAGTTCTTTCGCCGCGCCGGACAGGGCCTTGATCTCGGCATGCCTGGTCGGATCGTTGTCCCTGAGCACCGTATTGTGCGCAACGGCAAGGACCCGCCCGTTCTTCACTACCGCGGCCCCGAAAGGCCCGCCGTGATCAGCCTTTATGCCGTCATGCGCCTCTTCAATGGCCATCGCCATAAATCGCTTTTCAGGCATTTTGTATCACTCGTCCTTGACGAGCTCCCTGAGCCTCTTATCGATCTTATCCAGGCGCCATTCGAGGGATGACAGCACCCAGAACTGGAAATGGTTGAGCCGCATGTGGGATTCCAGAAAATATACGAGTTTCAGGGAGAGCAGAAGTATACCCACCTCTATCATGAAGAACCTGACCCTTCCTCCCCACACGATCGACATGGCGAAGACCGCCAGGACCAGGACCACAAATATCACGTTTATCAGGCGCGTCCTGGGAGTGGGGGCGCCCCCGATCTTGCCTATGATCCGTCTGATGTTCTCCCTCTCTTCCTCGAAACTCCGTATCTCGGACTCGAGTTCTTTCTCGCGGCGCTTGAGGTGTTCGCCCGGATCCTGTGCCAACTTTTCGGCCGTTCGCATCGTCCCGCTTAACGTATCATCGCCCATCAGTCCAACCTCCTCATAAAGTCCCGCCGCGCTCAGCCCAGCGCTATTATCAATTTGACCACGCCGAATGTTATCAGATAGACCCCTATCAGGTAATTGGCTATCTTCGGCGATACCAGCACCAGCGCCCCGAACACGATCGAAAGAATGTATAACAAATGGTTCAACGTCATTATATCCTCCTTCTTGAAGATGGAAGTAAAACACGAGGAATGGGAAGGAGTGTCCCGCACACAGTTTTTTTGCTGTTGATAACACGTCTGCACAAGAACTGTTTGAGCACGGGGTGCTCCTTTCTGTTTCTCAATCTTTTGCTTTCTCTTTCTCGTTCTCATTCACTACCGCGATCGCCGTGGCCGCCGTGCCGGCTCCCACCAGGAACCAGCCGACCGCGCATCCAGACATGCTCAGGACATACGCGACAAGCACGACTGCCATTATAAATGTTTTGATCCTTTTTATCATCCACTTTCCTCCTTGATATCTGATACAAGTTACCAGTCGCAAGTCACAAGTCGCAAGTCACAAGTCGCAAGTCACCAGTCACAAGTCACCAGTCGCAAGTCGCAAGGATAAAGCAACAAGTGAAAAAGCATAGCGCAAAGGGCATAGCGTACAGCGTAAAACTGTAACGCTTTGCTCTATGCGCTTAGCTCTTTGCGATCAAAGATCTAACATCCAACATCTGATATCCCCTTGGCACCTACAGCGCCCTGACACTTTCCTCTGTCTTCTGTTTTCTGGCTTCTGTCCTCTGTTCTCTGACTTCTGACCTTTGTCTTCCAACCCCTGAAACCTGACATCAATCCTCATCCTCAAGATCATACGGGGTGGTTATCCCGTACTTTCTGCTGAGCCGGTCGATCTCTTCCCGCAGGAGGTTCTCATCCCCTCTTGCCATTGTTATCCGGCTTATAAGATAATATACCTTCATGAACGCCCATTCCCTGGCTATCTCTTCGGTGCCTTTTTCCGCGGCCTTTAAAGAAGCCTTGAAGATGAACTCTTTCGTGGCCCCTCCCACCTCGCCCAGAAGCTGCGCCGAAAAGACGTCTTCTTCGCCGTAACGGCCATACAGGACAAAAGGCTTTCCGCGGTAAAAGTCTGAAAGATATTTAGGGTATACTTCCGCGGGGTCAAGTCCGATCATCCTGTACCTGACGTTCAAAAGGACGGGATCCTTGATCTGGCCGTAAAGATCCCCGAACACGCCTTTTATATCATGGGTGGTCCCGGCTATGCGGCTCCAGGCCCTGTTCTGGTAAGATATGAAATCCAAGAGGTACCTGTTGACCCGCGCGCCGCCGCCGAAACTGAATATGGGGCGTACCATCCGGTTCGCCCTGGTTATCTCCTGGATTATCAGGCGGGAATCTACCACTCCCGTGGTCGGCCTGCCGTCCGTTATCAGCATTATGTATGAGGGATAGAACGCGACCGGCCTTTCGATAATGCCCAGCAGGGCGTTCCCGACGTCGGTCTGGCCGATCGCTTCCAGTTCCCGGATAAAAGGTTTCGCCTCGTCGATGTTCCTTGTCGTGGCGTACACCGGCTTCTCCCTGAAATTCACCAGGTCACCCCTGAAAGCTACCACGTTGAAGCGGTCACCTTTATTCAGTCCGCCAAGCGACTCAATCACCGCTTCCTTGATATAGAAAAGCTTCTCTTCCGTTATGCTTTTTGATGAATCTATCAGAAATATCATTTCTTTCGGGACCACTTCCAGCTGTCCCGGTTTTTCGGCGCTGATAAAGAGCTTGAAATACTTTTCCCCGGTGCCCGGGTCCGTGTATGTGTACAGCTTGAAATCCAGGAACCGGCTGATGTCCTCGTATTCCCCTTCCTGCTTTCTGCCTTCCAGTTCAGAGACTTCTTTTTCACCCGGCCGGAAAACCCCGGCCTCCCCCGGTCTCCAGGCATCCTTGACCGTTCCCGGCAGACCGATATCGGCCGGCTCCTCCCGCATAATATCCGTCTCCCTGTACCGCGCATCACCGGTGGAATATGCCACGGCGCTTTCAGAAGCCAGAACATCCGCCAGGGACCTTGTCTTCGGGGCCGCTTCCTCTCTGGTCTTCCGGGCTTCGGCCTCGACCGCGTTTCCGGCGTCAAATTCCTCTTTCTCAGGCAACATTTCTTCGAAAGCCTCTTCGCTTATCATCTCTTTTTTCGTCCCCACGGACACATCTTCCGGAAACCTTTCCTCCGATATCATCTCCTGCAGGGCCAGGCTGTCCACCAAAGCATCCTTGCGGGTCATCTTTATGGAAGGCACCTCGGGTCTTGCCTTCTCGAAAAGCTCCACGCTGGCGGTCTCCTCTTTCACCTCTCTAAGCCGGAATATACCGCGTGCCTCTCTCATGACCTGGAACATGCCCGGCATAATGATGAATTTTGACGACGCGAAAAAAAGGCTGTGCGCCGTCAGGGAGACGAACACGGAAATGATGACCGCTTTCTCAACTTTTTTCATCGTTTGCGGTTTTTACCCTGTCTTGGACTTTCTTGGACAGCGGGTCATCCGGGTATCTTTCGACCAGTTCCTTGAAGACCTCGGCGGACTTTTCCGGATTCCCCGCTTTCTCGAACGATAGGCCCGCTTTGTAAAGGGCTTCTGAACAAAGCTCCCGGTCCTCGTAAAGTATGGCTACCATCAGGTACTGCTTGGCCGCTTCCGCATAATCCGTTTTTTTAAAATAAAGGTTGCCCAGCTCGAAACGGGCAAGAGCGCCTGTTTTATTGTCGCTATGCCCTTTAAGAGCTTTCTCCAGGTTCTCGCGGGCTTTTTCATATTCCCCTTTTGCCGCCTGCACCCTGCCGAGCCCGAGATACGAGCGTTCCCTGTACAGAGGGCTTATTTCACCGTCCAGAGCCTTCCTGAAAAACTTCTCGGCGCGTTCATTATCGCCCATCTTCCTGTAATTGTCGGCGAACATGTAAGTGATATCACCGTCTGAACTCAAGTCGGGATATTCTTTCGTGAACGACGCCAGGACCAGAAGAGACTTGGTGGTGTCCCCTTTCTCCAGGTAGTGACCGGCTACCCATCTGTAGACCCCTTCCGGCAGCTTGTAGTCCCTGGCCTTGGTCATAAGCGTGAAATATGCCTTTGCCGCTTTATCCGGCTCACCCTTCTGGTAATAACAATATGCCATGGACTCGGCTCCCGTCGGGTAAAGCTCCCCCTTGGTGTCCCTAATAAGGCCGGAGTAGACCTCAATGGCTTTATCCCATTCCTGCTTTTTCTGGTAAGCGCGCCCCGTCCAGAAGTAAGCGGAATCCTTTAGCTTGGAATCGGGGAAATCCTCCATGAACCTTTTATAGGTCGATATCGCCTTATCATGATCTTCCCGTTCCATATAAAGGCGGCCCAGCTGGTACATGACGTTCTCTTTCAACGGGTCCTTGGAATACTTTGAAAGGAATCCATTGTAGAACTTTTCCGCTTCTTTCAAACGCCCGAGCTTCAGGCTTTCCTGGCCGGCCTTAAGAAGTACGGCCGGGCTTCTTTCATCGTCGGGGTATTCTTCCGCGAAGGCCGCGTAATATCTGAGCGCTTCCTCCTGGTCGCCCATATCGGAATAGAACCACCCCATATCATACAGGGCTTCTTTGTAATAATCCGTCCCCTTGTGACCCGCTAATATCGTCTTATAGGATCCCAGGGCCTCTTTTTCACGGCCCATCCCGGCAAGCGCCTTTGCTTTTATATACAACGCCTCATCCGCTGAATCTTTCGATTGCGCCATGTAGGCATCGGCTCTTTCGACACACTGATCGAGCTTTCCGAGTTTATAAAGCGTCCAGCTGCTGTTCAACGCCGATCTTATCCCGTATTTTTCATCCGGATATTTTTCATAAGCTTCCGTGAACACTTTTTGCGCTTCTTCGAAACGGTCTTCGTGAAAATAACTGTTCCCCAGGATGAAAAGCACCTGTGACCGCACCGTGCCGTTCTTCACGCGGGGTAGTACCTTTTCCGCCCAGGACGCGGTATCGGCATATTTCCCCTCTTTCGAAAGCGCCGATAAAAGGCCCACAGCGGCGTCCTCGAAAAGCCCGTAAGGGGATGACGGATCATCCACGACCTTCGAATAATAGGCGGCAGCTTTCGCGTGATCCCCCGCCCGGTAAAAAGCGTTACCCGCCCGGATATCCGCCTGGAATGCTACACTCCCCTTCCTGGTGCCGGCTGCCGCTTTTCCGTACGCTTCAGCTGCCTTATCGCCCTCACCGAGTTCCGTGTAAATATCGCCCAGGTTCATGTAAATAAAAGGCATGTACTCATTGTCCTGCGGACCCGAAGTAAGGTCCTCAAGTATATTTCGGGCGGTCGAATAGTCCCCCTGCTTGAAGTCGATACCCGCCAAGTAATATTTCGCCGGCACTGCCACCTCGGGTGACGTCCCTTCCCGGGCTAATCCTGAGAATATCTTTTCCGCCCGGGCATAATCCTCCTTCAGGTAATATGCCTGGGCCTCCCGGAGTTCCGCTTTAAGGGAAAGAGGGCTTTTGGGATATTTTTTTATAAAGGAGTCAAAAGATTTAAGAGCTTCGTCGTACTTTTTGTCCATAAAGAACGACTCGCTTATCCTGAAACGGGCCAGCTCCGCGTGTTCGCTTCGCGGGTATTTCTCGAGGAAGGCGGTGTATCCTTTTGCGGCCATCTCATACATGCCGCGCGAAAAGAGACCGTTGGCAAAATCGAACTCTTCCAGCTCGTCGTTCACGCCTTCACGCTGGCCGAAGGAGACCGTCCCCAGACATGCCGAGACGGCAAGGACAATGGACAGTACCAGCAGCTTCTTAACCTTCCCCGATACGTCCGGTGTCTTCATTCAGATTCTTCCTTCATCGTGGCGAACGACACGTTCCATATGTCCGCCCCGGCGCAGATATCGAGGACCTTTATCACATGCTTGTGGTAAGTGTCCCTGTCGGCCCTTATTATGACGGGCTGCCCCTTGTACAGCTCGGATATGCGCCCAAGCATGGCTTTCAGCTGGCCGTGGCTCAGGTCCCTCTGGTTGACCACGATGCTTCCGTCCTTGCGTATGTTCACGATGATCTCTCCCGGCGAGCGCTTCATCTCCGTGGCCTCGCTGGCCGTCGGAACGGTGATGTTTATCTCCGTCTCGAGCTGGTAGAATATGGAAGCGGACATGAAAAATATAAGCAGTAGGAATATTATGTCTATCAGCGGCGCCATCTGTATGGTGGGCCTGTCTGTCTTTATCGTCTTTACCCCGGTAAAATCCATACCGATCCTTATTACGTTATAAGATGGAACATGTCCGTGGATATGTTCTCAAGGCGCGAAGAGAGGTTCTGCACCTTTCCCCGGAAATACGCGTGAAATATCATGCAGGGGATCGCGATTATGAGGCCTGTCGCGGTGGTCACCATGGCTTTTGATATACCGCCGGCCAGAAGTATCGGTTTCACCGCCCCGGTCTGGAACGCTATGACGTTAAAGGCCTGTATCATGCCCAGCACCGTTCCCAACAGCCCTACCATCGGGGATATCACGGCCACGTCCGCCAGGTAGCTTAGTTTCTGCCAGAGATCATCCACGTTCCTCCGGCCCTCGTCCTGCATCGCTTCCTTGATTATGACCTTTTCCCTGCCCAGCCGGGCAAGCCCCGCCAGGAGTATATCAGAGAGGAGATTACTGTTGTCTTCGCAGGTCTTTTTGGCGTCCTCGAATTTCTTATCCTCGAGAAGTTTAAGCGTCCTGTCCAGGAAATCCAGGGGTATCATCCTGTCCGGTTTTATGGTCAGGAAATAGTATATTATCAGGCTAAGCCCCGCTATGGACAGTAAGGCCAGAACGAGCATTATCTCGCCGCCCGCCCTTATTATCTGCCATAACGTCATACCCGATTCGGCGGTTTCCGCGTCAGGTATATACTTGGCGACATCCTGGGCGTGAATAAAGTGCGGCATGACCGCGACGGCCGCGAAAAAGATAAAAAGAAAGGTCAACAGAATATTTTTCTTTCCGGACATGGTCCACCCCTTGTAATATAGATGTGATAATTCTATTTTTATCGATTATACCTTCAAAAAGACGTCGCTGCAAATAAAAGGTCCGATAGCGGTCAAAAAGCGGGATGCTACGCCTGCCCTGTCGCACTGCCGTGCAGGTACTTGATCAGGCGCTTTTTATCGTAAGTATGGATCTTCGTGAAATGTACGCCGGCGTGATAAAGATTGCCGACGTCCGGGTCCTTGCGGACCCACGCGACCCTGCCTTTGACGAATATAGGGATGTCGTCCCCGGGGAAGACCAGTTCCAGTTCCACGGATTCTCCCTTAGCCAGTTTTTCATGGCTGGTCACCCCCAGGCCGCTGCCGGATACGTTGTCCACCGTGATCATGGTGTAGGGACCATTCGCGCAGGACAGGCTGATCTTGGAACAGGTCCACTTGCCCAGAAAAACGGCATAACGGGTGTAACTCCTCTTATCTTTTATCACTCACAGCCCCCCATTTTCGCAGGAATATTATATCATCAAATATAATATTATGTAACGTCCGTGTCAAGTCAACCGTAAAATACGGCGCATTTCAGAAGACCATCAGCCCTCCCGCGTCATACAGCGCCAGACCCTCCGGGTAAACGGCCCGGACGCCATATTTCCGCAGGAAGTCCATTATAGCTGGCCCGTCCGGGTGGGAATACGGATCGCCGAGAAATATCAGTTCCCTCCCAGTTTTTCCCAAGCTTGTCCCGTTCGAAAAGGATTTTCTGACGGGGCCTGTCGCGCCCCCGATAAAACCGTACTTCTCGCCCGGAAGAAGCACGGACCCGGACGATACGGTCAGGACATCCAGCCCTCTTTCAGCCGCAGCCCCGGCTATGCCATCATCGGCGGTAATAATAGCTCTTTTACTTACCTCTATCACGGAACAGCGCGCATAGCCCTGTTCCACACAGGCCGTCTCCAGACCGCTCTCCCGCACTTTTCGGAGCACCCCGGGATCAGTATGGCGCGTGTTGTGGAATACGACCTTTCCCGCACGTGCCGCGTTATACCTTGCCGTCACAGGGTAGCGCCCTTCAGGGTCGCCTTCCCCTTTAACGAGTTCCAGGCCGTGTTCCTTCAAGGGCGCGAGATATTCCACAGTAAGCCCGGGAGCATGTATCAGCGTTTTTTCATCAAGCCGGAAAAAATATATATCAGGATGGCACGATATGGAATCGTATACTTTTCCCGGTATCCCCCCGAAAGGGATCAAAGTAAGACCGGGTAACTTTTCCTTCAGAGCGGATAAATATTCATCAGGTATCCGTTTATCATGCAGTATGAGCATGGCTAGTCCTGTGTTACAGAGGACAGAGAACAGATAACAGAAGACAGAGTATCATCGTTCGCTGCACTCACTAGTGTCAAAGTGTCAGGTCGCTGTAGATGCCAAGGATATATTAGATGTTGGATGTTAGATCTTTGATTGCAAAGAGCTAAGCGCATAGAGCAAAGCGTTACAGTTTTACGCTGTACGCTATGCCCTTTGCGCTATGCTTTTTCACTTGTTGCTTTATCCTTTATCCT
>Ga0180432_10002678_pt1 | contig 26501 bp, 15 predicted proteins | sample SS_ome_10_FD_132414 | JGI IMG/M metagenome (GOLD analysis project Ga0180432, IMG submission 132414) | Hypersaline lake sediment archaeal communities from the Salton Sea, California, USA - SS_1_MS_2 metaG | ecosystem: Environmental > Aquatic > Non-marine Saline and Alkaline > Hypersaline >... | reverse complement strand
TGGGTCACATCGAGATGAGGAGCCGCTTGCGCGGCAGTGTCGAAGCCGAGCACTATGCGTCCGATCGGGTCCGCAAGGAGGAAAAGCTGAAATGGGACGAGTGGGCGGCCAGAGTTAACGAATATCTCGCCCTGCTAGAGTCCCTTTTCTCGCCCGATCTGTTCATCCTGGGTGGCGGCGTCAGCAAGAAACACAAAAAGTTCTTGTCCGAGCTAAACATACGGGCTCGCGTTGTGCCTGCCCAACTGCGGAACGAAGCGGGTATCGTGGGCGCAGCCCTGGCTGCCGAGGCTCTGGCCTAGATGCTGTGAGGGTAGCGGCTCGCCCGGCTTACGGTGTGGGCATCGGATTTACACTGGCACGTTCTGCTACCCCATCCCCAAAGCCTTTAGCGCCGCCGCCAACGGCTCTGAATAAAAGATTGGGTCGACCCGCTCTATGACGTCCGGCGGCACCTCCATGACCTGGCGCCTGTTGCTGACCGGGATCAGTACCCGCTTGGCGCCGTTGTCCATAATGACCTGCAAGGGCTCGACCAAAGAACGCACCGGCAGAATGTTGCCCTGGATAGTCATTTCTCCCAGGATCACCAGCCCGGCCTGTGCCGGTTTCTCCCGCAGCAGGGAGTAGAGGGCCACAAAAAAGGCCACACCCCCTTGCGAACCCTCCTTGCTGTGCATCAGATCCACAATCTGGACGTGAAAGTCATAACTGTCCACGTCGCGCTCGATCCCCAGGCGCGTTTTGTTGGCCTTGATGTGGTCGAAAGCGGTAATGATCGATTCTTTCATCGCCCGATCGGGGTTGCCCGTGATCCGCAGCTTGCCCGAGCCGCTCATGCGACTAACCTCGATGCGGTGGAGCGCTACAGTGTCACTGTCAGTCAGTGCAGCAGTGTAAATGCTGCCCGGTGGCATGGGGTCCTGGCTGATCAGACGTTGGCCGCCTTCCTCCGGCACGCCGACGAAATGCTCCTGCATTGTCTGTGTGTCCAGGTAAGAAAACGATGTGTGATAGTACTCGAACGCGCCCATCTTTTTCAACTGCTCTTTGACGCGGCGCCGTCCTTCCAGGGCCAACTCGAGATATTCCTCAACTTCCTCGCGGCTAGGATCACCTGCCGGATGGAGGAGCTTGACCAGCCCGGATACGGTGCGGCGTACAGCCCTGGCATCGCGCGTGTTCAGATGGCTGCCCAGGCTGAAATGGCGATCGAATGCCTCCGTATAGTTCCTGCGGCGCAGCTCACGCAGCGCTTCGGCCACATAGTCCACCACAAAGCCATAGTGGTCGGTAAAGAACTCGTTGCGCATCTTGGGCATTTCCCAGCCGGGTAGATAGAAATGCAACCGGTCGATGAGCGCCATGTCTTGCATCTCTTCTGGCAGGGGTTGGAACAACGTGCCGCTGCGAACCAACACGTCAACCGGCTGATTGATGTTGCCCGCAAAGACCATCGACGCCTCGGCGATCAGCTCTTCGCGGCCCCGGCTAAAGCTGCCGCTCTCCATATAGTCCTTGAGGATCTGGATGGCCGTCCTGTCGGAGAAGCGGATGCCGGCCACCTCGTCAAAAGCCACCACGTCCCACATGCCCACCAGGCCGACCCGGCGGGTGCTCATGTTGTAAAAGAGATTGGCGACGGTGGTCTTGCCGCCAGAGATGAGAATGGCGTACGGCGAGAGATCGCGGTAGACGAACGACTTGCCGGTGCCCCGAGGGCCAAGTTCGATGAGGTTATAGTTGCGCTGGACCATCGGCACCAGGCGCATCAGCATCAGCAGCTTGACCCGGCGGCTGAAATGGGGCGGCTCAAACCCGATCGAGCGGACCAGCAGGTCGAGCCATTCATCGGTCGTCAACTCGGCACGCGCGGCGCAATAGTCGTCGAGGCTAAAGGTCGCGATCTGGATCGGCTTCAGGTCGGTGATGAAAAAAGGCCGTACCTTGCCGCCGACCTCTTCCTCGCCCCGGAACTCGATGTCCACCTGCGCCCAGACACCGCCTTCCAGCAGTCGCTCGTAGCGCCGCACAAAGGTGTCGGGGATGTGGACAAAGCGGTGCCCAAAGTTGACTACCTCGGCCCAGTACTTGGTGCCGTCCAGGCGCACCAGCACCTTGTCGATGTAGCGCTGCCGGCCTCGCTCCTTGACCCGCGATTGGGCCTTCATCGCCTCGTCGGGGCGGATGATGTTGTCGGCTAGAGTGTTGTTGACCAGGCGCAGCCCGGCTTTGACGGCGATGGGATCGTCCGTGGCGCAATACCTGCCCAGGAGGTACTCCAACACGTAGGTGGGCACGTTGGCTCCGACCTTGACCTGGCGCACCAGGTCCTTGCGCACGACCCTGCCGGCAAATACCTCGCTCGCTTTCCGATCCAATTCCGGCATCTTTTCTCCTTCAGGTGCGATGCACCTTTTCACAACGCAATGGCAAACGGCACGCTATCCAGGCGCGCCAGGCTGATGCCCGTGGTTGCATCCAGCAGGTGGATCGTCACCTGATTCACGTCCGGCGTTTCGGTGATCATCAGTGCGATGGTGTTCTGGGCAACCGCCTGGGGTGGCCCCCCCTCTTTTAACGCCAGTTGGACGTCTTTGGTCGTTTCCTGAAACCCATATCTGGCCGAAATCGGCACCGAGATCGGCCGATCTTTGGCCCGCACCTCGACGCGGACGGCCGGCGGTTCGATGGGCAGCAGTTGGACGGAACGGCCTTCCACGGTGACCGACACAAACCGGGTCGAAATCGTGCGGCTGCCGGGCGTCAGCACCCATTGCACCTGCGCAGACTCTGTCGGCGTTGGAATGCCCCCCGGGCGGACGGTGAGGACGGGGATGACCAATTCCGGCAGGGACAGGCCACCGTGAAAATACTCGGTCGCGCCCCCCTTTACCTTAAAGCAAGAGAGATTCAGCGGTGTGGCCATCTCCAGATCGCCGCCCAGCCCAAAGTCCGAGAGAGGCCGGCGCAAGACGCCGGCTGGGTGGGCCCCGCCGTGGCCGAGCCACACCCGGCGTTTGAGGACCGCCGTCTTGCCCCCCGGCGCGTCGATCTTTTGGCCGGCCGACAGTTTTTCGCCAAAGAGGTAGCCGTGATCGGCGGTGATGATCACCGCCTGGATGCCCACCCCGAAAAGGGCCTTGATGCCCCGGCGGAGTTGGTTTAGCACATCGTCCAACATGCGGCGGGCCAGCGCCGGGTTGTTCTCACACAAGCCGTCGATCTGTTCGGTGGCCGTGACCACAACCAGCCTGGCGGCTTTGAGTGCCTGGCTCAGATGCGTGTCTGAGAGGGGGGCCAATTGGTCCAGCAGGGTTACGATCACGTCTGCTTCTACGATCGTTTCCAGGTAGGTGACTCGATCCTGGCGCGTGCCGAGCTTCTGACCACCAATGAACACCGCCAATTTGTTCCCTCCCGCAGGAACCACCGACAGTCCTTTCTCGGCGCCGGGCAGCAAGGCCGCCATGCCGATCTCGGTGACCGTGGGCGGTGTGGCCAGCGCCGGGGTCAAACCATGTGTCCAGTCCGGTTCAAGGACGGAGAGCAATTCGCGGGCCATCTCAAAGCGCAGGGCATCCACCAGAATGTAGGCCACGCGCCCGCTGCTGGCCTCGGGGGCCACGATCTCGTGGTAGACGTCGGCCTGAAGCAGCACGCCCGAGATCACAAACTGGTCGCCGGCATAGGCTCGGGCAAAGATCTCTGCCAGATCGTTCGACACAGCCGCGTAGCGCTGGCGGGCCTTGGTAACCAGTTGGATCAGTGCCTCGTGCTGCTGCGGGGTGATGTCAAAGCGGTGAAAGTCGCGTTCCAGGTGCCGCTGGGCCGTGTCCAGGTTGCACCACGGCTCGTCGCCGTAGGCATAGTTTGACAACAGCGCTGCCGCCGGCCATGTTTTGCCTTTGAGGGCACTCTCTACCCGGGCTGCCTCGACCAGCACCTGTCCGGCGTCGGCAATGACCTCCCAGCGGGTCTTGACTTCTGGCTGCTGCGCCGACCAGAATCCACCGAGCCGCGCTTTGGCCAATTCGACGGCGCGCGTCGAGGGCTCTTGTGCCAGTGCCTTTTCTACCTCCTCCTGCAGCCGGGTTTCACCGGCCAGAAAGGTCTCCGTCCGGGCCAGGGCATCAAGGTTCAGATTCAGGGAGCCCAGCCCGATCTCGGCCTGCACCCGCGTGGCCCAATGAGCGTAGCTGTCGGCCAGATCGCGGCGATTGCGCCAGGTCTGGGCCAGTTGCGCTGCCGCCTGGCGAGCAACCGGGCGCGAGGCGACGCGCACCGTGCGCAACGCCTGCGGGATCTCGTCGCCCAAAGCCTCGATCAAGTCGGTGATCAGCACCTGGCGGGCCAGTTGTGCGCGCAGGGCTGCCGCTTCCCAGGCGACCTCAAAGGTGACGCCCAGCGCCTCGGAGAGCAATCCCGCCAGGCTGCCGATGGCCTGCCGTTTTTCGATTTTGGCGTCCAGCGACGGGTTGGAGAGGAAACAGATCGCCACGTCGGAGACATTGCCGCTGCCAAAGACCGTGGCTATCACGCCCGTCAGGGCTTGGATGCCTGTTTCGGCCAGCTCATCCAGCTCGACCAGGGATAACTGCCCGGCTTCGACCTGCCCCACGAGCTTTTCCACAGCTGCCGGAGGAAGCACGGCTGCCAGCGCCCGGCGGGCGACGGCGGCCAGGGCGCTGTTCTGCTCGGGAGGTTGCTGGCCGGGCTGCACCACGACGCCGGCGACCTCGAACTCGACGAGGGCCTGCTGTGCCCCGGCCTGGGCCAGGGGCACATAGAGGAGCAGCCTGGGGGGCTGGGTCCTGTCGGCCCAGAGCGTCTCTAACCCCCGGCGCAGCCAGAGAAAGCCGCGCTCCGGTTCGTAACGGTGGATGGCAGCATCTGCCAGCTGCTCCGGTGTCAGCGACCGGGCCACGTCCAGGTAGGCCTGTTCCGGGTCATACCAGACGACGGTGCGATGTGTCTCGATCTGCCGGCGCAACGCGTCGAGTAGCGTCTCTGTTACAAGGGCCATGCCATGCTCCAATCACGATTCATGATTTGCGGTCCACGAGTCCCCGCTCCCGCATCTGCCGGGCCATGGTGCTCCATGAATATTCCCCGGCGACCAGCTTTTCCCACGTTTTCTGCACCTCTTTCCAGGGCACCATCTCCCACAGCGGGGCGATGCTGATGACCACCCCGTCGTTGGGGTCGGGTGGCAGATTGAGCAGAGCGACGGCGTCCAGCCGCTTGCAAAAGTCGGCCACCTCGGCCACCAGCCTCTCCTGGCGCTCGATCTCTTGCTCGCGGCGCTTGCGGGCGCTGCCCTGCAGCACTTCCACGCCCTGCTTGAACTCTTTCAGACGGGTCTGTTCCAGCTTGACCTTGGCGTCGGCATAATCGCGGCCGGCGGCATAGAGGGTGGTCTTGTCCATGCGGTGGAGATAGAGCCAGACGGCATAGTTGCGCCGTTCCGATTGTAACAGCCAGTAGAGGGGCGCTTTGCGGCGGCTCTTGGAGTAACGCTTGATGTGGAAGGAAAAGAACCCCTTGCGCGGGTCCCGAAAATAGTCGCGCAGCGTCTTTAAACCGAGCACCTCGCACGCTTGGCGCTCGATGGCGCCGGCCCGGTCGCCCCACAGCAGCGCCAGCACGCCCCGCACGCGGGTCACAATGTCCGAGGGGTGGGTGGGGTCGTCCACCAGGATGCCGTCCCAGGCGATTGGCGATTCGATCTCGGGCAATCGTAAATCGTCGATCGCCAATGGTAAATCGAGCGCGTTCTGGCGTGCCCGCAGCCACGCCTCCGGCGCAATGTCCTCCGGGCGGGCGGGCGGCAGGCCGTCGGTGCCGACCAGAGCGCCGGGGGCGCAGCGGGGCAGCGGGTCGAACGGCCCCTGGAGCGCGGGCAGGAGGGTGGGGTCCAGGGCCATGCGCCCGTCCCACCGGCTCAAGGCCACGCCCACGCACCACATGAGCAGGTTCTGGACGCGGGCGGGCAGGTCTTTGGGGGGCGTGGATCCTGTGGCTTGCTCATCATCGCCCGTACTGCGTGGGCCGTGTTCCGTGTCTTGCTGCTCGTCGCCCATTTCGGCGCGGACCAGGGCGCGGTCGGCGTCGCTCAGGCCATAGAGGTCAAAGACGAGGTCGTCGATCTCGGCCTGGATGGCAACCAGGCGATTCTGGACCGCCTGGACTTCCGCTTCCAGGACTTGGCTGGTTTCGAGCAAGGAGCCGTGCCGGTGCTGGACCAAGCCGGGAAGACAGAAGGCATGGGTAGTTTCGTCGGTGCAGTCAAGTCTTCGCCGAAGCGAGTAGCTTTCAGATGCCAGATTTGCAACTTGTTTCGCTTGTTGTTCCGTGGGTTGGATCCAAGGCAGCTTCTGAAGCACACCAACAACAAACTCTGGGAAGCCAGATCTACCAAGACACAGCTTGAAAAGGTAATCGAATGGCAAGCTGTTCAGGATGCCCAACAAGGCAGGTAGCTCCTCTTGTGGAGCGAGAACCGCATATCCTCGGACGCCGAAAATGCTTCCTCTTGGAAGAGCGTAGGGTGCAAATTGAGATGCCCGAAGCGGCCAGGTTAGACCCGAAGAGAAATAGTGAGATTCACTGCGGATGCTACGGGAAGGGCTATCTCCTTTACTTCTGATAAAGTCTTTTAGCTTTTCTCCATTGTGTTGCCAGTCTAGCACCACGTGTAGATCAGAGTGATACGGAGAAAAGATGCCTCCTTTGCTGAAGATAACCCATCGCCCACCTTGTTCTGTTTCTCTTCTGCTAACAGCACGAAGTGCAGGTGATACCTCCCAAGATGCTCTGAGGAATCTGAAATCATCCGAGGTTGATAGTCCGACTCTTGCAATTCTCTCGCTGGTTTCGAAGGTAGTGGCTTCATCGAATAGCTTGAGGAACGCGCCTGGAGCCCAATATGAGAAAGGTGAACCCTCTATTCGCGAAAACTCGAGTGGGTCGAGGGTGAAGGTCTCCTCGGCTTGGCCGGTGGTGTTCAGCGCGGCGATCTGGGCGGCCAGGGCGTCGTCCTTGTCGTCGATGGGCGTCTTGAGCAGGCGGAAAAAGGTGGTTGGGATCATGGTTGCGCATCCTGTAGGCCGGTCAATGGGGCGCTCACCGTCGTCTGAGCCATAGGACAAGGGGCAACAGGGTCAATGCCAGCCCGGCGGCACCGCAAAGGCTGTTGCAGATTTCCTGGATCAGACGCTCCAAAAAGCTCTTTAACATCTCTTCGGCGCGCTTTCTCAGCTCTTCGATGAGCTTTTCCAATTCCTTCTCTCCCTTGGCTTTCCATTCGTCTACGAGTTCCTGGATGGCCTTTTCCAATTCCTCGCGTTTTTCTTCCCATTCCTTGGGAACGCTGATCACGATTACCGCAAAGTCTTTGCCAAAGGGCTCGCCCTTCTGGACCATCTTGAACCGCTCGTAGACTGAGCCGCTGCTGCTGGTCTGCCACTGCCAGCTAGTCATCGCGCCCGGCGCTACCCGGTCTTCCAGGGGCAATGTCTCCGCCTTGGACGACAGCGAAAAGAATGGCTTGCGGCTCAGTTCAACGCCGTCCTTTGGAACCCAGGAAAAGTCGCCCGTGTTCTCTACCTGCAGCGTGAACTCGGCGGTTTCACCAGCGGTAATCACTTTGTAGTAGACACGCTCGGTTGGCTCGGCGTCCAGGGGCAGCGCGATGCCGTCACCTGAGGGGCTATAAAGGGCCAAATAGTTGGTGAGGGGGCGCGCTTCCTGAAGAGGATCGATGCGGATGGGTGAGTCACCGTCGAACCAGAGCTGCGATGAGCCACCGCCGTCGAATTTGAGCGCATTGTGGGCACCCAGTTGATCTTTTATAAACCGGGCCAAGACGTCCGGATGGTCTGCGCCGGTGCTGACCGCCAGGAACAGCCACCGCTTGTCCTGGGAAATGCCCGCTGCAGTGTGGGGAGCCGTGCGACAGCTTCCGGGGTTGTAGCCTTCGTACTTGGGCGGGCTGGGTGTGACTTTTGGATTACCGCTGCAGTTGATGACGGGATCGATCTGGTGGAGGATGCCGTCACCCTGGCAGTTTACTGCCCCAGGATAGACTTTTCCGTCGCGTACCAGCCAGGGCCCGCCGCCGACGCCGGTGTAGAGCCAGTCGGGCAGCGGCGAGCTATCCTTTTCAAGACGGTTGATCGTCGCTGTCAGATAGCCTGTGGCGGGGTCTATGGCTTCTCCAAGTCCCAGCCAGGGGCGCAGCGGGGCGTTATAGTCGTCGTCGCAGCGTTCGGCTCCGTCCAGCCGCTGGCCGCGGATCACGAGCAGCCCTTCGGGGCCATGATTGCCGGTGGGCGAGCCATAGTCGCTGTTGATGACAGCGATCACCGGGGGGGAGGATCGCACTTCTTTGGCCCGCTCTATGGCTTCTGGCATCTCTATGCGAGGGTACGAGCTGCGGTTACCTGGAACAAAGCATCCCCCGGCGGGACCGCCCCAGTCGGGTCTGTTGGGGTCGCGGCACTCTTGCACGCCCTCGTGGCCATCGCTTGCCCCCTTGGGGATAATGTACTCGAACCGCAAGCTGGACACGGTCAGGTCTACGACCAGGACGTGTACGGTGTGTCCTCTGCTGTCCTTGCCGGTACAGTAAAGCACACCCTCGCGCACTTGATGCTCTGATGGACAGAATAGGTTGCCGCGCCAGTCCATGGGGGTCTCGCCTTGTGCTGATGCAGCCTTTGAGCCAGGCTGCATTGCGACAAAAATCAGGCTGATAATCAAACAGTAGATGATTTTACCCAAGACAGAGCGAGCCAATCTCTGTCTCATTGTGACCTCCTGCGGCTTTACAGTCAGGTTTTGTCAAACCGCTGGCGAATGGGTTGATCTGCCGGTTTTTAACGTGCCCACGATATGGAGAAGGGTCGCAGGCGCACGCGGCACCGGCTATTCTGGCAAGGTGTCAAGCCACCTTGCCAGAATAGCCTGCTCTTTTGGATTGGTCTCCAGTGTCAGGGCCTGCTCCCACGCCTGTCGTGCTCCGGCCCAATCGCCTTGGACATGTCTCAACCAGCCCTTTATCTTGTGTCCCCAAGGCGCGTCGGGCGCTTCTTTGACCATCTGCCGGGCCAGTGCTTCGGCTTCCGCCTCTCGGCCCTGGGCCAGGGCCAGCGTCACCAGGTTGGCGTTGACGACTGTGCGTACCGGCGTGAAGGTACTCGGATGAGTCAAGTTGTCCGGCTGCACCTGGCCGTCACGCCAATAGGCCACGCGCAGAATTGCCTCGTCCTCGTCGGTGGCCAGAGAAGCGGCCCGGTGCAAGCACTCTTTAGCCTGGTTCAAGTTCCCCTGTACCAGGTACACATAACCCAAATTGGCCGATAGCAGGTGTTGCCACTCGTCGCTGTCGGACGCCTGCTGGGCTTGTAGGAAACACTGCTCTGCCTCGGCCAGTTGGCCCTCACCGGCCAGGATGAACCCCAGGTTGCTGGTGAAACGCGCCACGTCCGGCGCAAAATTGCACAGTTGTGCAAAGATGGCCGCAGCTGCCTTGACCCTGCCCTGAACATAGAGCGAGATGCCGATTTCGGCCAGGGCATTGAGCCGATGCTCGGTGTGGGTCGCCAGCATTGGCTCGATGAAAGCCTTTGCGTCGTCGTGTCGATCCAATAAGTGAAGCGTCTCGTAGTACAGGGGGGCCAGGTTGCCATCCATGGGCAGGCCAGCTTTACGCCCCTCTTTGAGAACATGCAGCGCATCCTCTGGTCGCCCCAAGCCTTTGAGCATCGAAACCTGCATGTGGGTGAAGCGTTCCTCGGTCGGAAACTGCCGGCGGAGCTGGTCCAAGCGCTCCAATGCCTCATCCGGGCGATGCAGAGAGAACAAGGCTTCGATCTCTCGAAGCCATAGCTCCCGCAACACCGGCAATGCCTCGGGATCGCCTTCGGGCGTGCAATCCAAGCCGCTGCGGGCGGCCTCCAGCATCTCAGTATAGCGCTCCAGCTTTAGCAGTGCGTTGGCTTTGGAGAGCCAATTGCGGTAATGGCAATCGTCAATGGACAGTGCCTTTTCGGCAGCCTCCAGCGCCTCAGGGAACTGTTTCAGGCCAATGTAACAACCGCTCAGGCCTCGCCAGGCCCGATCATAGTCGGGCGCCATATCCAGTATCTGTTGGAGGATCTCCAGGGCTTGTTCGTGGCGCTCGAGCATCACCAGGGCGTAGGCCCATTCGATCAGGGGTTTGGGCTGGGACGTCTGCTCGGCTACCTGTTGCAGAACGGCCTCGGCCTGTTCCAGCCGGCCTACACGGACCAAAAAACGACCGTAGGTGATGCCCACTTTGGTGGCCTTGGTTTTCTGCCATGCTGCTTTGAGAAGACGCACCGCCTCTTTGTGTCGCTCCAGGCGTGCGAGTTCGGCCCCCAACGCTTTCAGCGTAATAGCGTCGGCCGGTTCTAGCTCGGAGTGCTTTTTGAGCCACTTGATGGCATCGGTCGAGCGGCCCTGACTGGCGAGGAGCAACCCCAGAGTTTGAATGGCCTCAGCCTGTTGGGGATCCAATTCGATGGCGTGCCGCAGGCTGGCTTCTGCCTCTTTTAGCCGCCCGGCGTCGCGGTGGGCCAGCCCTATCAGCAGGGGGATAGGGGCATAGTCAGGCGCTCGCACTTGGGCCCGCTGGAGGGCCTGCAAGGCAAGTGTGCTTTCCCCTGCCTGTTGCAGGTCCAGTGCCGCGTCAATTATCTTGAGCACGTGCTCGCCCGGATTCAAATTATTCTTTGAGACCATTTTCCCATCCTATGATCGTCAACGGCGACTGGGCTGCACAGACCATTCTTCCAGGAATCTTGGAGGTGAGGTTCTCTCAGTCGAAGTCTCCGAGTAGACCACTCGTTCCTCTTGAACTACCCTTTCAGCCAGCGGCCTGTTGGTTCCCTGAACGACTTGCGAGATTCTAGATCGCATCATCAGATCGTTGACAACCCCCTGTTGAAGTTTGGTGGTTTCCTGTATCTGCTGGCACAACAAAGAGATCGCCTGGGAAAATGTGGCCAACACCGGATTCTTGGCCCCACTGAGCTTTAGCCTCAGGGCCAGTTCCTCGAGATAGCTCAATGCATCGCGCAAGTACCCGCCTTGCACGGCGCTTTCTACCTGTCGAAAGACACCCTCTAGCCAACTGGCAAAGAGACGTTCGTCCAATTCACCGGCATCCCGAGCGAAACCCGCCGCCGTCAGAACCTGCCGTACGGCTGTCTTTAAGCCAGGCCAGCCCGGCTCCTCGGCAGGAGCAGGCGAGAGAGCTGCGGCCTGGCCTGTTGCACGTGCCAGCGCGACGTTGATATAGTGGTTCAGGCTCACTCCTTGTCGGCTGGCGTTCTCGACCAGCTCGCGGTGGAGGGAGCGTGGCACGCGCACGACAAACTTGCCGCTATAGTCCTCCTCGAGACGTGGTTCAGGGATGGGCAAACCATCTTCCAGGGCGACCTCCAACCAGAGGGCCATGGCCTCCTGGATCATGTCTACGGCTTCCTCGGCCGTATCTCCCTGGCTCATGCAACCGCGTAACTCTTTGACACAAACGAACCAGCCTTCCTCCGGATCACGTTGTAGTTCGATCGTATAGGGCAAATTGAGATAATAATCGAGTGTCTTTTCCATCTCTCACTCGCCTTCCAGTAGCTCGTCAAAGGTATCCAAAATCTCTTTAATAGCCTTTGGATGAACATAGGCCCTGTGAAAATTCACTATCAAGATGTGGGTGCCATACGAGTACACACAATGATTTTTTCCGGACCGTCTCTTTTCGAATCCATAGTGGATCAGCAGGGAATCAACCTGTGCAGGACGTATGCCTTTCGGGTTGTTTCGCATCCGCTCGAGACGTTTCTCGTGCTTACTCATGCTCTCGGCTCCATTATAGTACCATATGCAGTACTATTTGTCAAGGCCCAACTTTGCGATCTTGCGCAACACATACGCCGCTGTCTCGACCATCGCCGTATCCAGCACCCCGTAGCCCAGGTCGGCCAGGGCGATGAGCTGCGCTTCCTGCAGCAAAATCTCTTCCCGCCATTTGCGAAAACTGGTCAGGAAAAAGCCGGTGCGGCTGGTGATGGCCCCCAGGTAGCCGCCGGGGCGCAATAGCTCCAACCCGCGCTCCACGAAAGCGGCGTACAGGTCGTTCTTGGTGCGGGGGTAGGCCCTTTGGATGTAAGCTTTGCTGCCCACGCTGGCCGCACCAAAGGGGGGATTCATCAGCACCACGTCAAAGGGACGCTGCAACAGGTCCACAAAGGCCATGCCCTGGATCGCGTCGTCGGCAAAGAGGCGGCAGGAGACGCGGTGAGCACCTTGGGCTTGCTGGGCGTACCGGCGCAACGTTTCTACCACCCGCATTTCGGCCTCGGCCCAGAACGTTTTGTCTTCAAGATCGCGTGGATCGAGCCGCATTGGCAGTTGCTGCGGCTTTTCGGGTCCGAACAGCGCCAGTTGCACGCCCCGTGGCAGGCTGGATAGCCTCTCTCTCGCCCCGCGCACTGACTCTTTGATCTCTTGCTCGATCTTGAGCAGGCTGCCCGCCTCGCCGGCCAGTTTCATCTTGTCCCAGACATCGCGCAGCAGGTTGCCCAGCACCGCCGGTTTCAGGTCACGCATGAATTCGCCCAGCAGATCGTACTCGCCGGGCATCGGTTCGGCGCAAACGACGTGGGTGTGCGCGATGCGCGGCCGTTGGCGCATCCTGAGCCCCATCTCGGCCCAGGCCCGCTGCGCCCGCAGCCACAGGGCAAAGGCTGCGATCTGGCAGGCGCGCGAGTCAATGTCAACGCCGTGCAGGTTCTGCTCCAGGATCAGCTTGGGCACCGCCTGCCGGAACTCGGCCCGGCCGGCATAGTCCGCTTGCAGGGCCGGCCCCAGCTCCGGATCATCGTAGGCCTCGTCATAGATGGTCCGCAGCAGGTCAAAACAGTACAGCAAAAAGTGTCCGCTGCCGCAAGCCGGATCCAGGATGCGCAGCTTGCGAGGGTCGGTTCGATTTTCGATGGGTTGCTCGTTTGTCAATTCACGCTCGAGTACGAGATCGGGTCTGAGCAGGTATTTGCACTGTTCCGCGAGCCTGGTGTCCCCGCCCCGCATCTGCCACCACAGCCGGCCCAGCGTGTTGTCGGCCAGAAAGGCGACCACATAGCGCGGCGTGTAGAACTGGTTGCGGATGGCCATCTCGTGGCTGTTGCGCGGCGCGTTGGAGGCCTTGCGGACCTCCTCACGCAGTTCTGTTGGTGTGAAATACTGATAGACCCAGCCGACTGTCTCATCCTCGGCCCAGGCTGGGGCCAGAGCCGGTTCGTTGAGCAGGGCCAGCACTTGCTGCAAGCAGGGCTGGCTGGGGAAGAGGATCGAGGGTGGCAAGGTTCGGTCAAAGAGCACGCCCAACGCCTGGCCCAGGTCGTCAAAGAGTAGCTCCAGGTAAAGCCGGTAGCCGCCATCGGGTTGGGCGCGAATCGCCTCGGGCGAGAGCAGGCTGAATTGCTGGAAGCCCTTGGACTGCATCCCGCTGCCGACCGAGGGCTGGATCAACGCCCGGCTGGGATGCTCCATCAGTTTGAGGGCCGCCAGCCGGTTGAGGCAGGTGAAGGCGCTCTCGTGGAGGTAGCGCTCGATGGCCTCCTTGCGGTCTGCCCCTGCAGCCTCTTCATGGTGGCAGGCTGCTTCAATGGCCTGACGGTCCGCCCATCCCACGGCATCCAGTCGCCCCAGGTTTTCCAGCGGTTCGACCGTGCCGTCGGCGTGGATGCCGTAGGTACCTTCCAGTTGCCGGACCAGGTCCCGCTCCAGCAGGTGGCGACACTTGACTACTGTTGTGTAAATAGTGTTGCGCAGCGCCTTGTCCATCTCTTGATTGGATCCCTATTCCCCCATCATGGCCTGCAACTCTGTCACCCGAGCGGCCACCAGCTCGTCGAGTGCCAGGCAGATGTGTTTGATTGTATCCACGGCCTGTTGGGTCCAGGCAAAGGTGATCGCCTGTGCTTTGTCGCCGGGAGCGGCCTGGGAGCGGTCTGCACGATGGACGATGTCGTTACGGCGGCGGACTGTGTCATCCAGGGTTTTCATCAGTTCTTTCTTGTCGCGGTTCAAATGTTCGGCGATTTCGTTCCAGGGTTTGGCAAATCCTAACAGGGCACCCACTACATGCACCCCTTTGCGGGTGCTGAGGTAGCTAAAGTTAGCCAATCCCAGGATCTTGTTCGAGATGTACTCTGGGGCATTCTCGTCGGCCAGGATGCGCAATGTCTCGTCCAGGCTGAACTGCAAGTCGGCAAAGTAGTTCTGAAGAGTTTCGTCGCCACGCGGGACAAAGTCTCGTCCGCGAGCCCGGATCATCACCGGTAAGTTGGCGCGGAGCAAGGCCGGCAGATAAGTTTCCAATGCCGTACACGAGGCAACGACCGCCTGGCGCAGCAGATGACAGAGTGTGGCCTGTCGCAGCGTTGAGCGCGGCACCTGGGCTCGCTCGCGCACCAGGCCAAGAAAGAGTTCATTATAGATGAGCATCAGGTCTTCGTCTGTCGATGCCTGGATGATCTCGCGCAAAGTGTTAATCATTTCGCCCTCTGTCAAGATGTTATCGTTAGAGTCGAAAAGCCGGTAGACGCGCAACAACAACTCGGCTGGGCGCATATTGTCTTCAAAGGTTTGCCTGGGACTGAGAGTGGTGATTTTAGGGATCATGGCTCTACTCCAGCACCACTTTGACACCCGCAGCAATGAGCTTGAGCAGGTGATTGCGCAATTGCTCCAGCAGTTCGTCCACATCCTCAGTTGTGGTGAGGGCCTTCCCGACGCCAGCTACATCTGAGACCCGCACCCGTTCGACCTTTTCCTCCAGAGTCGTCAGTTCCTGCACCCGCAACAGCACGTCGGAGCGCAAGCTCGCCACAGCAGCCAGGTCTGAAGCCATCTGGGCCAGGCTGGCCCTACAGGTGTGACAGACCAGCGCGCCCTCCGGCAGGTTCAGGGTGTGGCCCGCCCGGCCGGTCAGCGGTTTTAGCGTGGCCTCTTGCATCTCTTGCGGCACCGACGGCCAGTCGGGTTGAGCTTTGACGTCGTCTATTGCCTGGGTAAAGGCGGCCTGGCGTTGGTCGTGGCGCTCCTGGTACAGATGCCGATACTGCCCTTCGAGGGCGCAAAGCGCCTCGTCCAATTTCACTGGAGCCTGATAAAAGGTGCCGTCCTCCAGGTGCTTTTGCAGGAGCTGGGCGCGATCGGCCAGCTCGCCATCGGCTCCTTCAGTCTTGAGCAAGGGCCAGATCTGGTGCGCTGCGCTGCGCATCCGGCGCAGGCGGGCCAACCCCTTTTCGTCGGTCGCCTTGCGGATGGCCGCCACCTGGTCGCGCAGGGTCTGGAAGCTCGCTCCCTCGCCGGCCAGCACGTTGACACAATCGTCGGAGGCGCTGTTGAGCACTGTTTCCAGGGTGGTGTGGTATTCTTGCAGCACGTCCGCCAGCGGGATGCGATGAGCATGCACCGTGGCCTCTAGCGGCAGCAGCGCCTCCAGCTCGGCGCGGGCCAGGCGCTGAAAGGCCTGGGCGATGGCGCTCTCTTCTACGTCTACCTCCTCGCCGGTGAGGTTTTCGTAGCGCCGGGCGGCGGCTACCAGCGTCTGCAGGTCGGGCGCTTTGCGCGGCGCAAAAGAGGCTGCCCGGAAGGCGTTGGTGCCGCTAAAGGGGGCGCGTACCTGCGGATCCAGGTGATTGCGGTAGCGCCGGCCCTGGTAGGTGACCTCGATGGCCCCGCCCCGCAGCAGCGTGGCCAGCACCAGCCAGAGTATCTCCCGCTCCCAGCCGTAGCCGATGCCGCCAAAGTGGCCCTCCAGCGTCCGGCCGGTGACCTTGTTGCCATAAGAGTGCTCGCGGGCCAGGTAGCTGGCTACCTCTTTGGCAATGGGCGCCTCGGGATTGACGACGTGTTTGCTGCCTTCCCTGACCACCAACTCCAGGCCGTCGGGCGGGACGTAAAAGACCTTGGGCAGCCCGTTGAGGTTGGCCGCTTTCAGGATCTCTTCCGCTTCGGTGCCCTTGAGGGGCCGGGCGCCCATTTCCAGCTTGGGGTAGAGGTCGGGCACGGCAAAGGCGAACAGCGCCTTTAGGATCTCGTTCAGCGTCCTGCCCAGGGCTGCGCCGTCTTTGGATACGCCCCGGAAAAAGCCGCGACCGGCGGCCAGGGCTTTGTCCAGTCGCTCTTTCAGTCGCTCCTCCAGGCGCAGGGCCTCGGTCTTTTCCGCCGCCAGGCTCGCGCCTTCCTCTTTGGTGATCTTGCCCTGGGCACGAAGTTGATCATACTTGCCCACCATCTGCCGGGAGCGGTACAGTTCGGCCACCAGTTCATCGATCTCGTTGGTCAGGCTCATCACCCAGAAGACCTGGTTCCGCGACTGCCGGCTGTCGTCGCGGGCGTGGTTGCACGCGTCCTGAAATGTCTCCGGCCCGTCGGCCACGCGCAGGCCCAGGGGCACCTGGGCCTCGCCCGAGGTGATGACCCGCCCATCCCACGTCACACCCACCCGAAAGTTGCGCAGATTCCGATACCGGTAGCGGGTCAGGCCCGGCTCGGAAAAAATGCTTTGCCACTGATCTTCCAGGATGTCGTTCTGTTGCCTGCGGTTGGGGCTGTGGGCGTTGCGTTCGGCGAGCCAGCTCTTTTCCTGGGCCGTTTGCAACTTCCATCCGGTTTCCGTTTGACGGATGAATTGAGCCCCGCGCAGCAGATCGATGGCGCGCTCGACTTGGGCCAGAGGAGAGCCGTCGCCCAGCCGGCGGTAGAGCAGCGCAGCCAGGTTGGCCTCGGTGCGGGGTAAATCGCGCACGTATTCCAGCAGAGCGATGGCCTTGGCCGTGCGCGCCGGCCAGGGGTCGTCGGCCCAGGTTTGGCTGATATCGGTGATGTCTTTTTGCTTCTCGCTGGACAGGTTGCCCTCGATCAGGTCAAAGATGCGGTCCAGACTGACCAGGTCCCCCACCGGCGCGCCGGCCAGCGCGGTGCGGTCGCTGACCAGCATCTCGTAGGCCTGCTTGATGATGGTGCGGTTGCTGCCGCCGATGTGGCGGGGCGCGCCCGGCTGCAGGCGGATGCCCGACACGACATCAATGGACAGATCCACAAAGTGGGGCAGGTAGGGGTAAAATTGTACAAATTCGTCGCGCTCGACCTCGGAGCGACGGGAGGTGCGCTCCAGCCGGGTGTGCGTCTGGAGCATGGCCGCTGCCTGATCGAAATGCTGGCGTAGGAGGGGTTTGGCCTCCGGCTTTTTGGCCAGCACGCGCCGGGTAGCCACCTCGCGGATGTCGGCCGGGGCCATGTCGATGCGGATGGGAAAGCGGTCCTGGAGCTTGGCCAGTTCGACCCGCTTGTCGTCAATGGCGGCCACTACCTCGTCCAGCTTTTCCTGGGAGGTGACCACCACCCACACCGGGGCGACGGCCTTGCCCGCCAGGACACGGTTTTTGCTTTCCTGGCCGAAATGCTCGACCACGGCCCGCAGGTTCTCGATCTTTTCTGCGCTGCGGGCCACGTACTGGCCCACCTCGTCAATGATAAAGGTGACGGCGTGGCCGGGGCGGCGGCGGACCGTCAGTTCAAAGGTGCGGTCAACGAGGGTGCGGATGGTGGCGTCGCTCTTGCCCGTGAGAGAGGCCGCCCACGAATCGGGCGTCGGACAAGTGCCGGGGTCTATACGGTTTAGCACGGCGCTGGCGCGCTGGATGCGCTGCGCCCCCTTGCGCACCCGCTGCCACACGGCATAGTCCTCCGGCGACACATCCGGCAGGGTCGGCGGCACCGCATCTGCCGGCCCAAGAGTGCCCACCTGATCGCCAAACATCCCGGCGCAGGCTTGTACGAAATCGGCCAGACGGCCCTCTGCCTCCAGCTCGATCTCTAACTCGGCCACGTCATAGTCCTGGGCATAGTCCAACTCGCGGAGGAGCACGGTGTACATGATCTCGGCGATCGGCTCGGTGGCGCGGCGCACGGCCCGGTCCACCTGGACGTCAAACATGATGACGTGGGCCTCAAAGCGCTTGACGATAAAATCGACCGTGTCGGCGATGCGGTTCACCAGTGGGTCGGTGGGCGCCTGCCCTTGCAGTTGTTGGACAAAGAGCTGCGCCGCCGGGTGGTCCAGCACCGAGCGATTGGTCAGGATGTAGCCCAGGTTCTTGGCAAAGGAGGACTTGCCCGAGCCGAAAAAGCCCGAGATCCAGACGCCCACCCCCTCGGTGGGGTCGCCGGGCGCGTCGGCGATGGCTTGCAAGACTTGCCTGTACTGCTGCTTGATGCGGTCGGTGGCCACATACTCGGTGATCTCGTTGTAGACGGTCCGCTCGTCCTGCTGGTCGAGCTTGATGACCTCTTCGATCGGTTCGGAGAGGTCGCGGGATAGTAGGTCACGAATGGTTTGCATCAGTCGGCCTCCTCGCTGTTTCTACTCTGGCACAATGTGGTCAGCTTTTCTACGATCCGCGTCTGCATAGGCTCTTTTATCGCTTGTTCCTGCCATATGTTGCCCAATTCCTCCGGCAAACGGTCCATCGTCCAGACGGCAACCATCGGGTTCTCTACCGTCAAGCAGCTCTCGCGATTCGCCCAAACCACCGCCGGCGTTACCCATTGCTTGATCCCCTCTGCTTTCAAAAAGCTCGACAAGCGGGCGGCGTTGTTTTGGGCCTGTTGGCTGGGGCTCAGTCTACTCAACTTCCATCGATTGCCGGCCTTGTACTCCCAATGTCCGCCAACGTTTCTGTACTCGCCGGTGAACGTTTTCACCTCCAATGCCCACACGCCAGCTGGGCCCACGAGGACGAGATCGATATCCGTCTTGTTCCTTCCCGGCAATGTAACGTTCCGAAACAGGGTCCAGTTGCCATCCAGGTTTTGACGCATGGCTTCGACAACTCGATCCTCACCTTCCTGTCCCCTGCGATAGTTTTCGATTTGCTCCTCTGTCTTGTTGAGGACTGTATCGAACAGATGAGCTGCTAACCCACCCAATCCCAGGCCCAAGGCGAGGAGAAGAAGCAAGGCAATCATACCCCCAGGTGATATCAACTGTATGGAATTCGGTCCGTTCGAACTTGAAAGCAGAAATCGGAGCGGCTGGATCAAACCGAGGATCAAAAGCACAAGCAATGCCCCCACAATCATTCCCTGGACAGAAGTCCAAGCGAGTTGCTTGCGCTCACTGTAGCTTTTGCCTTCAGAGACAACGCGCAGTGAGCCAGCCGGTGTGGTGGGCTCCTCAACGACCTGGTTCAGCCGCACAGCCATTAGTACGATTGCGGCCTGACGCACACGTTGGTCCCAGGCATTCTCAATCGCGTAGGCCAGATCCTTCAGCCCCACCTGCCGCGTATCGACAAGATCGCCCATCGGTCGATTTTTAAAGGATTTGAACGGCCAGCGGGTTGCTCGTGCTTGTTCCACTGTAAGCCCGGCTTGGATCTCTGGCCAGGATTCAGCGGGAGTGGGAGGATCCGATGGCGGTCGAGGTGGTGTTGCCTCTCTCCTGACCCACGCTAGGAGTATGGCAGCGGCCTCTTTGAGTCTTGGATTATAGGCCTTTTCGGCTGCCCAGGCTAGCCGGTGCTCGTTGAGATAGCCTTCATCCAATAATTCTCCAAGGGGGCGGTGATTGTTGCGTAGCCACATCACCGAGCGGGCCTCTTCCAGGGACATGGCCTCGGAAGAGGGGTTCAAAGCGTGTCTGGATTGGTCTGTTTTCATCGTCAGTGCTTGCCCCTCAATAGCTTGAAGCCGGTGTCATGCTTGTTCAATCTGTGGCTATCCTCCCTCATACCACTCTTTATGCCCGTGCGCAATGGCGAACGACTTGTTGGTCTTGCAGGCCTGCTTTACCCGCTCCGGCCAATAGCGCATGGCGATGTGGCTCCAATCATAGTCCCCGCGCTGCAGCCGCTCCCAGTATTTCTTGGGCTCGCGCTTCCAGATGGGCATCAGCTCCCACAGCGGCGCCAGGCGCAGGATGGCGCCGTCGTCGACCCAGTTCGGCGCCGGCTCATAGCCTTTGCGGACGACCCGCTCCATGGCCTGGGCGAACGCGTTCACCTCGTCCAGGAGCTGGGCGGTGTTGTCGATCTGCCGCTCCACCCGCTTGCGGGCCGAGCCGCTCAACCCCTCCAACCGGCCCTGCAGGTCGCCGATCTCGAGCCGCAGGCCGTTGAGCTTGTAGTCCAGGTAGTCGCGCTGCAGGACATAGAGGGTGCTCTTGTCTACCCGCTCGTGCAAGAGGACAAAGCCGTAACCCCGCTTGGCCGACTGCAACGGCCAGTACACCGGGCGCTTGCGGTACCACTTGAGGTGCCACCGGGTGAAAAAGTCGCGTTCGAGGAATTTGCCGAGATCGCCACCGGCGCCGATCCGGATGACCTCGGCGGTGTGGGGCGCGTGATGCGTGATGCGTGAAACGTGCTCCTCATGCCTCACGTCTTTACGTTTCACATCTAGCATCAGGCAAAGGGCTTTTTCGACCAGCGCAGGTAAATCGCGGGAATGGCCTTTGTCCAGGACGGTGATGCCATCGGGCACGGACAGCGCGCGCAGGGCGGCTTCGACCTCGGCGGGAAAGAGGTGGCGGCCGCCGCCGGCGTCCAGGTAGGCAAAGCGCTCCGGCGGGCCGGCCAGCTCGTCGAACTCGGCTTCGTCCGGCGCCGGCAGGGAGCCGACGGCGAAATCGGCGCGGCGGTAGACGGCAGAGCCCAGCGCCCCCGCCACGCCCGGCTGGAAGCGCCCCAGGACGACGCCCACGCCATAAGAGATCCAGCGCACGGCCAGCTCTTCACGGGTCATGGGGGCTTGGGACTCTTTTGCTTTCTCTTTGTCGGTGGGGAGTGCCTCGTCTTTGTCGTTAGCTGGCGAACCCCCGGCCAGTTCGGCCTCAATGGCGGCGCGGTCTTCGTCGCCGATACCGTAGAGGCGGTAGACCTCGTCATCAATTTGGGCCTCCAGCGCGGCCAGGCGGGCCTGGGCAGCAGCGAGATCGTTCAAGCCGGTGTTCCAGCGGGGAGGCGCTACAAAGTTTATCGTCGACTCAGCAAGAACATCTCTGTGTATCTCTATCCAAACGGCCTGGATAGTGGTCAATTCTATGCTTTCGCCTCGTGGCAGCGCGATTGGTAAAGCTGCCACGTCCCCGACGGACAGATTTATTGTTGGATTAATGATCTTTAGGATATAAGCCGCAAAGCTGGAATTCAAAATCCCTAGCAGAGTGAACAACGATTCGTAGTTTTCAGGAAAGATGCAGTTACCGCCACTCGAAAAAAAATAGCCGGGGGGAAGATATCTCACACTTGGTCCATAGCTTCCTATCAAGCCATAGGTCAGCCCTTCTCGTCCATGGTACCCTTTTGCTCGTAAGGCCGAGCCAGGGTACCCGAGCATTTCGTCTTCTGACCAATTGAGTCTATAAAACAAATTGCCGTAGAACTTTTGTCTTGGACCTCCACTTACGTAGGGTTTCCATTTTGCTAGTTCTTTCTGTGGATAAATCTCCCAATGCCAACGTCTAAACCGTTCGTTGCAACCAGTGTTAATTCCAACTTTCGACTCTGCTATCTCTGCCAGTGAGTTTGATATCTCAAACAATCCTCTAACTCGCTCGTTCATCCAATACACCCACGGGCTGCCGGGGATGGCGTCGAAGCGGCGCTGGGCCACGCGGTGCGTGTTGCTACCATCTTGCAACGCCTGCTCAAGAGCCTGGCGCTTGGCGTCGCCGGTTGGGGCATGCACCAGGCGAAAGTAGGTGCCCGCATGTTCTTCACGGCGCATCGTTTCCGGCTCCCTGCGCAGGGCAAAGGCCGTGGTCTGCAATGTGCCGGGGTTGCCCACGTCAAAGAGAGCTGGGCCGCAGTGGGCTATTGTTTCAATCGCTGCTTGGCGGCGGATATCCTGCCGCAGTTTTCCGTAGGAACTAATGAACATGAAGGAATGCATGGTCAGCATGCCGACGTAGGCACGGTCTTTGGCAAACTCGAGGCAGCGCTGGATAAACGCGGCGAACAGGTCGCTCTTTCCCTCCGGGTAGGCATCCGCCACCAGGTTTGCCAGGTCCTTGTTCATCTTGCGGCGTGACATATAGGGTGGATTGGTGACCACCACGTCGTAGCGGCGCAGCACCAGGTCCAGCAGCCGCAATCCTTTGACTGCCTCGCCGGCAAAGAAGGTCATGTCCGCGCCGGCCTGGGCCTGCTGGCGCGTGAACTCGTCCAGCCCTTGCACGATCTGGGCCGAGATGATACCCCAGAACTCTTTCTCGGCCGCCTCGCGCTCGAACTCGCCGGGAAGTCCGGCAAAGAGGGGCGCTTTGTCGTAGCGGGCGCGCTCCTCGGCGATCAGGTTGCCCAGTTCCCGCTCCAGCCGCAGCAGCGAGCCGAGTTGGTCCACATCTTGCAGACGGCTCCACAGCGCCCGGATCAGCCGCTCGTAGACCGGCCGGGTAAAGCGCGCCTCGCGCAAAAAGGTCCCCAGCCGGGCGCCGTTCAGAGGCCGCACGTCGGCGCAGGCCAGGTTCCCCCCGGTGATGCGCGCCTTGGGGTTCAAGGTCTTGGCTTTGAGGTACAGAGCCAGCGCCGAGAGCTGCACGGCCCGCAGGTCAATGTCGATGCCGAACAGGTTGTGCTGGATGATGGCCGCGGGGATGTCGGCCGGATCGACTACGGAGGGTGTCTCAGGCCAGCCCGATTCCCCAGCGCGGTCCAGCTCTTCTTGATACATGGCGGCAAAGAGGTCAAAGGCCACCAGGCCAAAGTGCATCGCCCCGCAGGCCGGGTCCAGCAGCGTAATCTCCCGGACGGGCCGCAGCGGTTCGGGGGGGGGCTCGCCCTCCATGGGGACGAGATAGTCGAGCAATGCGGTGTCGACCAGCCGGGTGTTGGGATGCATCCGCACCCACAGCCGGCCCAAGGTGTTCTGTACCAGAAAGCGTACGATCCAACGCGGGGTGAAAAGCTGGGTGGCGGGAGGAATGTCCCTGGCTTCAAATTTGGCACTGCTGACGCGCACCTTTTCAAAGGTGGCCTGCAATTCCGGCTCGTTAAAGTATTGGTATACCCAGCCTATTGTCTCGTCGGCCTGCCAGGCCTCGGCCAGGTCCGGCCGGTTGAGCCTGTCCAGGAGGGCGTGGAGGGCGCGGGGCCGGGGAAAGAGGCGGCTGGGCAGGGTGTCGGGGTCAAAGAGGACGCGCACCTCGGCGGCGATCTGGGCGCTCTGCCATAACAAAAAGTGTCGGTAGGCCGTCTCGACGTCGCCGGACTGGTAGCGGGCATAGTCGGCGGCGTGCTCGGGGCCGGCCAGGTAGAATTTGAAGGCGTTAGAGTCGGTGCCCCGGTCCACCGTGCCCCGCATCAGCTTGCGGGCCTCCATCATCTTAAAGGCCACCAGCCGGTTGAGGTGGGTAAAAGCCACCTCTTTGACCAGCTTGTCCACCGCCTCGGCACGGGGCAGGCCGGCGCGCTCCTCGTCGGCCAGGAACTGGGCCAGCCGGCGGTAGGTCTCGGCCGTCTCGGGGTCGGCCCTCACCTGGGGCAGCTTTTCCGGGGGATCCAATCGCCCGTCGGGATAGAGGCCATAGGTGCCCTCCAGCAGCTCCCGCGCCTTGTGGGTCAGCAGTTCGCGGGCCGCCAGGGCCAGGTCGTGGATGAGCTGGCGTTGGTCATCGTTCAATGCCGTTGTCATCAGTTCTCCTCTTGTCATACGCCTTCCTACAACAGCCGTGTGGCCGGTTTCGGCCACATCAAGGCAGGTTCAGTTGATAGACGCCGGCAGAGGTGGTCTTTAGGGCATAGTAGCACGCATCACACATACACTTTGGTATGGTAACTCCCTCGTCCTTCATTTTCGGCGATGCCCATAAAGCGCAGGCTGCTGCGCCCCTCGGTTGTGGCGGGCATATAGAGCACGCAGGGCACCCGGGTACGGCCCTTCATCTCGTCCAGCAGCTTGGAGACGCGATAGATGTTGGGGGCCAGGGCGCCGGCGCGCACGATGAAGGCGATGTGCCGGTCGGGATTCAGGGACGCCAGTCGCTCGGCCAGCAGGTCGGGCAGCGGGCGCCAGTCCGGATCGGAGAGATAGTCCTGGATCTGCAACTGCGCTTCTTCAAACCCGCTCTGCTGTTCCAGCGCCACGACGGCCTCGATGCCTTCGCTCTCATCAATCGCCTGCCACAAAAGCTCGGCCAGGGATACAAACGCGACTTGACGGTTGCTGTCGTTTTCCAGCCGGGTCTTGAGCAGGTCAACCTCGCGGCGCATGGCCCATTCCTGCTCCGGTGGATAACAAAAGATAGCAAAGGGCAGATCGTGATAGATGCAATGTCGCATGGGCGAGGCTTTGAGATCCGCCTCCAGGGTCTTAACGCGCTCTCTCAAGGAGGACATGGGCATACTCCGCCAGGTTGGCAGCCGGAAACTCGATGCGGATCACCGAGCCGGCGGCATGATAAGTCAACAGGTGCTCCTGGTGCGCTTCGATAAAGAATCGCTCCACCCCTTCCACGGGGAGGAAAAAGAGTTTCCAGTCGTCGCTGTGGAGGACCAGGTCGCCGGAACGTTCGCGCTGCTGGAGCCAGAAGGCGACCAGGGCGAACGATGGGGTGGGCAGGTAGACCGGTGCGATGCGCTTGTGGACGGCGCCCTGTAGCACGCCAAAGTCGCGTAGCGTGGCCATCACGCCCTGAGCCACGCGCCGGATCGTCTGGTCATTCCAGGGCGTCTTTGTCTTGCCTTCGGCGACCCAGTTGCGGATGGCGCGGGTCACAATCTCGATCGGCAAATCTGTGTAGCCCGCCCGGTGACGAGGATAGATCACTTTTGCCACAATGTCCCGCAGGGTGCGATCGTTTTGGGCGGCGAAAAAGTAGAGCAGCGGGTCCAGCCACTGGGCCGGGATGCCGCCCTGGCCCAGCCTCACCAGCGCTGTGCCCAGGTCAGCGTCGTCAAAGTAGCGCTGCCGAAAGATCCGCAAAATGTCCTTGACACGCCCGCGGGAGGCCTTGCCAAAGATGTTCTCCCGTCGCGCGCGATCGAGGTTGTCCACCACCGGCTGATCCAGGTTCCACTCGCTCAACAGAACCTTGGTGTCGGCGATCAAGGCACTGGCTTTGATGATGCGACTGGTATAGATAGGCTTGGGTAATACGGTCAAATTCTCTACTCCAAACAGAATGGAAATATCGGTTGTCCGGGTTGGCCTTCCAAATAGGCCCAGGCCAAAGTCCGTGCCCGGTGCAGTATGGGTAAGAGATCTGCCGGACAGGGTGGAATCTCGATTTGCAGGCCATGGGTGTTGGCCTGTCGTACCACGGTGTACGACGCAGGTCCGCCGGTCAGATCCAGAAAGTGATGGCGCAACGCTTTCATCGTTGTGATGGGGGGGGCTGGCACGGGAATGGGCAGCCGCGACTCGATGCGCAGGGCAAGCCTGTCTCGACCGTCCGCGTCAAGCCGGTAGAGGTGCAGGGCGCACTCGTGGGCTTGGCAGGCGGCCTGGTGGCGGGCCTCGGCTGCCTTTAGCGCCAGGCTTTGAGCAGCCAACAAAGGCGCCATGGGAAAGATACGTTCTAGAAGAAAGCCGGCATGGGGGGTAAGCGATTCGTCGTCCCACCAGGCGAGGCTGTCCTTGTTGGCTGCACGCGCTATCAACAGTCGCAGACGGAGGATCGTTTGGGCGTCTTGGGGCAAAAGGCTATCAACAGTTGTGGCGTTTGACGTGTACCTGGCCATGTGTGGTCCTGTCCTGCAAGAAAAAGATGCATAATGGCAAAAAGAGAGTGAAAAGAAAACGCCCGTTCTTGCACGGAACAGGCTTTTGCGATACAGCATCTTTGCCTCAGTGCCCATTCCGCGCTGAGGTCAAGCCCCGGGCCCGAAAGGCGGCGGGGCTTTTTATTGGGTTGCCGGTGACAAACATTATACCACCTATGCGCGCTTGTCGCAAGGCAATTATGTGCACTCGTCGCGCCATATAGCCGTGCTTCGGTAGCAGATCGATCGTCTCGGCGGCCCTGCTCTCGTCTACAGGACAGGACCTGCTCTATAAAATCTGGTTTCCGCATCGTAACACTTTTGTAATCCCACGGCGCCAGGCTTTTTGATATAATAGTTTTGTGTGACATCAACCGCATATCCCAATCAGGGAGTAGGGAAGCCGTTTCCAACTCGACCGCAGCATGGCTTCTCTGCTGGCATTTACCAAACTCCCTGGATACACCGAACGACTGGCGCGCTGGGGGGGGCTTGTCCCCGTCCTGGCGCGTTTTTTGTGCCGCAAGGCGGATGCCTTGCCGGAGAGATTGCCATCGGCCACGATCGCCGCGAGTTGTCAACCGGACCGGTTTGATGTTCGCAGCGCAGGAGGGACATCATGGAGACTTTGCAGTGGGGGAGACGATTAATATCCGTTATCATTCTCCTGTCGTTGGCGGGCGCGGTGACAGGGATGGC
>Ga0180432_10002677_pt1 | contig 26502 bp, 21 predicted proteins | sample SS_ome_10_FD_132414 | JGI IMG/M metagenome (GOLD analysis project Ga0180432, IMG submission 132414) | Hypersaline lake sediment archaeal communities from the Salton Sea, California, USA - SS_1_MS_2 metaG | ecosystem: Environmental > Aquatic > Non-marine Saline and Alkaline > Hypersaline >... | reverse complement strand
GGAGGTACTGAAGTATTTGCACGCAAATGGATGTCCCTGGGATGAACAAACATGTTCTGCCGCTGCTGGAGAAGGTCATCTGGAGGTACTGAAGTATTTGCACGCAAATGGATGTCCCTGGGACGAACAAACGTGTTCTGTCGCTGCAGAATGTGGACATTTAGAAGTACTGAAGTATCTTCGTAACAACGATTGTCCCTGGTATGAAGATACGATTAATGATGCTGCATATGGAGGTTGTCTAGAAGTACTGAAGTATCTTCGTGCAAATGGATGTTCCTGGGATGAACAAACGTGTTCTGCCGCTGCAGAAGGTGGGCATTTAGAGATACTTAGGTATCTTCGTGACAACGATTGTCCCTGGGATAGTAATACATGTCATTATGCTGCAGAAGGTGGACATTTAGAAGTACTTAAATATCTTCACGCAAATGGATGTCCCTGGAATAGTAATACATGTCATTATACTGCAGAAGGTGGGCATTTAGAAGTACTGAAGTATTTGCACGCAAATGGATGTCCCTGGGACGAAATTACGTGCGAAGCAGCTGCTTGTGGTGGGAATCTTGATGTACTTAAGTATTTGCATGCAAATGGATGTCCCTGGGATGAACAAACATGTTCTGCCGCTGCAAGTGAAGGTTACTTAGAAGTTCTTAAATGGGCGATAAATAACGGGTGTCCTTGGGACTGGAGGGTAGCTGAATATGCAGAAGCTGAATATGCAGAAGGTCGTTTGGAGATACTTCATTGGTTAGCTGAATATCAAGATGATTGGTTAAATCTCTAATTTTTTTTTTGAAGAAATACTATATATGTCTTCTAAAGTATTTATTTGTGATTCCAGAGATAAAGTAACAGATCATAGTTTTACCAGTGATAATACTACATCAGATTTTGTAATTAGACTACCAGAAGCAATAGAAAAAATGACATTAGTAGAAGCAGAAATCCCATTAACCTATTATGTATTTAATGACTTCTATAATAAGATGGTATTTCGGGATCAAGCTAATAATTATTATTTGGCAACAATTCCAATTGGAACATATGATACGGTTTCAGTATTACCTGTATTAGAAACAGCATTTAATAATTCAGTTGAATTACCGGCAGTTAATCCCGGTAATACATGGATTAATAATAATCCAGGATTTCCATTTTTGTTTACGTTTAATGATATATTAACTAAGCTTGAATTAAATGTATCAGGTTTCCCCGGAGGGATTCAATTTATTAGTATTGCTGATCCGAATAATGCAGATGGAATACCGTTAGGTTTATTAGATGGTGATATCCCTGGAATAACACCCATATTGAGTCCAATTAGAGACCAATTATCTAATTGTGCAAGACTTCTGGGATTAACACCCGATAACATAACACCAAATCCATTAACAAATACAGATGGTTTTGACATGGGTGTGTCTTTTGCCTTTGACGTTGTAGATTTGTTTCCAAATATTCTAAATCTAAGCGGTGAAGATTACTTTTTCATTAAGTCAGATTTAATAGGAATCAGTCGTATTCAACAGGGAACTACAGTTGAATTGGATATAAATGAAAATGATCCGGCAGTAATTGAAGCAGCATATAAGGATAGAGGAATTGCTACGAAAGTTCAGATTAACCAGATATTAACTTCAGTATTAAATCTTAAATTTAGTGATGAGAATGTTATATTCTTTTCAGAACCACAAACAGATATTAATTTTAGATTATCGTTTAGAAATGATATACCAATTAATTTAAATGGTGTTGATGTTAGTTATACAATTGTATCATAAAAAATGATATTAAATATGACTTAAGATTTATTTTTTAATTGATAATATAATGGATTCCGATGATTTTAAGAAAACAAGAAAATTATATTTGAAACATATTCAAAAGATATTAAGTGATGAAACATCATTAGAGAAACCTAAATTAGATAAATTTATAATTCTATTAGAAAAAAGCATATTAGTAACAACTCATAATCAATGTAATACTTATGGCGAAATAATAAAACAAGATAATATGTATACTGAAATATTTCTTAAATTTTACGAAAATAATATGAGAACATTATTGAATAATTGTAAAAAGGATAACTATGTTAGTAATACAGATTTTCTTTCTAACATTGAAAAGGAAGTTTATGATGTAAATCAAATTGCATCATTGATTGATAAATCACCACAAATGTTATTCATTAAGAAAAATAAAAAATATTTTGATGATATTGAAGAACGTGAAAAAGTATCTTATGATAATGCTGTTAATATTAATTCTCAATATAAATGTCGTAAATGTAAGCAAAATAAATGTACTATCACTTTAGCCCAATTAAGAAGTGCTGATGAACCCATGAGTGTTTTAGTAACATGTATGAATTGCGGACACAAATCCCAAATAGGATAGAATATAAAAAGAAAAAATTATTAAATAAATAATGGAAACACCAGAAGATACTATTTATTTATTATTTAGAAATTGGTATGTTCAGACTATAGATAGACAATTTTTACATGAAATCACATACCGACATTACACATTTATACATAAAATATCTACTTATATTATTATAGTTTTGTCAGCAATTAATGCTTTTATTGCGGGAAGTGCATTAATATTCACTGAATTGAGTATAAAAGAAGCTGTAATAGCGGCAACTATTATGTTACTAATATTAGATGCGATTGAGATAATAGTTAGCGGTGTAACTTCTTTTAGAAATTTTGGAGAATTGGCAGAAAGTCATAAAAAAAGTGCAGATGAATTTATGAAATTATCAGAAAATATAATTAAAGTCTTTACGCCTTTATCTGAAAATGAAGCTGAAGTTGATTTATCACAACAACGCGATTACATACAAGAATTAATGGGTCTGTTAATAGATATATCGCCAAATATTCCAAACAAATTCATTAAAGATTTTAATAAGGCAAAAGAAAAAAGTAAAAAATATCAAAATAAAATGAACCTATTTCAAACAATTGAAATGGAGACAACTATTTTGGGCGAAAATAATGATGTGCCTGAATTAGCAAGATTATATAATGAAGCCACTAATTTAGTTTAATTATATTAAATATTGTCTTAATATTTTTAATAGTAACTGGCGAATGTAATATTAAATCAATACCTAAATTATATAACTTCATTTCAGATATATTATTTTTATTTGGCGATATTCCAATGATATAATATTCTTTATTTTTTGCACATTTCTTTATTATTTTAATAGTTCGTGTATCTAATTTAGATATATTTATTATTATTATGTCAAAATCATTTAATGAATCTATTCCATTCAAGTCGGATACATCAACTATTTCATTACAATTTAAATTTCTTATCATATTTGTTAATATTTGTCTTGTATTATAATCATTATCAATTATTAATACGTCAAAATCATTATATTCTTCATCATTATCATCATCAGTGGCTAATTTTGTAATACAAATGTTAAATATTTTAAAATGTGTAACTGGATTTTCTATCATTTCTATTTGCTTATTTTTTTTATTTTTAGATGATACACCCATAATAGGTATGTTCTTTTTAGTTAGCGAATTAAATAATGATTTATTTTGATTTGGTTTAAAAATATCTAAATTAATTATACACATATCAAAATTATATTTATTAATCTTCTTTGGATTATTTGTTACAATTGGCTTAATTCCTAAACGATTTAATGCATTGGTAATCTCATTACTAATAAGAGAACTACGATGTTCATCAATGATTAATATTTTTTTCCCCTCTAATTTTTTAGAATATTTTTGTGTCCATATTGATAAATATGAATTATCACTTTCATTTAAATATCTATCTACAATAACGTTAAAATATATACAACCCATATCATAATAAACATCACCATACATAAGATTGCAAAACTTTTTAATTAATAATAACTTTAATTTATATGATTCAAAATCAATATCATCTTCTGCATATTCTATACTTATTTTTAAATTTAATTTAGTAAATTTACTATTATTACTCTTATGTAAATTTCTTGTTTTTGTTAAAAATGTCTTGATTTTATCTTGTGATGTAACCTTAGATACTTTTACTATAATTTCGCCATCTATATTTATCATGATAATATTAAGCAAATTATTAAGTATATATTTAATTTTTACAGCATCTCCTATTAAATATGGATCTACATCATAATCTATAAGTAATTTTATATCTTCATTATCATAAAGTAATAGTTCCCGGACATCAAAATAATTTCTCTTAATAACCAAAGAATTATTATTAATTTTTCTAATATAATTATAATCATCTAAATCTTGTTCTATATTTTTGCAAGCATCTTCAATATTTTTTATATATTCTTTATCTTGTTCAGTATGAAATAAATCAATCAATCCATAAATTGTATTAAGTTCTATTTTTGAATTATTATATAAATCATCATGTTCTATGATATGGTCATTATTTTCTCTATTGTTTATAATAATTAAATAATACTCTTCAATCTTGTACAAATTAATATTTTCATACTGAAATATACCTTTTAACACGCATTCTAAAATTTTGTCATTTAATGATTTCTTCTTAATTTTTTTATATGATTGATTCATTGATATATATTGAATTTTATCATCAATATTTGCTATAGCTATCGGGATATTAATATTATCTGTATTTATAGTTGCTTTTTGTAATAACATATAAATCTGTTCATCTTTCTTAATAATTTTTAATATATAACCATCAAAAAAATTCTTATATTTTTTAGTAAAATCGCCTGGTTTATTCATGCATTTTTTAATTTTTATAATTTTCTTTTTGCTTAATTTTAAATCATTAATTGTAATTTCATCATTATTATTTAATAGAATTTTTTTACCTTTCTTATTACTATTTACATATTCTATTTGGTTCTCATGAATTGACCATATAACCACTGGTGTAGTCTTTAAATCTTTCACAAACGTATCCATTATATTATTTTAATAATAAGTTTAATTTTTTTATATCAATGGGTTTCGTTAAATAACCTTTAACGCCTAAGTTAATAAACTTTTCCTTATCTTCGGTAGTAACAATTGCCGTTAATATAATAATATTATCAATAATTTGTTTATCTAATTTTTTAATCACAGAATATCCATCAGTTTCTGGCATTATTACATCCAATAAAATTATATCATATTGATTTTTATTAATCATATCCAGCGCTATAGTTCCATTATTAGCCGTATCAATATTAATATAACCTAACTTATTTAATAATTTTTTGCATACAATTTGATTATAATTATCATCCTCTACAATTAATATTCTTTTTGGTTTTTTTGTATTTTTACTATGATTACCTTCTTTTGTTGCCGATTTTATTATTACTTGTTTTAATTTTTTCCTTTTAATAGGTTTTGTTAATTTATCATAAAAGTTAATGCTCTCTTCTTTTGATAATTCGCCTATAGATGAAAGTGCTATTAATTTTATCTTTGGATATTTTTCCTTAATTTTTTGGGCTAATTCAATTCCACTCATATTTGGCATGCAAATATCAACAAATATTATATCAAATGAAAATCCACTATCTAATAATAATAATGTTTCTTCTCCAGATGAACACATCATCGGCTTAAGATTAAATGAATGTAAATGTTTAAATATAATTTGGCGATTTAGTGCATTATCATCAACTATTAAGATAGATATATCTTTTTTATCTATTCTTTTTAATTTTTTTACCTTAATAGTAAAGTAAAATATTGAACCTTCATTGATTGTACTTTCTACCCATATTTTACCATCCATTAATTCTACTATTTTTTTACAGATCGCAAGACCCAATCCAACACCACTTGCATTACGTGTATACGAACTATTAATTTGTGTAAATGTTTCAAAAATTGTATTAATTTTATTACTGGGTATTCCTATTCCAGTATCACTCACACTAAATAATAGTTTATTGTCGTCATTAATAGATACGTTGATGATTATTCTTCCATCATATGTAAACTTTATAGCATTAGATATTAAATTTTTAATAATCTGTCCTAAACGTTCTGGGTCTATTAGTATTACTTGAGGTATCTCTGTAGCGACATTAATATATAAATCTAATTTTTTACTTTTTAATTCAACAACAAAAATATCTGAGATTTCTTCTAATAGATTGCGAATATCTACTTTCTTTTTATTTAATACTACCTTATTTTCTCGTAGTTTTGAAAAATCTAAAATATTGTCTATTAATTCCTTTAAGTTCTTCCCACAATTATTAATAATTTCCAAATATTCTTTTTGTTCTATGGTCATGGGTTCTGTATCGGATAATATTTCGCACATACCAATAATACCATTTAGTGGGGTTCTAATTTCATGACTCATTATTGCCAAAAAATTATTTTGTGTTTCAGATATAACTTTTTCTTGTTCTTGTTTATTATGCATAATACTAATACATGCAGTTAAAAATGGTTTAATATTATTAATATTATCATTATATTCACCATTTATTAGACCAATAATTCCAAGAATTTCTTCATTAAATAGCAATGGAATACCCATAAAAGATGTAATTATTTCATTATAATTGTCATAAATTACTACTTTTTTATTCCTTTGTATATCACGAATTAAATCATCTACTTCAAAATCTAAATTTTCAGATATTAGCATCTTATCATTATAAATAAATCCATACGGACTTTTTGTTATTTTTAATATCTCTATTAATATTCGTTTTCCTGCTAATTCCATTTATATAAAAAAAAATAGATTATTTTTCCTTATTATAATGTAAAAACTCATATATTCTTTTAGATAATACAGGACCAAGTTTTCTACCGTTTGATAATTTAATTTCTTTTAGTGATTCTTCGTCTTTTACTTCTTCAATTAGTTTTGGTAATGAATTATAATTCTCTTTTATAGCTTTTGCTTTCATTAATGATACTCCTGGAATTATCATTAGTTGATTTATATAAACATTATCAGGAGTCATGTTCTTTTTCTTTTTAACCGCAACTTTTGATTTAATAATATTATCCTCAACATTATAAGCAACACGGTCTTGATAGCATCCATATTTAGTCAGACAATTTGATATTTTATTTATAAATGTTACTGGATCTAATGTATGATAAATTCTAAATCCATCACGCACTTGCATATTAACACATGCACTCTGTAATGCTGATAAAGATATACCATTTATTGCGTTAGTTGGGATTTTACCTTCTAATAAATATATAATGGCGGATCTGTTTAAGTCATTCTCTAATGCATATTTAATTAATCGCATCTTTTGTGATTTATATCTACCATCTTTAATACTACTGGCTAAATCGCACCATGTTTTTCTTTCTATTAAATAGACAATCTTATCATTATAAGAAATAATTACATCAGCAATATCTAAATTTGAATATGTTGCGTTTTCTATTTTAAAGTTTTCTCTATTGTCTATTTGTATTTTAATCATATATCCCCTCATAAGTTATTATCTTTAAGTTCTGGGTATTGGTACAGGTAAATTACTAAATTTTCCTCCAGTTGTACGTGGATCATAAAATTTATCATAGTTTCTATCATATGGTATATTAATTAGTTCTGTTAATATAGAGGGGTTTCTTTTATACGTAACACGTATATTAAATACATCATTACAAATTATATCGTTGTTTTTTAATAAAGAATCTATTACATATAATAATGTATCTTTTATATATATATCTGTTTCAGGTAGTAAATGAAATTCACTTTCAGGATCTAATATTTTTTCCTCTTCTTTTAACAAAGTTAAAACCTTTTCTAGATATTCATTAAGCTTTGTACCATAGTAGTAATCAGGCAATGTAACTGTTTTAATATTTGTGGCAAATATTATACTTTCATATTTTTGTATAGTTTTTTTATTTAAGTTATATGCAATATATTGAATTTCGCTTTCCTTAATATTTTCTGTATTAATTTTAATTGAGATAATATCTTTAAAAATATCTAATAATAGTATCTCATCAAATCCTATATTTAATATTATTTCTCGCACCTCTTTGTATTTTTCGTCTGTAAGAAACATCTCTAATGAAAACCAAGGATGAGAATATGATATAAAATTAGACACCAATACTCCTCTATTCTTTAATTCTTCTAATAATTTTGTTCTATCATCATTATTTTTAACACGATTTACAAACTCATTATTAATTTTATCTGATAATTTATTAAGTTTTTCTAGATAACAACTCCTTGTAATTTTTAATTTTATACCAAATGTACCAGCTAACAAATCATATAAATTTTGATGTTCTTTAAAAAAATTTGTCTCAAATATATGTTTATATAAATTTAGCCATAAACTGTATGAAGTGAATAATTGTGTATAATAACCCTTAATGTGATCCGTCTCGTCCTCGTTCTTGTTTTCGTTCTTGTATATTCGTTTATAAGCAGAAACCTCCGGTAAATAAAATAATTTATTTGATGTAGAAAATTTTTTTATATTATGACAATCAAGATTCGAAACGACACCATCAGCTTCCCTTATAATACAGATATTAACATCCTTATCAGATAATGGAAGAAATCTTAATGTTCTGGTTTTTGCGATAGGTATTGTTTCACCAAAACTTTTACAGTGATATGTATATACTTCAACATTTTCACTATAAACAATTTCCTGGTAAGTCTTAAAAATTAGATTATCTTCACTTATTTGAGTAATATTTTTATATACAGAAATATCTAAATATACTCTTACTAACCAATCCTTAAGATTTTTTTCAACATTTTTAACACTTCTATGTATAGAATATAAATATTTTTTAAGAGTATCTTCTTTATTATTAGTAAAATATAGAGATATTGCTATTACATTACAACAATTAGATTTCTCCTCCTGATCAAATATTTTTAATTTTTCATCATTTAAATCACGAAATTTATCTTTTAATATTTTTAACATTGGCTTAGGATCATATGTATGTGTGTAAAATTTCTCTTTTTTATGAGATATCAATGTACATGTTTCATATTTATTAAGTGGGTTGTTTGTTTCTGTACTATTCATACCTAATTTAAATTGTTCATTATTAATTAACATATCATCACTACTAGGTCTTTCATAATCACTATCATCATCACTACTAGGTCTGCTGCCATCATCACGACCTTCCCATGCATCATCACTATATTCCGATTCATTATCACTACTAGGTCTCTCATCATCATCACTATATTCTATTCTAGGATTTTTACAAAACTCACAATTAAAAAAATTTTGACCTTCACAAATATAACATACAATTTTTTTTATAGGTTTTTTCATTATAATTAATATTGAGATAAAATAAAAAATTGATTTGAAAAATTTTTTATTTTTAACTTTACCTTTTTTTATAAAATGTCTCACTCCGAAAAATCTCACGTATCCGTTGTCATCTCTGGTCATGTTGACGCAGGAAAAAGTTCATTGACTGGTCGTCTGTTATTTGATTTAGGAGGTATTTCTGAAAGAGAAATGGATAAGCTTAAGGCTGAAGCAAAGGCTTTAGGAAAGGATTCTTTCGCATTTGCATTTTACATGGATCGTCAAGCAGAAGAACGTCGTCGCGGCGTAACTATTGCTTGTACTACTAAGGAATTCTACACTGATAATTTTCATTACACTATTATTGATGCCCCTGGTCATAGAGATTTCATTAAGAATATGATTACAGGTTCTTCGCAAGCCGATGTTGCTGTACTTTTAGTACCAGCAGACGGTAACTTCACTACATCTATTCAAAAAGAAAATAGAAAAGAAGGAGTCGTTCAAGGTCAAACACGTCAACATGCTCGTTTATTGAACTTACTTGGTGTTAAGCAATTAATTGTTTGTGTTAACAAAATGGATTGTAAAACTGCCAAATATTCTAAAGCAAGATTTGATGAAGTACGCAAAGAAATGGAAAATATGTTAGTACGTGTTGGATGGTCAAAGAAATTTGTCAAATCTAGCGTACCTATTATTCCTACTAGCGGATGGTTAGGCGATAACTTATTAACCAAATCAGACAAAATGAAATGGTGGAAGGGTGTTGATGTTGCTGTTGGAAAAGAAAAAGTCCATGTAGAAACATTGTTAGATGCACTCAATAATATGGTCAGACTTCCAGAAAGGAAAAAGGATGCACCTCTTCGTATGCCAGTATCTGGTGTATTTAAAATCAAGGGTGTTGGTGATGTTATTACTGGTCGTGTAGAACAAGGAGAACTTCGTCCTGGTCAAGAAATTAAGTTCCTACCAACGCATACAGAATCTAATTCTTGTACTGGTAAAGTATTTACAGTAGAAATGCATCATAAAAATGTTGAATGTGCTTATACAGGCGATAATGTTGGTATCAATGTTAAGGGATTATTAAAAACAAATATGCCTAAAGTTGGCGACATTATTACCTTAAAATCTGATACTACTTTAAAGCAAAGTAGGAAAATCACAGCAATGGTTCAAGTATTAGACCATCCTGGCGAATTAAAGCCCGGTTATACTCCCATTGGATTTATTCGCACAGCAAAAACACCATTACGTTTATCAAAAATTAATTGGAAAATGGGCAAATCAACTGGAGGACAAAAGGTTCATGACCCACCGTTCCTTAAAGCAAATGAAATGGCGGAAGTAGTATTTGAACCACAATCACCATTTGTTGCGGATGCATTTGACCAATGCGAAGGTCTTGCGAGATTGGCAATTATGGAAGGAAATGGAGTAGTAATGCTCGGCAAAATTATGGGAGTAGAATAAACATAAAAATAAACTTATGTATATTCTATATACTATGGCTGAAGCTCTACTTAAAAAACCTAACATTAACATAACTATTAATAAAAAATTACAGACTCTTGGTAATTCTTTATCTCAACACATACGCGAAACAATAACCCCCCCAACGGGATACGTTATTTATGTTGGTAAAATGAAAGAAACAGATGAACATGTAGACTTTTTTCATTTTCAATGGGCATATTCTTTTATTGATGTCCAATCAGCATACATAATGACTAAAGAGTTATTAACAGATGTTAATTATTCAAATAATCTTAATCAATTTATTGATTGTCAAGATGGCTTTAAAACCAGTATTGAATTAATTTTTCCTTTATTAGAGTGTATTCGTGTTCACTATAATTCACCAAAAGTAATATTCTATAACGATATAGATACTAAAATTTATCTTAAGTTATAATTATATATAAACATGACAGAACATGTTTCATCTGATAATGCAAAATTCCACGATTATGTATTAAGTAAGTTCAATAAATATGAAAAAGAAATGGATAAATTAGAAAGCAAAGATTGTTCTGATTATAAAAAAGATAATAAAAAATGCGGGACTAATACGGTTAATTTATTTCCTTATCAAAAAATAGTTAAAGAATTCGTTAATGATAATACACCTTATCGTGGGCTATTAGTTTATCATATGTTAGGTAGTGGTAAAACATTCACAGGTGTTGGTGTGTGTGAAGATATGGATAGAGAAGTCGTAATCATTTTACCTGCGGCACTCAAAAATGATTGGTTAGAACATATTATTAAATATAGATGCGATAAATATGGCATAACATTAGAAGATTGGGATAATGCTAAAACAAATAAAAAAATGATGAAAGAAATAATAAAAAAACTCTCTCAAAAATATAACTTTGTTTCTGTTAATGCATCTAATAGTCGTGTAGCGCTAAAAAAATTAATGCCTTTAGATAATAAATTAATTGTTGTTGATGAATGTCATCATCTATCACACCAAATTATCTCAGAAGGTTCTAAAAATGGTGAACCTATTTATAATATGATCATGAACGCTAAAAATATTAAAATGTTAATGTTAAGTGCTACCCCATTAGTAGGAGATCCATATGAATTAGCAGTATTATTTAATATGTTAAGAGGAAAAATTAGTATACCAAATGAAAAAACACAATATGAATTATTTCCAAGTTCCTATAAAAGTTTTACCCAATATTTTGTAGATAAAAGAAATAATAGAATTATCAATAAAAATATTTTTCAAGAAAGAATTAATGGATTGATTACTTATTATAAAGGAATTAAAGATCCAAATAATTTAATATTACCATCTAAAATTGGTCCTAAAATAGTGGAATTAGAAATGTCTAATTTCCAATGGCGCTTATATTCTAAATTTAGAAAGAAAGAATTAGATGAAGAACGACGAATTCTTCATTCTAAAAAAGAATTTAAAGCCAGTAATTATAAGAAACCTTCTAAAAAAAGTGCTACTTCTTATAGAAATAAGTCTCGTCAAGCATGTAATTTTGTATTGCCTGCTAAAGATAAACACGGAAAGAAATATGAATATTATGTTAAAAGAGACCGCATTGAATGGGATAAAGTATTAAACTCTATTCCTAAGGATGACCTTAAACTTAAAAATCTTAAAAATTTGTCTCCTAAAATTCATCATATTTTAAATCATATATGTAAACAAAAAAATGGATTAGTCGTCATTTATTCGGATTTTATTACTTTTGGTACTTCTATTATGAAATTAATTTTTGAAGCAAATGGATGGACTGATTTTTCATCTGATAAAAAGAGTAAACCATTCTATTCATTTGCCGTATTAATTGGTGATACTGAACAAAGTATGCGTGATAAAATCTTATCACATTATAAGCATAATGATAATAAATATGGCAAAAATATTAGAGTATTATTAGTAAGTTCTGTTGCCGCCGAAGGTTTTTCATTACGTAATGTTAGGGAAATGCATCTATTAGAACCATATTGGCAAGATATTCGCATTCAACAAGTCATGGGACGTGCGGCACGTATTTGTAGTCATTATGATTTACCTCCAAAAGAGAGAAACGTAACATATTATTTATATCTAATGAAAGTCCCTAAAGGTATTAAACCCACGGAATTATTAGGAGAAAAAACAGATGAAAGTACTGACCAAGTAATTTATAATCATGCAATAGATAGACAAGAATTATTAGATGAATTTTTAACTGCAATTAAAGAAATAGCAATTGATTGTCGCATTTTTAAGAAACAAAACTTTGATGCAAAACTTAAAAAATGTGCTACTTGTCATGACCCACAAAGTAAAGAAAAAGTATATCAAGTTGACATTAAAAAACATATTAAACATGGACATTCGCATTGTATTCCCAGAAATATAGATTATTTAGAAGGACCATATCGCAAAAATGGCAAATTATATTGTCACGATCCATTTACTAATTCATTATACGAAATTAAAGACCTAAAATTCTTAGGAACATTAGATTTAACTGGTTATAAACCATATATTAAAGACACATCAATCAAACATGATTTGGATGATGATAAAAAGAATATGAAGGATATTACTATTGTTGATAAATATTTTGTAATATATAACAGTAATAACAATAATGCATATGCTATCACTAAAATTAGTAATGAAGTCGGATACATAGAATCTGATAGCAAAAAAATAATAATTAATAACCACTAACTCGTTTTGCAAGCTCTGATGCTGTAACACGAGTTTGATTTTTTTCTTGTGTAATAATCCTGAATGTAAATGAATTTTGTAATTCTGGCTTAAGAATAAATCCAAAGAATGTGGTAGGATTATTGGGATCATTAGGTGGTACCGTCGGGAAAGGTTCGCCAGAAGAATTAATTGGATCTTCCGGATTCACTGGAGGACCACCCAAATTTGGCGGTAATCCAGCGCCAACAGTAGATGAATTAATTGCTACTCTAAATAATGTAGGCGATAATACTACCACAACAAGTCCATCTAAATCATTATCTAATAATGGATTACCAGTAAATCTGAAATATACAAGATCGCCCGTAGTTAATTGATGAGGTAACCATGTCGTAATGATTGTTTGACCAGCACCATTATCTTGCCAATAACGAATTTTAAATGAATCCTGCCCAAAACTTACTTGATTACCATTGAAATTTAATATAGAAATAGTAATAGCTGTTAATGGAATAGCACGTGGTTCTGGATAATAATCACGATGACACATTATGGGTTCAACATCTAAATAATTTGCATTAATAGGTAAATCTAAATCAAATTGTAATTTGCCAAATATATTTTTACCCGTCGGAGAACTAAAACTATATCTACCATTAATTTCTTCAACACTCAATAAAAAATATGTATCCGGGACACTAGTAGTACCTGCTTTTAGAATGTTAGGAACAATTCCATCTACTAATTCAATTCTCTTAATACCTTTAATCTGGTCTGCTAAATTATTAATGAATCCAAATTGAGAATTACTTTTATTTTGAAATGCAATAGTGTATCTAGATGGCGATGGAAAAACTCTAATATCACGATGTCTACTATCAATAGATATAGTATATTCTTTAGTTTGAATCTCATTATAATCTGTAACAATATCACGGTCAATACTACTGGACACTACATCACCCATATTTCTATCGTAAAAAGCTAATTTACTACCCGATTGAACATTATCAATAACTTTTGATTTTTTTAGTCCGAAAAATACTTTGGTATCAGTATATTTTGTTCCGGGTTCTAATTCTTTATTAGTCTTTACATCATAAAATTTTTTAATTTTAGGATCATAAATAATATCCAAATCTTGATTGTAAAATAACTTTTTATCTGTATTTTCCCATACAGAGAATTCAGGTCTAAATACAGTATTACCTTCATAAAATAACTGTTTTAAATCTTTTTCTTTTTTTGCTATTTTTGGTAATTTCTTTTTTTCTGCCGTTTTTCTAACAATAGGTGTTCCCATAATTTTGGTTTTTTTGCCCATAGTTGTACCAGTTACACGCGCTCTTAATATATCATCTTCTTCTGTATAAACATATTTGTTCTGGATTGAACTTTCAACATCGTATTGAGGTCTCATTAATTCAGTAATTTCTTTTATTGTGTATTGATTTAATAAGGATACGTCATTTGTATTATATTTGTTATTAATACGCTTCATTAACGATACTACACTATTTATAAATTCTCTATTAGGATTAAAATCTTTGATGCATAAATCATTTTTTACTGTACGTAAAATATATGAAATATTACTATCACTGATAAATTTTGCAGACATGCCCTATATATTTAGCTTAATCTTTTATTTTTTATGTTTTTATCCATCTAAAAAATTTACTTCTATATTGATCCATGATTAAATCATCTTTTAAATTAGATTGAATATCTACATATGTTCTTCCTTTTAGTCTTTCCGTTATGAAATATAAACAATAAACACCACATTCACTATTTCCTTTTTGATGATTTAATTGTTTAACATGTTTATGTATAATTGTGCAATCACATTTGTTAAGTGATTTACATCTTTCGCCATATATATCTTCAATTGCTTTCATAAATTCTTGTGCTGGAGGATTGCCAACAGAATCAAAATACTCAATAGTATATTTCCCATTATAAGTTTTATTTTTAAAGTCTATAAACGTAGCAACCCAATGTATACCACCGCTAGCAAGTGTTCCTGTATTAAATATAATGCCTATTTGATTATATCCATTTTTAACACAAGTCGCAATGTCTTGATGCGGTACAAAATTATAAAATACATAGTTTACCCAATCTATTGGATATGGTCCTAAAAACTTAAAATTTTTATAGACTTTTTCATATTGTTCCATTACATTACTAATATCCGTATCTGATAACCAAACTCCCTTATATTTTCCATTTTTCATGGGTCTAGGTGGCTTAAAAGTTTCTTTCAACAATGATATTTTATTTTTTTGTGGAATAATCGCTAATATATCTTTTTGATATAATAAACAATCCTCAGAATTACATTTTTTACCTAAAAAACTATTAATATCATTCCATAATTCTTGGGAACTTTTGGCATTAATATTTTTTAATGTTCCTTCGCCATAAATATCATTTATAGCATTTGCAATTTTTTCTAAATCATTTTTGCGATAACATGTGTCATTAATATCACTCATATTTATAAATCGCGGTGCACCACATGAAAGCATATTATGTTCTTTTAATATTTTTTCTTCGTTCATTATTTACGAAAAACTCAAGATATATAATATTTATTATAATATACATTTTAAAATAAAATATAATTATAATTATATATAAGGATGTCCTTTAGAGTTAAATTTTATGAGTTTGTTAATAAACCCAAGACAGTTAAGACTTTAGAACATAACTGTCTTGAATTAGTTAAAATTCTAAATGAAAAGCAAAAGGCGTTAGCATTATTTGTTCAGAAATTAACCTTCATCAACGATATTTATATCCTTGGTTTAAATAATTATACCCTTGAGTTAAATACCATCAAGATCGGACATCATACTGCACTTAAATATTTAAGAGCTCTTTTAAATAGATATCACACTACGTCTGTTCAAATGGTTGATGCAATTGAAGAGATGTTTAAGAGTATGAGTACTATTGAACAATATAAGAATAGAATTATCCAACATTATTCACTTCATACGGCAAAACCAATTGAGTTAAGATTTCATCTTATGAAGAATAAAACTTATCAAAATGAATTAATTAAAATGCTTATGATGGTTCAACGCATGACTAATCTTTATTACAAAAAGGTTAATGAGACTAAACAAGTAAATATTTATATTGGTAATATTCTTGATATTCAGAAAAAATTACTTGGAATCTACAAAGAAAATCCGTATGAGATGACATCTAATGTTAACAACGCTAAATATATCAACGGTCTTCGTAAACAACATGAATTTGAAAGAAAATTACTTAATGACTTTAATGCTAATGATGTCCAATATGAAAATCTATTTAAGAAAATTAAAAGCAACATTCATAAATTCAAAGAACTTTACGATATCCCCCCTCTCCTTCTTAACATGAAAGATCGCAACTTTGGTAGTTATAAACATCTAATACAACTTAAAAATAAAATTTCTCTTGCGATTTCTAAACAACAAGAAATGCTTGAGCGTGAATTGGCAGATATTAACCAAAGAGATGCTATGAAAAATAAGTTCAAGTTAGAACCTAAACTATTCATTAAGAGCGACCCTAAAATGCTTAACCTAATGGGACAACAGGCAGTTGTTAACAAACATCTTGCACAAGTTCCTGAAGAATTAAAGCTTAACATTGCTACTCTTGATGCTTGTTTAAAACGTTCTGATGCTGATATTGATGCATGCATCCAAGCTCATAAAATGTCTGGTGGTGGTAAACCAGTAAAAACTGGCGAATTAAATAATATTTCTAAACTTATTAATTATCTTAAATTTAAAGAAACTCTTGAAAAGGATAATAATAAAATTAGGATTGCTTTACAGTCTCTTTACAAAATTCAACGCGAATTAAGTAAAAATGCTGAATTTGGTGAAGCTGTTCGTCAAGCTGAATATTACGAAAAAGATTTAGAAAAGAAATTCACTGAACATATGATTGCTGAAGCTAAACTTCGTAATAGCGAACAACATATGAATGAACATATGGACTTTACTGAACAACTAAGAAAATTAAACAACCCTACACCATTACTTTCTGGTGGTACCAAAGATATTATTGTTCTTGATAAACTCGGTGACTATAACAAAAAACTTATTCTCGCAAATAATATCCAAAAACGTCACCAAGATGAATACAAAAAAGTAAAGATGCAATACAATAACTACGTTCAAGACCAAATTGCTAAAGGTTCTACCCAAAGTACTGACCAATTAGTTAAAGATGCTTTCTACAAAGAAGTTTATCATATGGTTCGTCAAGAATTAAAGAACTGCACAGACTTACCCTTAGAAGAAGTTTCTGGTGTTGTCAAAAATAAACTTTATGGTGGAACTCTTACATTCCCTGGCGTCTTAGAAGGTGTTGTCCATGATAGATTAAACGAACGTGATGCTAAATGGGGACTCTTTAAGGGACTTTCCTCTAAATTAGTTTCACTCTTTGGTCCTACCTCTGAACAATATGAATTCATACAAAAAGTCATTAATAACGCAATCGCAGATCACAAAACTGAATTAATGCATCGTTATGGATATTCTAATTATACTAAATTAGAAAATGAATTCTTAAAAGCCGACCTTTGTGCTTCTAATGTTCAAGAAAAATTATTCCAGCACATTGACTTATTCCCCAATTACGATACACTTTGCCAGATTAATGGTACTCTTCGCTACGAATTAGTACACAAAGACATCAAAGGTCTTTTAGACTTAAGTGCTAAAATTGTTGAGTGCACTCATACTCATGCAATTGGATGGAAGGATATGTTAGAAAAAGCATGCAAAAAATTAGATGAAGAAGGTAGATTGCTTCAATCTTGCATTAGGGAATTATATGAAAATACGCCTAAAGGTAAAGACGATTTTGTTAATAGCTTATTTAAGCCAGCTACACCTGATGGTACCCTAGAAGCAAAAATGATGGATAAACTTAAAGTTAAAGCATGTAATTTTCCAGGTAGTGTTCCTACAATCACGGGCATAGATGATACATCTCAAAACTTAATAAATTTAAATAAAGGTGTTGCTGAAGTACTTACAGCTGTATTTGATCATGTTAGAAAACATAAAGAACAAATGCAGGTAGAAATTTCTGATAGTAGAAATAATCTTTACAATGGTAGTTATGACCTCAAGAATCATCTTGATAAATTATATGATATTATCAATAACACCATGGCACCCAATTTTAAACGTAAAACAAACTTAGAATGTCAATCTGCATTACTTAATGCAGTCAAAGGGCTTCCAAGTAATGAATTAATTAAGGATCCCACTGCTGAATCTAAACTTGCTAACATTCAATTAACATTGGATAGTAATAAATCTAATTTAGAAATTAGTATGGCAACTATTGAAAAGAATATTGAAAAAAGATTAGAAACAATTGCAGCCAAATGCAATAGTAGCATTAAGGCACACACATCAACATATTACGGTTTGTTAGAAGAATATAGAACTATACTTTGTATGGTAGTCTGTGTTACACAGGTTATTATGTCTCATCGCATTGCAATGCAAGTTGTATGTAAAGATAAATACAACGAATACAAAGACGTAAACGAATTTAATGAAGATATCCTAACATATAACATTGACCACGACGCACGTACTATGGAAATGTTTGACGAACAACATAATTCATTATTAAAACTTCGTATGAAATATACTGAATTATTAGATAAATTAAAATTTTGTGAATCTAAATGCGAAAATTATATGAACCAGTATAATGATAACTTTGAGAAATTGCATACTGCAGCAAAAATTGATGTTTCAGATATGATGACTAAAATGTATGCTCATAAATTAATACAAAAGAATTTAAGTAAATTACATAAGGACAAAGAAAAGAAAACAGCCGGTATGAATGCAAGACGTTTACATCAAGCAGGACTAAAACTTCATCAAGATAAAATGTTTACTATGTCTAAATATACCAACAAGGTAGATCTTGTCAAGAGCATTTTTGCAGAAGTTCAAATTTCTATGAACAATATGGGCAACCTATATGACCAGATAAATCATTTATTAGGAGGTAGTTTCAAATTTATGATGTCTAAATTAATGAAAAAATACTTAATTATGATGTCCAGTTTAGATGCTCATGAATTATTAAATCCTTCTCTTACAGATTATGGAATTCACTCTGAATTAAGTAGTCTTTATAAAGAAATGTGGAATAATTTCATGTGTCTTGAAAATGATAACCCAAAAATTTTCAAGGAAGCTGAAGTCCATTACGGGAGTATTGCTGACAAGATTTGTGATAGATTAACAACAGATACATCTCCGCTGGTTCCTAATCAAAATATAAATATGATTCATGATGATATTAAAAAGTGTGCTACTGCCAGTGGATTAACATTTAAGAATATTGCTACTAAAGTAGCAGATTTCCAAAGAAATTATGGATTATCATTAAATCCAGAGGTAACTGATGATAATACGGTTAAACAATTAATTGCCATGGAATATCTTTAATTCATATAATCTAATATCATAAATGGCAAAAACTTTTTTATTGTTTTCTCCCATTGGTCATCTGGTAATTCTACATTAAGTAAGGTATCTAATTCAATATTAACCCAATTTAAATAATTAAAAATAATATTTATATTCTCTTCAGTTATTTCCATATCATTGTATTTATAGAGTATTTTTTCCATTTTTTTTTTGTTAAGATTAATCATATTATTAATTAAGTCTTTTTTCTCTGTGAGTACTAATGAATCCATATAATCAAAAAATAAAAAATAAACTTTAAATTAAGATTCATCCTCATTTGTATCTAAACGACAAATACATAATTTCATATTTCCTAAATCACCCACGTCATATTCAATTACTAATGGTAGATTATTATCTAAATATAATTTCATTGCACCACCACCAGATATGTTACTACATTTTGTAAATGCAATAATATCCTTTAATGAATATACTCCTTCAATAACTTCATCACTAGAAACTAAAAATCTCATATATTCTGGTGATTCTGATATTACTGTTTCTTGTGATGCAATTTCATCAGTATCAGTATCAACGTTACATGCTAAAGTTAAATTATTTTTATATACCATAATTGATATTTTATCACTTAAATTATACATTTCTCTGCATATTTTTTGGAACATAGATGCTGACATACAAATAACAGAACCTACTTTATTTTTTGTATTAAATTCATGTGTATTAACATCAATATCTAAAAGTTTCATATGATATGTTGTTGTGGTTTTACGCTCATTATTTTCAATTACAATGCCAAGACGATTAAGATCATGTTGTTCTACGAATAAAGTTAATGTTGAATTATTATTTAAATTTTTAATTAATTTATGAAAATTATACATGCTAATTCCCATATGTAAAACCTTTTTCTTACATTTATAATATTCAAATCTCTTAGCATATAATTGCAAATATACTAAAATACCTTTTTTGGCATCACGGGCAATGATTCTCATTCCAGTTTTACTACATTCAATATTGGCTTCTACTAATATTTCTTTTAAAGCTTCAATAAGAGACTTAAATGTTGTGGTTTGTAGTGTCTTTAATTCTAATAAATATTGATTATTATCTTCAGAATCTTCTTCACTACTTGATTCTTCGCTAAATTCTTCATTAAATTTTATAGTTGCTATCTCATCTTCTAATTTATCTTTTGTTTTTTCATCATTATTAATTATGTCTAATATAGTGGGTTGTTTTTTAGAACGTCGTCCTCTTTTCTTTACAACTTTTGGTTCTTCTTCTTTTTCTTCCGTCGGTTGTTGAACTTTTGGTTTGCGACCACGTCGTCCCATTATAGATAAATTATATTTTTTAATCTTTAAGTGATAATAGACAATAATCAATTAATGTGCTTAATTCTAATATTATATTTTTTTCAACTAAGGATAAGTTTTTCATTTGCATATACTCTAATCTTTTAGCGATTAGATTGTCAATTACATAATCCTTATTATGTCTAATATTTCCAGGAATAATGTGTATAAATTTTTGCAAATTAAAATGCTGAACTTTAATTGATTTTAAATAATTTTTCATTTGCGAATTAAACATATCTACTGCTTCATTAAGTTTATATTTATCTACCTTATCAGTTTCTAACGTTAATAATGACGTTTTTGCATTAGTAAACATATCAACATATAATAGCTTTTCTAAATCCATGTTTTGAATAATATCTAATTTCTTATAATATTTATTCTTCTCATCTAAAAACTTATTATTAGTATCATACTCTTTTATAATTTCTTTATATTTTGTCTTATTATATAAAATTTTATACAATGACATTAAATTAACAATATTTGGTATCTGATATAATTCATCATAATAATTCTTTTCAGTTATTGAAAAATATGTGTCGGTATTATGAATACGTAATAATAATGCAATTTGTTCTTTCTTTTTATCTGAAATAGTCATTTGAATCATAGACTTTGTACTTTTATCTTCATTATAAATTTTCATTACTTCATTTAACATATTATTATCTTTTCTAATACCGAACTTTGATTCTTTTTCTTTTTCCGCCTTATATTCATCCATTGCTTTGAAGTCTTTATTCATTGTTAATTCTATGAATTTTTTATCACCTAAGTCTTTATAATTAATCATTTTATTTGCATCTACATTGATTATTATATAACTATATTTATCTCTATTTATTGGTTCATTAAACTCCTTAACTATAAATTTATTTGGAATTAGATATTGATATATGTTTTTAGGCTTTTCTTTATCGGCACAACCATCTTTTAATTTATTTAATTTTTCTGAAATCTTTAACTTGTTATATTGTTCTTCATGATGATCTTTAAATTGTTTATAATAATTATTTTGTTTACTATTTTTTAACAAGTTTATCCAATTTTTATAATTATTAGATAATGTTTGAATATACTGTAAAGATAATTTATTACCAGAACATTGATATACATATAAACTTTTAATTAACTTATTTAATTTTTTATAATATAATAAACCAATAATATTATATTTTTTATTGTTTGTTTTTTTGTTTGTTTCATTAAAAATATTATTTATTTTATTTAAAAATGTATTTTCATTATTTTCTAATTTTATTAAAGATTCTTTAGCATCTTTATTAAATAATTTTTTACCTTTTAGATCATTAATTGTTTTTGTATTATAATCAGGTATTAGAATAACTAATGAATCAAAGATATTATTAATTATATGTAATGATTGAAAGAAAAGAGCTATAAACATAAAACGATAATTAATATATGTATCTATTAATGATGTTTTAATATCATCACTCAATAATCTATTATAATAGTTTAAACTATCTTTCATATTTATTATTAACATATCTATTAATAATGTTAATTCAGTATTCATATCATCCATAATTTTTAAACTATTTAGTATTTCTTCTAATTCTTTTTTCTTTTTAATTATAGTTTCGTCGCGTGTATTATTATCAATTTGTTCATATTCATTTATTTTTTGTTTAAATGTTTCATGATAATTATTACGAATTTCTATAATAACTTTTATAATTTTAGCTTTCGTTAAATTAACATAAATTGATTCCATTTGTTAAAAAATATAAAAAAACTATAATCAGTATAATTATATATAACATTTTATAACAACATGAAAATTTGTATTACTTGCAAACGTTCCTCCGATGAAGTTCCATTTACTGTTATCATGAAAAATGGTAAAGAATCATTTAGAAGTCGTTGTACTGAATGTTTAAATAAACGCAAAAAAACTCCAACTATAAAAGCTACTTCTACGCATAAAATTACTGTTTCTAATTATAACAGACATAAAACACATTTTATCAACGATAAATTACCAGTATCACCATATCTTTTACAAAATCCATCGCCAAAAGCATCGCCGAAACCATCACCAAAAGCATCACCAAAAGCATCACCTAAACCATCGCCGAAAGCATCACCTAAACCATCGCCGAAACCATCGCCGAAACCGTCACCGAAACCGTCACCGAAACCGTCACCGAAACCATCGCCAAAAGCATCACCAAAACCGTCGCCGAAACCAGTATTTCCGTCAGATGATGCAATTCATAAATTATTGTCTGAATATAAGACAAGTTTAACGGTAGAAGAGGTTAGACATATATGTGATATGCAAAAAAATAGATGTATTTTCACCAGACATGAATTAGATTGGGGACGAGATAGTATTTATAGTGTTCAATTAAATAAGATTGATAGTCGTAAAAACTATGTAAGAGATAATACTCAATTAATTAGTAGAATTACAAATAAATATAAAAATGGAATGTCTAATAACAGTTTTGGTAAAATTTTGGCTCATATGATGAGATATAAAAAAATAACTAAAAAATCCGGATATGTTAGAGAGTACGAACGTTTAACTGCTATTGAAAAAGAATATTATGATCAACTATGTATTAAATATAATTTATCAAAAGAAAAATTAGAAGAACATCGTAAACAGTCAGGAGATAAATGTTATTATACTAATATGCGTATTATAATGTTAGGAAATAAATGGAATTCAGCTATTATAGATAATGGTAATTTAACTATTGCACAAATATTATTATTAAAGGAAATCGCAAGCGAAAAAGAAATAAAAAATTTCTTTGAAGAATTAATATCCACATAAATTTCTTACTTTACATAAGAATGCGAGCATATCTTCAACAGTTCTACCACCGGTATAATCAATGTACTCACCAGTAATATGATTATAGAATTTAATAGTAGGGATTCCAGATACATTATAGAAATCAGCGAGTAATTGATTACCATGAATACTATCATTACAATTGACAGTACCTATAGCACAAGAACCCTTTAATCTCTTAGATAATTTTTGAAGTGTTGGTGCAAAGTTAACACAATGAGGACAAGATGGACTATAGAATATTATAAATCCATCTTTATCTTTTACTGCTGGATGAGATAATTTAAGGTCAACATCACCATCGGCTTTTTCGTTTAAGATGTAATCATGAACTAATGATAATTCAAAAATATTTGGGTCACCACCGAATAAATTACCGTCTGGATTACCACCATGCATTTTACTCATAGTCTTTTTTTTTTGCTTCCAGACTTACGTTTGGAAGAACGACGTTTAGTAGACTTGCGGCGGCTAGACTTGCGCTTGGAAGAACGACGCTTGGTAGACTTGCGACGGCTAGACTTGCGCTTGGAAGAACGACGCTTGGTAGACTTGCGACGGCTAGACTTGCGACGGCTAGAAGAACGACGTTTGGTAGACTTGCGACGGCTAGAAGAACGACGTTTGGTAGACTTGCGACGGCTAGAAGAACGACGCTTGCTAGACTTGCGCTTAGTGGACTTACGACGACTAGAAGAACGACGCTTGCTAGAACGACGCTTTTTACCACCGCTCATGTGTTCACCAGCACCAGCTAAATCATACATACCGAAATCCATTTCATCCTTCATACCGCCTATTGGGTTAGCGTATAACATACTATCCATGATTGTAATTTATATATATAAATAAGATATAAAATAATTTATATAAATATATATTAAATGAATACAAATTTTTGGGGTCCACATGGTTGGATCTTTATACATAGTATTGCAAATAATTACGCAAATTTAGATTGGGAAAAACTTAAAGAAGAGGATAAAATTGATGAAGTCCAAGAAGATTATGAAAAATTTTTTCATTATTTAGGTAAAGTATTACCATGTAGATATTGTAGGAAATCATATAATGAATATATAAAAGAACTTCCTATAAAACATTATTTAAATGGTCCAGATGATTTATTGTATTGGACATATTGCATACATAATAAAGTAAATGATAAATTACGAAGTCAAGGAGAATATAACAAACCAAATCCTTCCTTTGATTTAGTATGTAAAACATATAAATCAAAGAATGCTAAGTCGTGTATTAATAAGGTTAAATGTAAACCATCATCATCATGCAGTAAAAAAACACAATGTACAGTAAAACCATATCAAAAAATAAAATATTCAAAAAAATAAAATTATAATACAGAATTTAAGATATCATCTACATCAATATTAACTTCTTCCTCTTCTTCCTCTGATTCTTCTTGAGTAAAATCTTCTTTTATTTTTTGTGCATGTTCATGAATTTGTGTGTCAGTAGGAAAATCTGGTTCCGGTTCTACTTTTGTTTCCGGTTCCGGTTTTACTTTTATTTCCGGTTCTGGTTCTACTTTTATTTCCGGTTCTGGTTTTGAGTTTTCTTGTATTAATTGTAATTGTTTGGCGAGATTATGATTTTCTTTAATTAATTCGTCATTTTGTTTTTCATATTGTTTAATAATAGTTAAATTATTATCATTATTTTGTTTTTTGTATAAAAATAACATTACGAATACAAAACATAATATTATAGAAATACCAAAAATAATAAAGATTTTATAATCTGATAAAAATTTAATTATCCCGGAACCACTTTCTTCTTCCATAAATTATATTATATAACTCATGTTTAAATCTATAAAAAAAAACGCACTAATCATCTGCTCCCCTTAAATCAGGCATATCATCTATATTAATATCATAATCGGCATCAACAATCATTGCTTCGTCTGCATCTTGTGGTGTATATCCAACATTAAGATCTAAATACAAGTCTTTGTGTAATTCTTCTTGTTCTTCGTAAGACATAGATAACACGCCAGATTCAATTTTATCTTGCATAGACATAGTTAAGAACTTTTGTTTTTTCCGATAAGATTTCAAGTCAGCATCAATGTCAGAATTTTCAAAATCTTTTTGGGTAATATCATTAATAGATTGTGAATATAAGACTCTATCAAGTATTTCAATAATAAAATTAGATAATAATGTAATGTTAGATACACGTTTTGTATTGGAAGTATGTTTCCTTGTTTTTTTATGTGGGTTATCATTTAATATTTTATCAATAATATCAACAAACATGCTCAACATAATTTGAACTTTATCATTGTAATTAATAGACGTATCATCGTACAATATATCTAT
>Ga0180432_10002676_pt1 | contig 26511 bp, 21 predicted proteins | sample SS_ome_10_FD_132414 | JGI IMG/M metagenome (GOLD analysis project Ga0180432, IMG submission 132414) | Hypersaline lake sediment archaeal communities from the Salton Sea, California, USA - SS_1_MS_2 metaG | ecosystem: Environmental > Aquatic > Non-marine Saline and Alkaline > Hypersaline >... | reverse complement strand
CGGTCCGCGGGCTTGCGCCGCGCGGCTCTGATTGCCGGGCATTCCGGGCGTGGCGGGCCGCGGTCGTCATTGTGCTCCGCCGGAACGCGGGTCGGGTCAGGCCCTGCAGGGGCGTCTTAACGACTGGCCCCCAACCCTTCGAAAGCCACCGGCCCAGTGCGCCCTTTCAGGGCTCGGGTCTGTTCGGCCCCGCGGGTCACCCAGGGCTGCGCCCTGGGCTATGATAACGCGCCCCTTCGGGTCGCCTGGGCGTGGCGACGTGGCGTACCCGGTGCGGCGCCCGGTCAGAGCAGCCCCGGCGCGTCGGGACAAGCCTGGTGACCGGTACGGGTGACACGCTCCGCCATGCCCGGTCCGCGGGCTTGCGCCGCGCGGCTCTGATCGCCGGCCGATCCGGGCGTACCGCGCGAACCTCCGGTCTGTCCAGGAGTTTCCAGGGCTCCATCAGGGTATGGACCGGAGCCAACTGGAGATTCAGGTGGCGGCTCGCGGGTCCGTTGCCCGGCGCTGGCCCGCAAACGCACACCAAGGCAATGGCCCCGCCAGAAAGACACACCAGGTCACCCGCGAGCCCAGTGAAGGTGGGCCGCACCCGGCTCACGACCGCAGCGGCGGCGCCGGTCGCGCCGCCGAGAGCAGGTCGGCCACCAAGACACCTGCCGGCGACCCGCCCCGAGACGGGCGGGTCGCCGGCAGGCCTGCATCTCCATCATCACGCCGCAAGGGCGATGGAGCAGTCTACTTCCGCGTCGGCTTCGCCGTGGTGCTGGCCTTCGAACCAGAGGAAGACGCCCGGCGGGCGGCCTCCGGCGGCCGGACGGCCTGCTTGGCGGTCGCCGCCGGCGTATGCCGCCGGACCCCCTTCGACCCGTGTCGGGCCGAGTACCGCAGGGGGATGTTCAGCGTCCCGGCCGCCGGATCGTCCGTCTTGACGGTGATGTAGCGAGCCCCGCGCTGCGGCTGGTGGTCCTGGGGCACCCGCAGCACGATCCGCTGCTCGGCCCCCTCCTGCTCCACACGCACCTCGACGTTCTTGTCGGCGCATCTGGCTTCCAGGATGTTGCCGGGCGAGCCGCCGCTCCACTCCAGGCGGACGGCGCTCTCGAAGTCGGCGTCGCGGTTGCGCGGGACCAGGAACTGCCGCGGCACGGCCTGGACCCGGGGCGGGATGGTGGCCGTCACCCGGATGGCGCTCTCCGGCGACTCCGGCACACCGGTGCTGTACCGGAGCGAACTGCGCACCGGACCCGCGGCCTTGCGGGGGTCGAGGGTCACATCCAGCCAGTACTCCTCGCCCGGCGTGACCTCCCGGATTGCGGCGTCGATGCCCTTCGGCACCCTGGCGCCCAGGCTCGGCGAGATCGGCCCGCCGTCGCCGCGGGAGATCTTGACGCTCTTCTTCACCGGGGCCCCGTCGCGCTCCACCTTGCCGAAGGTCACACTCCGGGGCGCAACCTTCGCCGCCGTTCGCACCTTGCACTTGCAGAGCAGCAACTTCCGCGGGTTTTCAGGATCGTTGGTCGTCACCGTGATCCTGCGGGAAAACTCACCGACACGACTGCGCGTCGAAAGGGTGACCTTCAGCTCTTCACTCTGACCGGGAGCGATCGTACGGTCGGACCGACCGTTGAGCTTGACACCTCACCCACCCTTTATTTTGACCTTCAGGTCGCTGCCCCCGGTGTTGCGGAGCACGAAGGGGAAGACCGCCGGCTTGCCCTGCCACACCGGCTCGACCTCGGCCGTCTCCTGGTCGACGGCGAAGCGAGGCTGCGCCTCCGGGTCGAGGCTCTGGTCCGGTTCGATCGGCACCGACGCGCCCGAGCCGCTGCCGCAACCGGACTCCTGCGCGTCGGCGGGCTGCTGCTGGCCCGGCGCCGGCTGCGACGGGCGTTTGCCGGGCGCCGGCTGCGGTGTCGGCGGTCGCTGGACCTGCTCGGGCTGCTGGGCAGACGCCGGCGGATTCATCTGCCGGGTGGCGGCCGTCGCCTTGCCCACCAGCTTGTCGCCCAGGTCGCCCTCCGACGGAGGCCGGTCTCCCGCCCAGGCCAGGCTGGTGGAGGAAACGGAGTACGACGGTCGCCGCACGACCTCCGTCTCCCGGCGGGAGGCGTCGCTGTCCTCGCGGTCTGCGGACACCCGGGCCTTGGCCCGGACCACGGTCACCTTGCTCGGCACGTCGTCGGCAGGTGTGCCCTCGGCCGGGGCCGCGGGTGGCGGGCTGTTCGCTCGCATGGACCGCGTCGCCGAAGCGGCTTGCTCGGCGGTGATCCGCTCCACATGGACACCGGGAGGAGCCACCACCTCGATGCCGGGATCCGCGGACGACGAGCGGTCCGCCGACCCGGCCGCCTGCGAATCATCCTCCCTGGCCTGGTCGTCTGTGGGTGACTGCTTGACCTGCTGCTCCGAGGACCGCGCCGGCTCTCGGTCCGGCGGGCCCATCTGGCAACCTGCAAAACGAATTGTGCCCACCGAGACTGCCACGGCAAGCCAGGCCCATCCTGCGGGCCCGCGAACGGGTAGAGACATCAGCTTTCCTTCCTATGGACGCAAAGAAACCCTTCGCTGCCGTCTTGTGCTACGGTTCTCATCGGCCATTCGCCGGCCACGCTGTGGCCGACCGAACCTACGCGAGATGCGTATTGTACGCCTTTCCCGTCGCTGGTGCCGAAAAAAAACCACCTGCGCAAGCCTCCAGTTGCGCGGCTGTTACGTTCCCGGAGCACGCGCCGCTGCCCGGTCAGCGCCCCTGTGAGGTTCTGGAGGCGGCGGGCCCTTCGCCAAGGGCGTCGGGCTGCGGCTTTCTGCCGACCCTGGGCACCGATAACCGGCCCGGCACCCAGCGGCGTTCCGGCGTGTCCCTGCCGAGGTGAGTCGGCCGGGCGGCGCCGCACCGACGGACCGGGGGACCGCCGCGGGCGTCCGGGGAGCCCGGCCGGCTGCGGGTCGGAGCGGGCACGGTGCCGACCGCCAAAGGGGGTCTCAGTCCTCCGCCCGGTACCGGCGGAGCAGGTCCACGATGACCTGCAACTGCTGCGGCAGGGGGGCCTCGATGGTCATGGTCTGTTCGCTGATGGGGTGGACGAAGGTGATCCGGAAGGCATGGAGGGACTGGTAGGGGATCAGCGGCTCCGCGGAGGCCTGGGCGTCGCCGGTGATGTCCCGGGCGGTGAAGAAATGGCCGCCGTAGGCCGTGTCCCCCATCATGGGGTGGCCGATAGCCGACATGTGCACGCGGAGCTGATGCGTCCGCCCGGTTTTGGGGTGCAGGTGGACGATGGAGAACCCCTTGAAGCGTTCGACGACCTCGTAGCGGGTGACCGCATCCTTGAAGAGCATCGGCCGCAGGGGCATGCCCGGCACGATGTAGCGGTCCTTGATGGTGGGGTGGGCGGCCAGGGGCATGTCGATGATGTCGCCGTCCAGCCGGGGGCGGCCCTCCACAATCCCCAGGTAGCTCTTGTGGATGGTTCGGCGTTCGAACTGCATCGACAGCCGCCAGTGGGTCTCGTCGTCCTTGGCGATGAGCATCACCCCGGTGGTGTTCTTGTCCAGGCGGTGCACGATCCCGGGGCGGAAGGGGTCGTCCCCGTGCGAGAGCTTCTCGGCGTGGAAGGCGACGGCGTTGGCGATGGTGCCCGTCTGGGTCGCCCGGGCGGGATGGCAGATGATGCCGGTCTGCTTGTTGATGGCCAGCAGGTGGTCGTCCTCGTAGAGCACGTCCAGGGGGATGTCCTCGGGGATGACGTCGGTCGGTTCCGGGGGGGGCAGGACCACCTCGACGATGTCCCCGGTGGCCGGCTCGTAGCTGGGCTTGGTGGGCAGGCCGTTCACGGTGATGGAGCCCTGCCGGATGAGACGCTGGATCAGGGTGCGGGACATGCGCGGGTAGCGGGAGTGAATGTACTTGTCGATCCGCCGCCCGGGCAGCCGGCGGCGGATCCGGAACCGCCCCCGGCGGACCTCGTCCTCCTCGACCGGCACGGGCCGCTTGAGCAGATCCTCGTTGGTGTCGCTCCCGTCGCTCATGGACGCAAGTATAGCCTGCCGAGGGTGGCTTTTCCCGCGGGGTGGCACCGTGGTCCCGGCGGCCTTCCCCGGGGGCTGGCAGGCGGGGAACACCGCACCGGGCGGCTTGATTGACAGGTCGCACCCCGGGACTAATGATGCCTGCCGGAGGGTCAGGCTCCTGTCGCCCCGGCTGGTGCGTTTTCGGGAGGCGTCGGGCGGGGCGTTTGTGTGCGCCGGATGGTTGAGGAGGTGCGGGCGGCGTGAAGGTGCTGGCGATCGTCAACCCGGTGTCGGGGCCCAGCAAGGTGAGCGGCAAGCTGCGCCGGATCGCCCGCCGCCTGGTCAAGGCCGACTGGTCCATGGCGGTTCGTCTGACCCGGGCCCCGGGCGATGCGGAGCGGATGGCGGCCGAGGCGGAGGAGGACGTGCGGGCGATCCTGGCGGTGGGGGGCGACGGCACGGTCCGGGAGGTGGTGGACGGCCAGATTCGCAGCGGACGGCGGATCCCGGTGGCCGTGCTGCGGACGGGAACGGAAAACATCGTCGCCAAGGAGCTGCGGATGCCGCGCAGCTCGTCGGGCCTGGCACGGACGCTGATGGGTGGTGAACCGGCGCCGTGCGATGTCGGGGTGGTGAACGACCGGCATTTTCTCATCGTCACGGGGGCCGGTTTTGACGCCGAGGTGGTGCGGCGGCTGGCTGCGGGTCGCAACGGCCACATCACCCACCTGGATTACTTCTGGCCGATCTGGCGGACGTTCTGGGGCCACCGGTTCCCGCGGCTGCGGGTAACCGCCGACGGCCGCTGCGTGTTCGACGGACACGGGCTGGCGTTTGTGGGCAACATCCCGCGTTATTCCGTCGGATTGCGGATCCTCCGTCAGTCACAGAGGGACGACGGCATGCTGGATCTGTGCGTCTATCCGTGTGAGACGCGGGCTCGGCTGGTGGGCCACGCGATCCAGACCGTCTGGCGGCGGCACGATCGGCCGGGGCAGGCAGTCTACCGCAAGTGCCATGAGATCCTCATCGAGGGCAACGGCGGCGTGCCGCTGGAGATCGACGGCGATCCGGGCGGGTCCCTGCCGGCCCGGTGGACCGTCCTGCCCCGGGCGGCCACTTTCCTCACGCCCCCGACCAGCGGGGGCTCACACCAGGCGACCCGCACGGGACGCTGATCATCCAATCGGCCGGCCGGTGGCACGGGGTACGGGATGTGGGTAGAAATACCCATCTCCGCGCCGGGTTCCTCCAGCCACGCGTCCCGCCAGCAAGCGGTGTGTTGCGGACAGAAGGCGCCAACCTGCGGTGGCAGGCGGGTTTCCGTCACTTCGTCGGCCGGGTGGTTGCCCGGCGGCCGTTCGTCACGGGCACAACGTGAGGACTTTGACCTTGTCACCGTGAGCCCGAAATGGACGCTGAACGTTGGGCGCCGGCGCCGGGACGGCCGGATCAGCTCCGGCTTCCGGAGGCCGATGCCTGCCGAGCGAGGCCCGCGGTTTCCACTGTGTACTCGTGTAGCACTTGCCTTTAATGCGCGGTTTCACTACGATCTCGCGATTGTGAGGATTGCAGGTCGTCGTACTTGGGCGACGCAGGGCCGCGGATCCTTCTGATCCGCGTCATTCAGGGAGCCGGCGATCCGCCGGGCGGCGCGGTTGTGAAACGCGCCGCTGACACGGGACCGCCGCCTCGGCCACCAAGACGTACGCACAACGCCATAAACGGAGGGGCCGCGGGGTGGTGCACCGCGCGAGGCTGAGCAGTGCGCACCACAGTACCCTGCGGGTGGACCCCGCAGGAGAGTGCAGACGGGGTGACGAAAATCGGGCCACGCGTGCGACCCGACCGGGGTCGCGGAATGAGAGGGTCGAGCATGGAAAGCATCGCCAACAGTGCCGAGTTGCGGCTGGATGCCCTCCTGGATTCCACGCAGGACGGAGTCCTGGTGGTGGACCGGGATCGGCGGGTCGTGCTGTTCAACGATGCCTGCGAGCGACTTACCGGGTTCCGGCGGGAAGAGGTTCTGGGGACGCAGTGCCGCTGCCGTGAGCCGGCGGACTGCGACGTGGAGGACGGGCGTTCGCTGATCGGCCGGCTCTGCCCGGGCCGGACCCTGTTCGACCAGGATGTGCCGGGCCTGGTCAGGCAGCGCCTGCGGATGCGCCGGCGGGACGGGCGGCACATCTGGGCGGAGACCTCCTACACCCCGCTGCCGGGGCGGGACGGGCAGGTGTCCTGCGTGCTCGCGGTGGTCCGGGACATCACCGCCGTGCAGGAGAGCGAGCAGGCCCTGCGCCAGAGCACCGAGAACCTGCGGGAGCAGCTGGAACGCCTGCGGGGCGAGATTCGCCAGACCCACGGCTTCTCGACGCTGATCAGCCGCAGCAAGGCGATGCAGACCGTCTTCGAGAAGATCCGGGCCGCGGCGGAGAACGACTGTCCCGTGCTGATCACCGGAGAGGGCGGCACGGGCAAGGAGCTCGTGGCCCGCACCATCCACGAGACGGGGGTCCGCAAGGACGGGCAGTTGGTTCCGATGAGCTGTTCGTCGACCTCGCCCCAGTTCATGGAGGGCGAACTCTTCGGGTACGTCAAGGGGGCGTTCGCCGGGGCCAACATCGACTTCCAGGGACTGCTGCGTGCCGCGGAAGGCGGGACGTTGTTCCTCGACGAGATCACCGGGATGTCTTTGGACACCCAGGCCAAGCTGCTCCGGGTGCTGGAGGAAGGGCGGGTCCGCCCGCTGGGCAGCACGCGGGAAACGCCGGTGAACGCCCGCATTGTGGCAGCAACGAGCTTCTCTCCCGTGGAGGCGGTGGCCGGGGGGCGGATGCGGAAGGACCTGTACTACCGGTTGGGGGTGGTCACCGTGGAGCTTCCGCCGCTGCGGGAGCGGAAGGAGGACATCCCGTTCCTGGTGCAGCACTTCCTGACACGGTGCACGCGGAAGAACGGCGAGCAGGTGTCGCAGGTGGCGGGGGAGGTCTGGCCGATCCTGTTCCGGCACGACTGGCCCGGCAATGTCCGGGAGCTCCGCAACGCCATCGAGTCCGCGGTGGCGATCGGGCAGAACCCGCAACTCGAGTCCGCTGATCTGCCGGAGCTGATCCGGGGCGAGGCGGTGGACATCCGGGACAACGGCGACGGCGGTGATCTGTCGCTGGACGAGGTGTTGGCGTCGGTGGAGCGGCGTGCTATCCTCTCGGCGTTGCGTCGGGCCGGTGGTCAGCGGAGCCAGGCTGCCCGGGCGATCGGGATCTCCCGGAGCCGGCTGTACCGCCGCATGGAGGCCCTGGGAATCCGGCCCAGCGACGACCTTTAGCGGGGGTGAAACCCGGGTAGCGGATCGCTGATGGCGAAGCCCGCGCGGCAGCAGGCGGACGAGGAACCAGCCGAGGTTGTTGCGGCGGACCGGGTGGTCTGCGGCGACAACCTCGTTCTGTTGGGTGATCTGCCGGACGGCTGCTGTGAGCTGGTGTACCTGGATCCGCCGTTCGGGACCGGCCAGAAGCGGAAGGGGGGCGGCGGCCCGAGCTGCTGCTTCGACGACCCGGGCGGGGGCCTGGAGTCCTACCTGGGCTTCCTGCGCCCGCGGCTGGAGCAGGTGCATCGGGTGCTGTCCCGGCAGGGCAGCCTGTACGTCCACCTGGACTGGCGCGTGGTGCACTACGTCAAGGTGCTCCTCGACGGCATCTTCGGTCGGCACAACTTCCTGAACGAGATCATCTGGAGCTACCGCAGCGGAGGGCGCAGCCGGCGCTGGTTCGCCCGCAAACACGACACCATTCTGCTGTACGCCCGGGAGGCGCCGCGGCAGACCTTCCACCTGCTGCGGCAGGGGGCGTTCCGCACGCGGGGCATGAAGGTGGACGAGGAGGGGCGGCCCTACAAGTCGACGCGGAGCGGTCGGCTCTACTTCCACGAGGACGGGCCGGCCCTGACCGACGTCTGGGACCTGCCCTTTCTGTCGACCGTCTCCCGGGAGCGGAACGGCTACCCGGCCCAGAAACCGGAGGCTCTCCTGGAACGGATGGTGCTGGCCAGCAGCAACCGCGGGGATCTGGTGGCCGACTTCTTCTGCGGCAGCGGCACCGCCCTGGTGGCCGCCCGCCGGCACGACCGCCGCTACCTGGGCTGCGACCTGAGCCCGGCGGCCGTGGAAATCGCCCGGGACCGGCTCAAGCACCTGTGACCTTCCTGCCGCGGTGCCGCCCGGTGACGCTGGGAAACCGCCCGGAGTCCTCCGGGCCCGGACGCAGGGGCGCCCCGGCAGCCCGGTTCGCCACGGGGGAATCGGCGGGGGAGCCGGCGCCTGCCCGATTCGTGAGTTATAATATACTCCAGAATCTCTTCGCGAACAGCGAGTGCAGCAGGAGAGGTTGAGGCCCTCGGGCCGTACCACATCGACTCGCACCTACGAACCATGGGGACGTAGCGGAGAGCACCGCTCGGCGGCCGGTCCGCCGTGTCGACGCGGCTGCCGCCGGCGTGAAGACGGGAGGTCGGAGTACCGCCCGGCAGCCGGCATTCGCGGTGTTCCCTGCCCGACGAGTTGTCTGCCCAGTGTGGCCGAGGGAAGCATCTGCCGAGGCGCGGGCGCGCGCCCGGCGGTGGGTGACGGCGGCGCGCCCGGGAGCACGCCTATGGCAGAAGGTTGGCGGGGAGCTGTTGGTCCGTGAGATCCGTGTTTCTGCAGGGAGAAGGCAAGATGAGAGATCGAAACAGGCGGGTTGGCGTTTGCGGGGTGGCGATGCTGGCGGTCGCACTGCTGGTGGCGGTCGGCGTGCAGGCCGGCGAGCGGGACCTGGCCACCACCGCCCAGCGGCTGGTGGATCAGTGCGCCCACATCGAGGAAGGGGACACGGTGCTGGTCCATGGAACGACCGAGCACATGGATCTGCTGGAGGAGGTGGTCGTTCACGTTCGCAAGCGTGGCGCCTTCCCGCTGCTGACGGTCACGAACGACGACCTGATTCGGCGGATGTTCATGGAGATCCCGTCGAAGTACGACGGGCAACACCCGGAGCTGGACATCAAGCTGGCGGGGATTATGGACGCGGCGATCCTGGTGACCGCGACGGAGAACCCGGCCCTGCTGGCCGACGTTCCGGAGGAGCGGCTGGCCGCCCGGGGCAAGGCCCGAGAGCATGCCTACAACGCCATGCTCAAGCACAACGTTCGCATCGTGGGGCTGGGTAACGCCCTGTATCCCACAAAGGCGACGGCCCGGCAGTTCGGTATCAGCCAGGAGCGGCTGGCGGACATCTTCTGGAAGGGGGTCAATGTCGACTACCGCGAGCTCCAGGCCGCGACCGACACGGTGCGAACCTACCTGGCGGCGGGCAACTCGGTGCGGATCACGGCGGACAACGGCACGGACCTGAGGATGCGCATTCAGGGCCGTCCGGTCCACGTCAACGACGGAGTGATCTCGCCGGACGACAGGCGTGCCGGCGGGGCGGCCTGCCAGGTGTGGCTGCCGGCCGGAGAGGTGTTCCTCACCCCGCTTCCGGACACGGCGGAAGGCACCATCGTGGTGGATCGTCACTACTTCCGCGGCAAGGAGATCCGCGGCCTGCGGCTGGAGTTCCAGGCCGGCCGACTGGCTTCCATGACCGCCCAGTCGGGTATCGAACCCCTCAAACGTCTCTACGACGCCTGCGGTGCCGGCAAGGACCGCTTCGCCGCCCTCGACGTGGGCGTGAACCCCAACGTGCGTATCCCGCCCGACAGCCGGATGGTGGCCTGGATGGCCTCGGGCATGGTGACCGTGGGCGTGGGCACGAACAAATGGGCGGGCGGCGACGTGAGCTCGGACTTCGCCCTGTTCACCCATCTGCCGATGGCCACCCTGGAGGTGGACGGGCGCAAGTTGATTGACAAGGGCACCTTGCAGCCCTGACGGGCCGGGGCTCGCGTTGGAAGGGTGCTGCTGGGCAGATACGCCCGAGCGGCACGATGGCAGGGTTCAGGCGGGGGCGGGTTGCTGCGGCGCCGCCCGGCAGGGGCGGCGGCGTGGGGGCCGGCCCGGGGTGTCCGTCTGGTTCCGGCGTGCTGCGCCGCCCGCGCCGCTGAGGTGTCGGCGCGGGCGGCGGGCGTCGTCCGGTGCCCCGCGGCTACCGGGGCGGGGCGAAGAGCCGGTCGAAGGTGATGGTGATGGGGGGGCGTTCCGTGGCCGCCACCGTGCGCTCGTTCTCCCACCGGGCATAACCCAGGTCGATCCGCCGACGCTCCGGATAGACGATCAGTGAATGGAGCGTGGGTGTGCGCCAATGGTCCGCGACCTGGCCCATGAGCTCCCACGCGGCCCGGGGGGTCTGGGTCGAGTCGAGGCGCGCCTCCAGGACGTCGTAGCGGTGCAGCGACCAGTTGCCGGCCGCATCGACGGGCTGGCGATCCGGCGTCAGGTAGTGGTTGGTGGTGACGCAGTACCCCGGGGCCACCGGATTCTCGCTCAGGCCGGCGGCGTCGATGCGGAAGACCCGCACCGGCGAACCGTCTTGGCCGGGCGACCGCGGTGCGATCACCCGAACCATATAGCTGAACGGATACGGCACGCAGCCCTCGAGCGCCCGGGCGGCGTTGGCGTGGGCGTTGTCCGGGCCACTGCGTTCCAGAACGTCGGTCATGGCCAGCAGGGCGGGTGTGTACCGTCCCTGGGGGCGAGTATGGCGGCTGCCGGTCCCGTCGTGGGCGAACGCGCAAACCCCGGCGTCGTTGATTCCGGTAAAGGCGATCAGCAGCGCGGGGTAGGTCACCAGGGCCACCTGGTGGCGGCCGGCCGGCTGGCGCACCAGCAGGAGCTGCTGCTCCACCATGCCGCGGTTGGAGAGGTAGTCGAAATTCCGGGTGGTGATCACGCCGGCGTCCCCGGCCTGCTTGCCCCAGACCGTGAAGCCGGAACAGCCGAAGGCTCGCAGGGCGTCAGCGGCCTGGTGGAGGATGAGGTCCTCGAGCTTCAACGGCCGGTTCAAGGCCTCGAGGGTGGGGGTTCCGCCGGCGGCTTCCGTGATGCCGCGCAACATCGCCTTCACCTCCGTCAGGAAACGCTCGGGCAGCACCAACGACGCACAGAGCGCCGCCTGCTGCTGGTCGTACCTGGCCCGCTCCTCCGGTGGAGTGGCCGCCACCATGCTGTTCAGCAGCTCGACGAACTCTGTTCCCAGCAGGTAGCCGTGGGCGTAGCCCATCTCCTCGGGTGATCCCCACACCCGCAGGACGCGGAATTCATCGCTTCGATCGAGCTTGCCGTGGACGTCGGGCGGAGCGGCAACCGCCGGTGAGACCAGAACCAGACACAGCAGGGCGCTGCCCCGCCGGGCGACATGCTGTAGCAACATCTGTGCATTCCTCCTCTTGGGAGACTCGCCAGACCTCCCGGGCTGGGCCGAGGGCACGTTCCGGGAGGGGCCAAAGGACGCGCTTGGAGAGATAGTGTACCGCGCCGGGACGGCCGCGGGGCCGGTGGTTGGGGCTGCGATTCGGGTGCCGGCCGCGCCGTCGGCCGGCGCCGTTGCCACGGTGTGTCGTCCGCTCAGACGCGGTCCGGCCAGCCGCGGACAGAAATCTCGAAGCCCGGCGGCGGAGTTGCAGAGGTCCGGCCGCGTCCATACAATCGCAGGACATGCGGGGCGTCGCGGCCGGGCGATCGCCACGAGACAGGATCGGGCAGTGCAGGTACCAGCCAACACAGCGCGCAGCTACTTCCGCAACATCTACCTGACGCTGAAGACCATCCTGATCGGCATGCGGATCACGCTGAAGTACTGCTTTGCCCGGACGATCACCCTCCAATACCCCGACGTGGCCCCGGCGCTCCAGCCGCGATACAGGGGGTTTCACTTCTTCGAGATCGAGAAGTGCATCGCCTGCGACGCGTGCGCCCGGGCGTGCCCGGTGGATTGCATCTACATCGAGAAGACGGGTCCCCGCAAGATCGACAAGGCCACCGGGCTGGCGTCGGGCGGGGCGGTGACGCGGTTCGCCATCGACTACGCCAAGTGCATGTTCTGCGCCCTGTGCGTCGATCCGTGCCCGACGGATTGCATCCACATGGGCAGCGTGCACGACCTGTCGGCCTACAGCCGGGAGGGGATGATCGTCGAGTTCACCGAACTGGCCGCCGAGGGTCATCAGACGCCGCAGCCGCTCTGGATGCAGCGGGAGAGACCGCCGGTCTGGGCGGCGGAGGCCCGGGCGAAATGGGAGCGGTACGAGTTCAGCCGTGACGGCCGGGAGCATGACGAACGCCGGCATGCCATGGCCCAGGCCCTGATCGAGCGGGAACCCCCCAAGAAGGCGGCCCCCAAGGCGGGGCGGGCGTCCCGGGAGAGCTGAGACGCAGATCGGCGGGGCGTCGCCTGCCGGAGCGAGAGGCATGGTTGCGAGCGGGCTGAACGCGGGTTTCGGGGCGCTGGCGGTCGGCGGGCCGGTGGGTGAGGGTGGTTCCGGACCGGTCCTGGTGATCGGGATCGTGCTGTTCGCCCTGGTCGGCGCGGGCATCTGCCTCGGTGGGCTGGTCCTGGGCTGGTTCCTCCGGCCGCGGGTGAGGCATCCCGAGAAGCAGTCCATCTACGAGTGCGGCGAGCCGGCCATCGGCCGCGGCTGGGTGCAGTTCGACCTGCGGTTCTACGTGGTGGCCCTGGTGTTCATCATCTTCGACGTGGAGATCGCCTTCTTCTGGCCTTGGGCGGTGGTGTTCGGCCAGGGCGGCCAGCAGGTCAAGACGGCCGCCCTGTACGACATGCTCTTCTTCTTCGGTGTGATCGTGGTCGGCTTTCTCTACCTCTGGCGGTACGGGTACCTGGACTGGGTCCGGGCCACCTCGTCGACGCCGCGGGAGCCGGAGCCCCGGGCCGAGGTGTCGCCATGAGCTGGATCGAGAACCGCTTCGAGGAGGGCGTCATCGTCACCTCGCTGGACTGGGCCATCAACTGGGGCCGGAGCAACAGCCTCTGGCCGGTCACCTTCGGGCTGGCCTGCTGTGCCATCGAGATGATGGCCCTGGGCGCCTCGCGGTTCGACCTGGACCGCTTTGGGGCGGGGGCCTTCCGCCCGACCCCGCGGCAGGCAGACCTGATGATCGTGGCCGGCACCGTGACCTACAAGATGGCCTCGCGGGTCCGGCGGCTGTTCAACCAGATGGGCGAGCCCAAGTTCGTGATCGCCATGGGGGCCTGCACCGTCGGCGGTGGGCCCTACTTCAAGCACGGCTACCACGTGGTCAAGGGCGTGGACCTGGTCGTGCCCGTGGACGTGTATGTCCCCGGCTGCCCCCCGCGCCCCGAGGCGCTGCTCGAGGGCATCATGCGGTTGCAGGACAGGATTCGCCATACCTCCCGGGCCAGGGATCCCCGGGCTGCCGCGGCGCGGGCGGCCCAACTGGCGTGACAGCAACGAGGCGAGTCGGGATGACCTTCGAACAGATCGCCAGCCTGCTGAGGGAACGCTTCGCCGGAGCGGTGGAGGAAGTCGTTCCGCAAGCCACCCGTCCGTACGTCACCGTGGCCGCCGAACGGTGGCCGGAGGTGGCCCGGTTCCTGCGCGACGAGCCGCGGCTGAAGCTGAACTTCCTGCGGTGCGTCAGCTCCCTGGACCTGCTGGCCGAGGACAGCCTGGCGGCGGTCTACGATCTGGCCACCGTCCCGGACGCCGAGGCGGAAGAGGTGCTGTCGTGCCCGCACACCTTCGCGGTGCGGGTGGTGACCGACCGGGCCGCTGCGCACATCCCTTCGGTGGCGGGCGTCTGGCCGGCGGCCGACTGGCACGAGCGGGAGGCATTCGACCTGATGGGCATCGTCTTTGACGGCCATCCGGACCTGCGCCGGATCCTGTGCCCGGAAGACTGGGTGGGCCACCCGTTGCGCAAGGACTACGAGTTCCCCGTGGAATACCACGGGATCCCCGGGACGACGGAGCACGAGCTGAACAGCCCGCGGCATTGACCCGGGCCCACGGAATCGACAGGCAGCCATGACGGAAATCTCGCTCCAGTCGCAACCTGACCTGCTGGTGGACTACGACCGCGGGGAGCAGGGCGACGTCGACACCGAGGAGTTGCTCATCAACATGGGCCCGCAGCACCCCTCCACGCACGGGGTGCTGCGGATCGTGCTGCGCTGCGACGGCGAGATGGTCCTGGAGGCCGTGCCCCACATCGGCTACCTGCACCGCTGCGCCGAGAAGATCGGCGAGAGCCTGCAGCCCTTCCAGTTCATCCCCTACACCGACCGCATGGACTACGTGGCGGGCATGAACCAGAACCAGGGTTTCGCCCTGGCGGTGGAGAAGCTGGCCGGCATCGCGGTGCCGCCCCGCGCCCAGTACCTGCGGGTGATCTTCGGCGAGCTGAACCGGATCGCCTCGCACCTGGTCAGCTTCGGGACCTACGGGCTGGACATGGGGGCCTTCACGCCGTTCCTCTACGCCTTCCGCGAGCGGGAGATGGTCCTGGACCTCTTCGAGGCGGCCTGCGGGGCGCGGCTGACCTACAGCTACCTGACCGTCGGCGGCACCACCCACGACCTGCCCGAGGGGTGGGTGGACCGCTGCCTGGAGTTCTGCGACTACTTCGAGCCCAAGATCGACGAATACAACGACCTGCTGAGCTTCAACCACATCTTCGTGAAGCGGACCGCGGGGGTGGGCGTTGTCTCGGCGGGGGACGCCGTCCGCTGGGGGCTGTCCGGCCCCTGCCTGCGGGGCAGCGGCGTGCGCTGGGACCTGCGCAAGGCTCTGCCCTACGACGGGTACGAGCGGTTCGACTTCGACATCCCCATCGGCCGGCCCGGCGGCAGCGACCGGACCGTGCCGCACGGCGTGGTGGTGGGGGACTCCTGGTGCCGCTACTTCGTGCGGATGGAGGAGATGAAGCAGTCCCTGCGGATCGTTCGGCAGGCCCTGCGGGATCTGCCGGGCGGCGACCACATCGTGCCCAAGTTCAAGAAGAACAAGACGGTCAAGCTGCCCGACGACGAGGTCTACCTCGAGGTGGACAACCCGCGCGGGCAGGTCGGCTTCTACGTCCGCGGCGACGGCTCCGCCATCCCCGCCCGGGTCAAGGCCCGGGGCGGGTCGTTCTGCAACCTGTCCATCACCAGCCACGTGGTGCGCGGCTGCCTGATCGCGGACGTCCCGGCGATCATCGGCAGCATCGATGTGGTGATGGGCGAGGTGGATCGGTAGGCTATGTCGGCGGCTGATACCAGTATGCGTTCCGTACCGCAGGGAGTCACGCGTTGACGCGGTTCTGGACACCTTGGGAGGGTCGTCCTCGCCCGCACTATTCCGGGCTGTCGGCTCTGCTGGCGGGTCTGGGGCGCGGGGTGTACCGGGTGGCGGCCCCTGTGGTGCGTCACCGCTGGTTCGCCGCGCCGGTGTTCTTCGGTGTCGTTGTCCTGGGCGTTGTCTTCGTCTGGCTGTGCGGCCTGTTTAACGAGGCCGTGCTGGCGGACTACCCGGTGTTGCGCGACCTGCTGGTGGTCACCGGCCTGGCGATCTTCGTATCCCTGGTGCCCGTCTTCTGCATCTGGTGGGAGCGCAAGGTGGCCGGGCGCATGCAGTCCCGCTGCGGCGTGATGCGTGTCGGCGGCTGGCACGGCTGGGCCCAGTCGCCCGCCGACGGCATCAAGTGCCTCACCAAGGAGGACCTGGTCCCCGACGACGCCGACCCGGTCCTCTTCCGCCTGGCCCCGTACTTCGCCCTGACGCCGGTGGTGGTGGCCTTCGTGGCCCTGCCCTTCGGGACCTACTGGGTGTTCCGCCACCTGGAGGTGGGCCTGATCTTCGTGCTGGGCATGCTGGGGGTCGAGGTGGTGGCGGTGATCATGGCCGGCTGGGCGTCGGCCAGCAAGTGGACCGTCTTCGGGGCCATGCGCGAGGCCTGCCAGATGGTCTCCTACGAGATCCCCCTGGGCATCGCCCTGCTGCTGCCGGTGATGACCGTGGGCACGCTCAACCTGGCCGAGATCGGCAACGCCCAGGCCGGCGGCTGGCACACCTGGCTGGTGTTCCGCAGCCCGTTTCTGTTCGTCGCCGCCCTGGTCTACTTCATCACCTCGCTGGCGAGCTGCAAGCGGGCCCCGTTCGACCTGCCCGAGGGCGAGAGCGAGCTGGTCGGCGGATACCACACGGAATACTCCGGCATGCGCTGGGCGCTGTTTTTCTTCGCCGAGTACGTGGCCATGTTCGTGGTCAGCGCCCTGGCGGTAATCCTGTTCTTCGGCGGGTGGAACTCGGTGCTTCCGGACCGCTGGGGGGAGGTCCTCGGGGACGGCTACCTGGCCCGGGCCGTTCGCGGGGTGGTCTTCGGCGGGCCGCTCTGGTTCCTGGTCAAGAGCTTCTTGCTGATCTACGTGCAGATGTGGCTGCGCTGGACGCTGCCACGGATCCGGATCGACCAGGTGCTCTACGCGTGCGTGCAGGTGATGCTGCCGCTGGCGATGGTGCTCCTGCTGGGGCATACGCTGTGGGAGCTGTGGCTGCCGCCGGAGCTGATCGCGGCCCGCGTGGTCAACGTGATCCTGGCGGTCATCGGGGCCGGGCTGCTGCTGGCGGCCCTGGCGGTGATCATCCGGAGCAGGCTCAACGCCCGGCGTCTGGTTGGATACCTGGCGGTGGACCTGCTTCCGGGGGCGTGAAGGCGAGGAGGAAGGGCGGGCCTGCCCGCGGCGAGATGACCAAGCGAAGGGGACTCGGCTTCGGGGCGATGCTTCTGCTGGCGGGCGGATGCTGCCTGCTGGCGTGCGCCGCTGCCCATGGGCAGGACGCGGCCCCGGCGGCGGAGCAGGCGGCGGAAGTGGGCCAGCTCTACGATCATCCGGTGGTCGAGTCCCTGCTCTTCTATTCTCTGGCCGCGGCCACCGTGGTCGCCGCCCTGGGGGTCTGCATCGCCCGCGACATCGTGAGGATGGCCATCTGGCTGTTCGTAACGTTGTCGACCGTGGCCATGCTCTACTTCCTGCTGGCGGCGCCCTTCCTGGGGGCCATCCAGTTGATCGTCTACGCCGGCGGCACGCTGGTGCTGCTGGTCTTCGGTGTGATGCTGACCAGCCGGTCGCCGTGGATCCGGTTCGAGGTCCGGCCCAGCGAATTGCTGGCGGCGGGTGCTGCGTGTCTGGTCCTGCTGGTCGGCCTGGTGGCGGCATTGCTGCGGGCCGAGTGGCCGGAGGCGGCTGCCGGGGAGAGCCCCCGGGTGGCCACCCTGGGGGCCGAGCTGCTGACCACCTACCTGGTCCCGTTCGAGGCCATCAGTGTCCTGTTGCTGGTGGTGATGATCGCCGCGGCCTACCTGGTCCGGCAGGAGCCGAAGGAATGACCAGGCGATGAGCGCATTCGGTCTGTACGCGTCCGGCGGTTGCTGCCTCCTGGCCCAGATCGGCCTGTCGCACTACCTCGTGCTGGCCGCCATCCTGTTCTGCACCGGCGCCTTCGTCATGATGACCAAACGCAACGCCATCGGCCTGCTGCTGGGGGTCGAGCTGGTGCTCAACGCCTGCGGGATCAACTTGGTGGCCCTGGCTCGTTATCACCCGGGCAGCGGGGCGGACGGGCAGATCACGGCGCTCTTCGTGATCGCCCTGGCGGCCGCCGAGGCCGCGGTGGCGGTGGCCCTGGCCACCAACTTCTACAAGAACCTGCGAACCATCGACGTCGATCGAGGGGACACCCTCCGCGGCTAGACCGCGGCCGGAGAAGCGGAAAGGCGAGCATGGGAACCGGGAATCGGAGATCGAGCAGGGCCAGTACCGGGAGCGCCGCCATGGGCGCCGGCTCGCCTCTCTCGATTCCCGATTCCCGATTCTCGGTTCGTTGGTGGTCATGAGCTGGTACGAACAACTCCTGGCTCTGGGCACGCTGGTGCCGCTGCTGTGCTTCACCTTCCTGGTGTTCTTCGGGCACCGGTTGGGCAAGCCGGCCAGCGGCTGGTTCGCCGTGGCGGGCATGGCGGTGAGTTGCCTGCTGGCCACCTGCGTGCTCATCGGCTGGCAGGGGCTCTCGCCGGCCGAGCAGGCCGAGCTGACCCGCGAGGCGGCGGACCACCAGTTTCACTGGGCCGACCTGGGCCGCGTGCCCGTGTCGCTGGGGGTCAAGCTCGACTCGCTGACGGTGATCATGTTCTTCATGGTCACCTTCGTCTCGCTGTGGATCTTCGTGTTCAGCATCGGCTACATGGCCGGCCACAGCGACGAGATCGACGGCATCAGCAAGTACCACCGCTTCTTCACCTTCCTGTCGCTGTTCGGCTTCTCCATGCTGGGGCTGGTCATCTCCAGCAGTCTCCTGTTCCTCTTCGTCTTCTGGGAGCTGGTGGGGCTGTGCAGCTACTTCCTGATCGGCTTCTACTTCGACAGGAAGTTCGCCTCCGACGCGGGGATCAAGGCCTTCATCACCAACCGCGTGGGGGATCTCGGCTTCCTGTTCGGCCTGATGGCGGTGTTCGCGTTTCTGGGTACGCTCGATCTGGAGGACGCCGCCGCCCGCTTCAGCGGGCAGTACGCCGCGTATCGGGCGGGTGACCTGGCCGACGCGGGGATCTTCGCGGCCACCATCGAGCTGCTCGGCTATCGCGTGTCCGGCATGGCCCTGGCCACCCTGATGGGCATCGGCCTGTTCTGCGGGGCGATGGGCAAGAGCGCCCAGTTCCCGCTGCACGTCTGGCTGCCGGACGCCATGGCCGGCCCGACCCCGGTCAGCGCCCTGATCCACGCGGCGACCATGGTGGCCGCCGGCGTCTATCTGGTCGCCCGCGTCTTTCGCCTGCTCACGCCCGACGCCCAGCTCTTCATCGCCGCCATCGGCTGCATCACGCTGACGCTGACGGCCCTGATCGCCATCGTCCAGACCGACATCAAGAAGGTGCTGGCCTACTCCACCCTGTCGCAGCTCGGCTACATGGTCTTCGGGATGGGGGTGGGGGCCTGGATCGCGGCCCTGTTCCACCTGATGACGCACGCCTTCTTTAAGGCCATGCTCTTCCTCTGCTCGGGGCAGGTGATCGAGGGTTGCCACCACGAGCAGGACATCACCCGGATGGGCGGCCTGCGGCGCAAGATGCCGGTGACCTGCTGGACGTTTTTCATCGGCGTGCTGGCCATCGCCGGGGCGGGCATACCGGCCACGGGGATCGGCCTGGGTGGCTTCTTCAGCAAGGACGAGATCCTGGCCGTCGCCCGCCACCGGGCCTTCCACTGGTCGCCGGAGGCGGCCGGGCAGCGGTCCGAACCGGGCGGGACGGAACACGCCGCGGCCTCGGGCGCCGGGGCAGCGGCCTACCGCTTCGCGTCGTATTCACCACAGGCCGGCTCGGCGGGCCCGAATCACGACGGGGACACGGATCCGCGTGCGGCCCATTCAGCCGGCGGCCATGTCGATCAGGGACACCTGGCGTCCGTCGCCGCGGGCGTGCCGCCGCTGCCCAGGTGGATGTTCTGGCTGGCCATCGCCATGGCCTACGTGACACCGTTCTACATGATGCGCTGCTGGTGGCTGACGTTCATGGGCCGGCCGCGCGACGAGCACGTTTACGAGCACGCCCACGAGGTCCGGCTCATGTACCTGCCCCTGGTGGTGCTGTCGCTGGCGACGGCGCTCTCGGGGTACCTGCTGTTCCGGCCGCTGATCGCCGCTGCGGCGCCGGCCGCCACGGAGGCCAGCCTGGTGGTGTCGGTCGACGGGCAGGCCCACGACCCGGCCCACGCCGCGGGTCTGGCGATCAGCGAGCAGGCCCACGGCGAGCTGGTGCCACTGGTGGGCCTGGCGTTCCTGGCGGGCTTCGTGGTCGCCTGGCTGGTTTACCGCAACGGCCTGGCTCTGCCGGCTCGTGTCGCCGGGCTGCCGGTCGTCCGCTGGGTCCACCGGGCCCTGGTGCAGAAGCTCTACTTCGACCACGTGTACAACTTCTGCCTGGTGGGCGGCGTGAAGGACGGGCTGGCCTGGCTGTGCCGGCTCTTTGACACCTACGTGATCGATCTGGCGTGCAACCTGTCGGCGTTCGTGACCGAGCGTGTCTCCGCGTTTGCGGGGCGCGTGCTGGACGCCAAGGGGGTCGACGGCTTCATGAACGAACTGGCCGACTCGGCCCTGCGGGCGGGCGAGTCCGCCCGCCGGCCGCAGACCGGGCGGATCCGCGACTACGTGCTCTATGCGGCGGGTACGGCCGCGGTCGTGGTCTTCGGGATCGTCGTCATCGGTGCGATGTGGGGGCGGTGAGGTCGGAACTGAGGATTGAGGATCGGGGATTGGGAAGTTAGAAGTGAGAAGTGAGAATTGAGAAGTGGGGAGTGGGGAGTGAGTCAGCATGACGCTGCCGGCTGCGCCCGGAACGATGAGGAGCGGGCGCTCGCTTACGCTCGCGATCCTGATTGGGCTGGCGCGGCGGGACTTCGGGACGGTGAGGGCCTGTTGGCGGCGTGGGTTTGAGGCTCAGGCTTCGGCGTCCGCGATGCGAGGCCGGGTCGGAGCGCCGCCCCAGTTGAGAGAGCAGGAAGGGTAAGGCCGTGGAGACACAAAGCACGTTCCTGACCTGGCTGGTGTTCCTGCCGACGATCGGCGCCCTGGTGTGCCTGATCGCGCCGCGGCAGCTCATCCGCGTGGTGGCCGTGGCGGCCACGCTGGTCACCTTCGTCGCGTCGCTGTGGCTGTTCGCCGCGTTTGTCGGCGGCGCCGACCCGGCGGGCTCGGTCGAGGTGTTCGGCCACGACTACGGTTCCAAGCTCCACTTCGTCCATCGGCTCGACTGGATCCGCGGCGAGAACTTCACCATCGAGTACTTCCTGGGCATGGACGGCCTCAGCTTCCCCCTGTTCCTCCTGACCACGCTGGTCTCCTTCCTGGCCTGTGTGGCCAGTTGGAACTTCGACCGGTGGAAGATCAACCGCGGCATGCGGGCCTACTTCGTGCTCTTCCTGCTGCTCGAGACGGGCATGCTCGGCGTCTTCGTCTCCCTGGACTTCTTCCTGTTCTACATCTTCTGGGAAGTCATGCTGCTGCCGATGTACTTCCTCATCGGCGTCTGGGGCGGGCCTAAGCGGGAGTACGCCGCCATCAAGTTTTTCCTGTTCACCCTGGCGGGCAGCGTGCTCATGCTGGTGGCCCTGCTGGGGATGTACTTCTACAGCTCCGACGCCATCAACCCCGTCGAGCACGAGATGCTGGCCAAGAACCCCTCGTGGAACACCAGCTACCGCACCGGTGAGCCGCTCACCCAGGGCAGCTTCGACCTGATCGAGCTGGCCACCAACGAGGCCGTCCAGCGATACTTCGCCTCGGGCTCCACGCTGCTGATGGGCGTGCGCTTCGCCCCGCTGGTGTTCCTGCTGCTGTTCATCGGCTTCGCCATCAAGCTGCCGTGCGTGCCGGTGCACACCTGGCTGCCGGACGCCCACGTGGAGGCCCCCACGCCGATCAGCATGATCCTGGCCGGCGTCCTGCTGAAGATGGGGGGGTACGGGTTCCTGCGCCTGTGCTATCCGATCTTCCCCACGGCGGGCGAGGAGTGGGCCCTGCTGCTGGCCTCCATCGGGGTGATCAGCATCCTCTACGGGGCCCTCTGCGCCATGGCCCAGGACGACTTCAAGAAGCTGGTCGCCTACAGCTCGGTCTCGCACATGGGCTACGTCCTGCTGGGCATCGCGGTGATGACGCGAACGGGTTTCCAGGGGGCCATGTTCCAGATGATCGCCCACGGGATCAGCTCGCCCATGTGCTTCTTCCTGGTCGGCGTGATCTACGATCGGGCCCACCACCGGCGGATCAACGACTTCGGCGGCCTGTGGCTGAGCATGCCCAGGTACGGCACCATGGCTACGCTGGGCTTCTTCGCCTCCCTGGGCCTGCCGGGCCTGTGCGGGTTCGTGGGGGAGGTCTTCGTGCTGCTGGGCACCTTCGAGGCCCGCACGACCCCCTGGGCCAGCAACTGGGCGGTGCCTATGGCCGTCCTGGCCGCCGTCGGGGTGATCCTGACCGCCGGCTACATCCTGTGGCTCATACAACGGGTCTATCTGGGCAAGGTGCGGGAGGAGTACGCCGGATTCCCCGAGGCGACCGCCCGGGAGATGTTCGTCCTGGCCCCCTTCGCGGTGCTGGCCATCGCCCTGGGGATCCTCCCCAAGCAGACGTTGTTCAACTTCATGAACGGCACGCTCAACCGGATGGTCGAGCACATCGACCGGTTCATATGAGGACGGATGACATCGTCGCTGGCTGACATCTGGATGGCGGGTGGCCGGGACCTCTTCCTGGCGTCGCCCGAACTCGCCCTGGTGGGCACGATCGCCCTGATCCTGCTGGCGCCGCTGGCCGTCGGCCGGTCGGCCCGGCAGACCGGGGCACTGGCCCTGCTGGGCGTGATCGCCGCCGCCTGGATGACCTTCCGCGTGGCCGGAGCGGTGCTGGTCGAACCGGCCAGCGTGCTCGCCCCGTCCTGGGCGGCCGGCATGCTGGTGGTCGACAACCTCGGCGTGAGCTTCAAGCTCATCCTCCTGCTCTTCATGGCCGGCATCATCGCCCTGTGGTGGACCGGCCGGGCGAACAGCGAGCGCGACGCCCCGGAGTTCTTCGTGCTCCTGCTGGGCAGTGCCCTGGGCATGGCCCTGATGGTGGGCACCCTGAACCTGCTGATGATCGTCGTGGCCATCGAGCTGGCCTCGCTGCCGAGCTACGCGATCGTCGGTTTCGAGAAGCGGGACCGGCGGGGCGCCGAGGTCGCCCTGAAGTACGCCATCTTCGGGGCCATCAGTGCCGCCATCATGCTCTACGGGGCGAGCCTGCTGTTCGGGCTCTACCAGTCGCTGTCCGTTCCCGAGGTGGCCCGGGGGGTGATGGCCGACCTGGCGGGCGGCCGGAACACGGCCACCGTCTCGGTTGCCCTGCTGTGCTTCTTCTGCGGGGTGGGCTTCAAGGTCTCGGCGGTGCCGTTCCACTTCTGGTGCCCGGACGCCTTCGAGGGGGCCCGCATCGAGGTGACCACCTGGCTCAGCGTGGCCAGCAAGGCGGCCGGCCTGCTGCTCCTGCTGCGGCTGGTGCAGACCTTCTCGGCGGCCGCCGCAGCGGCCGATGCCATGGCCAGGCTGCTGCCCCTGGCCTGGACGCTGGGGGTGGTGGCGGCGGTGACCTGCACGGTGGGCAACTTCGCCGCCTACCGGCAGAGCTCCGTCAAACGGCTGCTGGCCTACTCCTCGATCGCCCATGCCGGCTACATGCTCATGGCCGTGGCCATCTTCGCGGCTCCCGGCGGTGCGACGGCCAACCACGCCATCGCGGCCGTCCTGGTCTACGTGTTCGTCTACCTGTTCATGAACCTGGGGGCCTTCGGCATCACCGGGCTGGTCCAGTGGCAGACGGGCAGCGATTCGCTGGACGCCTTCAACGGGCTCGTCCGCCGGTCGCCGGCCCTGGCCGTGCCCATGCTCTTCTGCCTGATGTCGCTGGTCGGGCTGCCGCCGTTTGCCGGCTTCCTGGCCAAGTACTGGCTGCTCTACGCCCTGGCCGGCCAGGGCGCGGCGTTCCAGTGGCTCTACTGGATCCTCTTCGTCGTGGCGGTGTTGAACACGCTGTTCAGCCTCTACTACTACCTGCGGGTGGTGGTGCGGATGATGCTCGTGGACGACGGCCAGCCGGCCCTGACGACGCCGGTCGGCGGGGCGGTGCTGGCCAACATCTGCGGCATCGTGCTGCTGGTGATCGTGGTCTTCGCCGGTCCGATCAAGCGGGCCGCCGACGGCTATTCCGTGAACCTCTACGACGGCGAGCCGGCCGCGAGCCTGGCCGACGCCTCGCCGCCCGGGTTGGGAACCAAGGCAGGTGCAGGTCAATAACTTCCTCCATGACCTTCTCAACGATCTCCTGGCGGCCGAGGGCCGTTCGTTGCTGCCCCGCCTGGTCGAGGCCGGTGTGCACGTGCAGGCGGCGGAGGCAGCCGCTTTCGACACCATCCGCCGCCTGGCCGCCCGGCAGGCGCAGGACCGCCGGCGGCTGGTGGACGTCCTGCTGGCTCTCGGGGGCGAGCCGCGTCCCGCCGCCGCGGACATCCAGTCCGCCGATTTCCACTTCCTGAACCTCTCTGCGCTGCTGCCGCGGGTGATCGCCTCGCAGGGGGAGTTGGTCCGGCGCTATGAACGCTCGATCGAAGCGGTGGCCGACTGCCCGCCCGTCGCGGAGGTGGTCCGCGATCTGGCCGACCGCCACCGGGCCTGCACCGAGGTCCTCGAGAAGCTCGCCGCCCGGATCGCCTCGTAGCGGCCGACCTCCCGGTCGGCCGTCGGGGTGGTTCGAGTCGGCCGTGCAGGCAACGAGGTCTGCCGTTTCAGGTGAGCTCCGGCAGTTGCCACATCGGATTGTCGAGGTCTGCGTAGACGGCCCCGTCCCGGACCTCCACCGGATAGCAGGCTACGTCGGCCGTCCGCCCGTTGGGGCAGCGGCCGGTGGTGACGTCGAACTCCCAGTGGTGCCAGGGGCAGGCCACCACGGTCCCGGTGAGCTCCCCGCTGGACAGGTCGCCGCCGGCGTGGGGGCACAGGTCGTCGATCACCGCGAACCGCGGCGGATCGGTCAGGTGAAAGACCGCCAGCTTGAACCCCTCCACCGCCACGAACGTCCCCCGCCCGGGCGGGCACGCCTCCGCCTCGATGAGTCGTCGAAAAGCCATGCGGGGCATTCAAGCGGTCATCGCCCGCCGGGGCAAGGACCGCCGGGCGGAACGCCCGGCGGCCGCGCCGGGCCGCCCGGGCCTGCGGGCCCCCGGCGTTCTTCGGCAGGCCGGTCCTTTACCCGCAACGCCGGCCCGGTACGATGGAGCCGTCCCGCCCTGCGGGCGAGTGGCGGAATGGCAGACGCTGGGGCCTTAAAAGCCCCTGAGGGGTATCCCTCGTGCGGGTTCGAGTCCCGCCTCGCCCAATTCGTTGTCTCTTGAGATGCTGACGCCGACCACGCCGGCGACATCGAAGGTCGTTTGTTGCTTCAAGAACAGCCCCGATGCGCATTGAACCTGCCGGTCGAAGCCCTTTTCCGTACCATTGGATGCAGATAACGCAAAGCCCCGGGCCGTCCCGGGGATTTGTTTGTCCGCCGCCGGGGCCGCCACGGTAGAATGATGGTTCACGTACTGCCCGGTGGTCCTGCGACCGGGGTGCCGTCGGGCTACATGTCGAACGGTCAAACCGAAGGAGGCGACGAGATGCGGACGCGGCAGCTTCGGGGCGTGTTGGGGTTGATGGCGGGGCTGGTTCTGGTCTGGCCCGCGGTGCCGGCCTCGGCAACGGACACGGACGGTGACGGCGTGGACGACGCCCTCGACGTCTGCAACAACACCCCGCCGGGCACGGCGGTCGACGCCGAGGGGCGCCCGCTGGGGGACATCGACCTGGATTGCGACACGGACCTGGACGATTTCGCACTCTTCCAGCAGGGCATGACCGGCCCGCTCGACCCGGTGGGCGCCTGCTGCTACCCGGACGGCATCTGTGCTCTGGAAACAGAGGCGGAATGCACGGGTCTCTGGGTGGGCGCGGGCACGCGTTGCGATCCCAATCCGTGCACGCCGCCGCTGGACATGGTCCTGGTCGGGGCGGGCGAGTTCGAGATGGGCGACCCCTTTGAGGAGGGCGACTCGGGCGAGCGGCCGGTACACGACGTGTACCTGGACGCGTACTACATCGACAAGTACGAGGTCACCAGCCAGCAGTACGCGGACGCCTTGAACTGGGCGTGGGATCAAGGTGGACTGATTCATGTCAGCGGCGGCGTAGTCTACCAGTACGGCGGTACGACCTACCCCTACTGCGATACCTATAGCGCCGCAGTCGCCAGCCGCATCCACTGGGACGGGAACGCCTTCACGGTCACCGCGGGCAAGGAAGACCACCCCATGGTGCTGGTGAGCTGGTACGGCGCGGTGGCCTTCAGCAACTGGCGCAGCGCTATGGAGGGCCGCACGCCCTGTTATGATCTGGCCGGTTGGACCTGCGACTTCGACGCGGATGGCTACCGCCTGCCGACGGAGGCGGAATGGGAGAAAGCGGCCGCGTGGGACCCGGTCGAGCAGCGGCACTACCGCTTCGGCGAGCACAGCGACGGCTGCGGCTACGACTGCCTCGATGGCCAGCGGGCCAACTACGGGGAGAGTGGCGATCCGTTTGAGGGCACCTGGCTGCCGTTGCCGGAAACGACGCCGGTGGGCTTTTATGATGGCTCCCTGCACCTCAAAGCGGACTTCAACTGGCCGGGCGAGGCGACGAGTTACCAGACTCAGGACGCGCAGAGCTACTACGGCTGCCGCGATATGGCCGGAAACGCGTGGGAGTGGTGCCACGATTGGTACGACTCCGATTACTACGACACTAGCCCCTGTGACAACCCGACGGGGCCGGCTTCGGGCACGAAGCGGGTGCTGCGCAGTGGCGGTTGGGCTGACCTTCCGAGCGCCTGCCGCTCGGCGACGCGCGGCCGGCTCGAGCCAGACTCGCGCTACAGCCTCGACGGGGTCCGCTGCGTGGCGGG
>Ga0180432_10002675_pt1 | contig 26515 bp, 25 predicted proteins | sample SS_ome_10_FD_132414 | JGI IMG/M metagenome (GOLD analysis project Ga0180432, IMG submission 132414) | Hypersaline lake sediment archaeal communities from the Salton Sea, California, USA - SS_1_MS_2 metaG | ecosystem: Environmental > Aquatic > Non-marine Saline and Alkaline > Hypersaline >... | reverse complement strand
TCCGAAACTCAGGTCAGTTGACGTGGTCATCGCGGTACTTTGTGTTGTAGTCGGCCTGGCGAGTGCGTTCGCCCTCGTGGTCGCCGCGGTTCGGGCGCCTGAAATCAAGGCACGAGAGACTCCACATGCATGATGAACTGAGGGAGCCGCAGGGCACCGAGACCTTCGCCGGCAGAGCCGACGCCCCAACGTTGCCAAGCGCTGCTCACGATTCGCTGGAACAAGAATTCTGGTCGAAACCGCCGTCGTTCGGGGTGTTCGTTTTGGAGGGCGCCTTTGCTGTTCTGGGTCTGTGGCGCGCGCTCAAGGATGGCGAGATATGGCTCCTATTAGCGGTAGCGTTCGCGGTTGCCGTAACAATCGCCGCCCGTTTGAGGCACAAGCGGCTTCGCCTCGCCGCCGGTCCGTATGGGCTGATCCTTGAGCGGGGCGACTTGATCGTCACGGTTGTGTGGAAGGACATCCGCTGCCTCGTGGTTGACAGTTCTCCCGGCATGGCGATGCTGTATCGCAACCTTGACGACGCGACTACCGTCAACCTGAGCGAGTTTGCGGAACCCGAGGAGGTACGAGACGCCATCGCAAACCACCTCCCGTGGCTTGAACCGATCACTGAACCGGCGACGGGTCTTGCTTCCGTCGTTACTGTGAGTGTTCTCTGCATAATAGGACTCGTGGCGGCAGCGCTGCTGCTGGAGTCTTGCTTCGATCTCGCCCTCTACATGGCGGCAGGTGCGGCGTGCGGGCTCGCGCTGGGCGTTCTGCTGGCGGTGCTTGTTCGTCGCTCGTTGCGCGCGTGGCGATGGATCGGACGGGCCTGTGTTATTCTTGCCGGTGTCTCGCTCGTTGTCGCGCTCTATTGGGCCGGCGCCCTGCTGTACAGATCGCATGAGGACGTTGTCTGGCGTGCCCTTGTTGTCGTGCTCGGCTTCGTGGGTGGTTTGCTCAGTGTTAAGTCTGTCATCGCGCACGGGCTGTGGAAACGGCGGCGCCGTGACAGCGTGGCTCGATACTTTCGTGAAGGGCAACCTGCCGGGGGTGCTACAGCCGACTGATCCACTCCTCCACCAGGCCCGGGAGGATTTCGCCCGCTTTGCCCTGGAGGAAGTGGTCGAGGTAGGCGACGTTGTCGGGGGCGTCGAGGTTGACGCCGACGGTGAGAGCGCCTTTGGCCTTGGCGCGGGCCAGCATGCCGGCGGCGGGATAGATGACGCCGCTCGTGCCGACGACGAGGAACATGTTGCAGCGGCGGATGGCCTCGTCAATCTCTTCCATGTGCATGGGGACCTCGCCGAACCAGACGATGTGGGGCCGGAGCATGGCGCCGCACGCGTCGCAGAGGGGCAGGGGGCCGAGGTCGTCGAGCGTTTCGGTGATCGTGCCGCAGCCCGTGCAGCGCACCTTGGCGAGCTCGCCGTGCATCTGGATGACGTTGCGGGAGCCGGCGCGGCGGTGCAGGTCGTCCACGTTCTGCGTGATGAGCGTGAAGTTTTCTGGGGGCATGGCGGCCTCGAGCTTCGCGAGCGCGACGTGTGCGGCGTTGGGCTCGACGGCCGGGAGCTGGGTGCGGCGCAGGTTGTAGAAGTCCCACACCGTGCGCGGATCGGCATCGAAGGCCTCAGGCGTGGCGACCTCGTCGATGCGGTACTTCGACCACAGTCCGTCCTTGTCGCGGAAGGTGCTCACGCCCGACTCGGCCGAGATGCCCGCGCCGGTCATGACGGTGAGCCGCGTCGTGCGGTCGAAGGGGATCGTGTTCACGGCCGGCCCCTCCGGGGCGTCATGGGCCGACGTCGTCGGCGCACGCGTTGTCGGGGGGCGCGTCGTCGGCCGCGGGCAGTAGGACGCGCATAGTTGTGCCGCCCGGGCCGGTGCGGACGACGTTGATCGTGCCGCCGTGCTTCTCGACGTGGTCCTTGCATATCGAGAGGCCGAGGCCGGTGCCGGCGCGCGTCTCCTTGGTCGTGTAGAACGGCTCGAACACGTGCGGCAGCGTCTCGGACGGTATGCCGGGCCCGGTGTCGCGCACCTCGATCGCGGCGAAACGGGCGGCCTCGGCCTCGGCGAGAAACCGCTGCTCGGCCTCGGTGAGGTCCTCGAGCTCGGGCGCGTCGCGGCGCACCACGTGGCCGACGATGGCGAGCGCGCCGGGGCCTTCCATCGCCTCGAGCGCGTTCATGGCGAGATTGAGCATCACGTCGTGCAACTGTCCCGCGTTGACGTCGAGCGCCACGGACTCGTCGGGCGGCCGGGCGTCGAGCGTCACGTCGTTGACCGAGCACTGCGGCTGGAGCAGCGTCTGGATGTTGGTGATCAGCTCGTAGAGCGTCGTGCGCTGGCGCTCGTCGCTCGGCTTCTTGGAGTACGAGAGCAACTGGCGCGCGATCTGCGTGCAGCGCACCGTTTCCTTCTCGATGATCTCGAGGTACCGCGCCGACTGCTCGCTCAGCGCCAGGTTGCCGGACCCGCGCTCTTCGTGCAGTCGGCCCATGAGCATCTGGGTGTAGCCGAGGATCACCGTGAGCGGGTTCTTCATCTCGTGCACGAGACCGGCCGAGAGCTGCCCGATGCGCGCCAGGCGGTCGAAGTTCGACAGGTCGTGCTTGAGGCGCCCAAGGAGCAGCTCGAGGTCGTCGCAGCGCGACTCGAGCTCCACGCGGCCCTGCCGGCGTTCGAGCCCGCGCGCGACGGTTGCGCGCAGCTCGTGCAGGTCGAACGGCTTCTCGATGTAGTCGAACACCCCGTAGCGGATCGCCTTCTGCGCCGTCTCGAGCGAGCCGTACGCGGTCAGCAGCATCACCTCGGCGGCCGACCCTTTCTCCCGCGCGCGCCGCAGCGTTTCGATCCCGTCAATCTTCGGCATCTTGATGTCGAGGATGATCATGTCGGGGTCGAAGGTGTCGAGCGCCTCGAGTCCCTGGTAGCCGTCGGTCACGGTCAGGCAATCGTACAGGGTTTCGAGCGATAGGCGGATTGACTCACGCGGGCCCGGCTCATCATCAATGATGAGGACCTTGGGCCGCCTCTCGTCGGGGGGACGCGGAACCGGCGGTGACACTTCCCCGGCCGGCTCTGCCGCGGGCTGTGCGTCTTCGGGATCCATAAATGGGCCTCTTCTCCGACGGCACGGCCTGTTTCTACCGGGGCCGGCGGCCGGGAGTCAACCCCAAAAAATAGGCGCCCAGAAACTTGCGTAAAATCCCTTGACACGATTTCGGCTTTTTCAGGAGAATGTCCCCAGAGCAGGGGGACGGCCGGACAGGCCTCAGCTCCTCGATGACACCACTGCGGCGGCGGGCGCCGGTGCAGGGCCCATCAGGGTCGCGGCAGTGTTGGCGGAGGAGCGTTGGATCTGCCGACAAGCATGACTGAGCCGGCGGCGCTCGGGCCGGAGGTGCTCGGCATGAGCGCGGGCCTTGGTATCGCTGTCGCCGGGTGCGTCCTCGCCGCCTCGTGTGCCGTCTTCATCTTCGAGCGCCGGTCGGTCCAGCTGACTCGGTCCCTTCGTCTGCTCGTGCGCATCTGCGCTGCCGTCCTTCTTGTCCTGGGCGTCAGCCTGTTCGAGCAGTTCCTTCTGGCGCACTGGCTCGGGGCGCCGCCCTTCGTGGCCTCGATGCTGGGCGCGGCCCTCGTCGTCGTTGCCCTGTTGGTTGCCGTGCGCGCGCGCGCGGGCGCGGGCCTGCTCCGGGCGCAGGCGCCTTCGGGCCGCAGCGCCTCCTCGATCGGGCCTGCGCACGGGTCGAGCCCCGGGGACTGGCGCTGGCTCGTGCAGCTTGCCGAGATGACGGGCCTGACCGAACTGCAGCACTTCATCGTTGAGCGGCTCACGGGCGTGGTTCGCGCCCGCGTCGGCGGCATCTTGCTCGCCGACTCCGCCGACGCGTCGTTCAAGATAGCGTACTCCACGATCGAGCGCGGCCTGTTCGAGGCGCTCACGACGCTGCCGTCTGACGCCCCGCTGCTCGCGGCTGCCAGAAAGCGGCCGCGGCCCATCCTGCGTGCGGCGCTGGCGGCCGGCAACCGCCGCCGCGATGCCGGCGTGCTCCGCGACCTCGAGACGCTGGGCGCCGAGCTCGCCGTCCCGCTGGCGTCGCGCGGCCGGGTGCTCGGCATGGCGGTCTTCGGGGAGTGTCTGGACGAGGACGGCTACGACGAGGCGGCGATCGAGCGCGCGATGCTCGAGGCCGAGGTGATGGCGGCGGTCATCGAGAACGCGCGGGTGCACGCCCTCGCGCTCCAGGACAAGTTCCGCGCCGACGTGCTGCTCGAACAGCTCACGCTCGGCGTCCTCGCCGCCGACGAGTCGGGCACGATCGTCGCCTGCAATCGTGCCGCACGCCGGATCCTCGCGCTGGAGCGGTCGCCCGAGGGCCGGCCCGTCAAGGCGTTCGGGCCGGCGATGGCCGGCCTGCTTGGACCGGAGACCGCCGGCACGCACCAGGACGCGGCCCGGGAGATGGTGTTCGACGTGGCGGGGCGCGGCGAGGTGCCCGTGCGGGTCAGGACCGCCGTCGTGCGCGGGCCGCTGGACGCGCCCGGGCACCTGCTTTTGATCGAAGACCTGAGCGAGCGCCGCGCGCTCGAGTCCGAGCTGCGTCGTGCCAGGCAGCTCGCGTCGGTCGGCACGCTCGCGGCTGAGATGGCGCATGAGATTCGCAATCCGCTCGTCTCCATCAAGACTTTTTCGCAACTGCTGCCGGAGCGGCTCAACGATCAGCAGTTTCAGCTTAAGTTCGCCCAGATCGCCCGCCGCGAAGTTGATGCGATCAGCCGGATCATCGACCGGCTGCTGAACGTGGCGGGGCCGTCCGCGTCCGTCCGCCGGCCCGTTGACCTGGAGGTCCTCGCCGCGGAGGTCCTCGAGCTGCTTGCGCCTGAGATCCAGGCGCAGCAGATCGCCGTGGAGACAGACTTCGCGCCTGGCTCGCCGCCGGTGCTCGTGGACTGCGACCGGGTCAAGCAGGTGGTGCGGAACGTCGTGACGAACGCCGTCCAGGCGATGCCGGCCGGCGGCCGGCTGCGTATCGCGGGCTCGACGCAGACCGAGGAGGCCAGCTCGGTGCCGACGGCGTGTCGAATGATCGTCGAGGACACGGGCTGCGGCATCGCCGGGGAGGACCTGGCCAGCGTGTTCGACCCGTTCTTCACGACGAAGGAACGGGGGTTCGGCCTGGGCCTGTCGCTGGCGCGCAACGTCATGGACGAGCACGGCGGCTCGATCGAGATCGAAAGCGAGCCCGGCCGAGGCACTTGCGTGACGCTGACGCTGCCGCTCGCGTCCTCGGTGAAAAATGTGGAGCGTTCAGCGTTTCACGCTTGATTTTCTGTTCGAAAGATGCCATACTAGGAGCCGCTCGAAGCGTGAGCACTGCGCCTGGGGATTCTCATTCAACTCTTGGAGCGCGAATGAACTCTGTCCTTGTGCTCTCGGGGAGTACGGCCGTATACGAGGCAATTCGCTCTATCCTGGGCGAACGCGCTTCCGTTGAGCACGGAGAACGTCTCGCGGATGTTCCCGACCTGCTGGCACGCCGGCCGGCCGATGTGGTCATTGTGGACACGACCCTGCGCGACTGCGAAGGCCCCGAGGCACTGCGTGCCATCGCCCGCGAGCACCCCGGTCCGGCCCTGATCGCGTTGACCCTGAGCGCCAAGCTCAACGGCCTTCCCGGGGACCGGTCTCTGAACCTCTTCGCCTACCTGACCAAGCCCTTCGAAGCCGAGCAGGTGCAGTTTGTGGTCGAGCGCGCCCTCGAGCGCGCCGAGCTCCGCCGCCGGATCAGCTACCTGACCGGCCGGGCGCGCCCGAGACAACCGACCGTCTCTCCCGCCGGCCCGCCCCCGGCGGAGGCGGCCCCGGCCGATCGGCACGGCGAGTTCTCGCTCTTCCGGCGGTGCGCGAGGGTGTTTGCCCGCGAGGCGCGCGTTCCCGCCCTGGCGGCGGCCCTGGCCGACGTGCTGGCCGAGGAGTTCGGCGTCGGCGCGGTGGCCGTGCTGCTCTGGGACCACGGCTCGCGGCGTTTCGCGCCTTCGGCGGCCTACGGCCTGGATGAAGGCGCCCTCGCCGCGACCGCGTTCTGCCACGGCCGGGGGATCGCCGGGTGGCTGGCGGCGAACGGCGTCGTCCTGCGCCGCGATGACGCAGCGCGCACGCTGGATGAGGACGAGGCCATGACGGTCGCCCGCGAGCTGGAGCTGCTCCGGGCCGAGATCGCCGCGCCGCTGCTATGCCGGGGCAGTCTTGTCGGCTTCATCTCACTGGGGCGCAAGATCAGCGGCCGCGCGACCTCGGCGGCCGAGATCGAGTGGCTTGCGCTGGTGGCGAGCATGGCGGCGGCGGCCATCGAGAACGCCCGCACGAGGCAGGCGCTGGCCTTCGAGAAGCTGTGCGCCGAGCGCATCGTGGCGGGCCTGGACATCGGCGTCGTCGCGGCCGATGCCGAGGGCACGATCACCGCCTGCAACCGTGCGGCCGCCGACGCGCTCGGTCTCGACAGGTCGCCGCTTGGCGACGGCCTACGCGTGCTCGGGCCGGCGCTGTCGCAGGCGGCACACGACGGCCTGCAGGCGCGCGAGCGGCTCGGCGGGCGCGAGATCACCCACGAGGCAACCGGTCGGCGCCTGGTGGTGAGTGCCGCTCCGATCGCGGGCGAGGACGGGCCGGAGGGCGAGGGCGGGCCGGCCGGCGTGGTGCTCGTGCTCAACGAGGCCGGCGAGCCGGCTGCGGAAGGGGCGCCCGCCGAGCGCGCCGAGGAGATGGAGTTCTGGTCGCAGCTCGCGGGGCGTATGGCGCACAAGATCAAGAACCCGCTCGTCTCCATCAAGACGTTCACCCAACTCCTGCCGGAGCGGTACGGCGACGACGAGTTCCGCAAGAGCTTTCTCGACGTGGTGGACGCCGAGGCCGACCGGATCAACGAGGTCGCCGACCGGCTCGTGCTCTACTCGTCCGTCCACGGGTCCGAACCGGTCCCGACGGACGTGCGCGCGCTGATCGAGGCGGCGCTGGACGCCTGCCGTGCACGGCTGGGCGAGGGCGGCGTGCGGCTTGAACGGGACCTCGAGGAGGTCCCCCTCGTCCTGGCCGATCCCGAGCAGCTCGGCCTGGCGCTGCGCAACATCATCGAGAACGCGCTCGATGCCATGGATGAGGGCGGGCAGCTCACCGTGAGGACCCGCCTGGTCGGGGCGCCGGTGGCCGTGAGCGCCGATGACCGCCTGGTGCTGGATTTCGCCGGGGGCGAGCGGGGCGGCCCGGCGTTGGTGGCGGTCGAGATCGCGGATACCGGCCGAGGCATCCCGCGCGAGACGCTTGGCAAAGTGGTCCAGCCGTTTTTTTCGGAGACGGTCCGCGGCCTGGGCCTGGGCCTGGCCATCGTGGCGAGGATTGTCCGGGAGCACCGGGGCCGCATGGAGGTTACGAGCGCGTCGGGCGCGGGCACGCAGGTCCGCCTGCTGCTGCCGTCGGCGCGCTGAAGTCCGGCTTGAGGAATGATCATGAACGGGCAAGCGCACAGCGTGTTAGTGGTTGACGACGAGCCGGCCGTCCGCAACGCGCTCAAGACCGTGCTCGAGCGCGATTACAGGATCGTCCTGGCGCCCGACGGCCCATCGGCGATCGAGGCGCTGCGTACCGACAAGCAGATCGAGGTGATGCTGCTCGACATGGTCATGCCCGGCATGCACGGCATGGAAGTCCTGCGCCGGGTCCGGGACGAGTTCGCGTCGGTCGAGGTCATCGTGCTCTCGGCGCTGCAGTCCATCGAGACGATGATCGAGGCCATTAACCTGGGCGCGTTCGACTACGTGGGCAAGCCGTTCATCGCACGCGAGCTGGCGCTGGTGGTCGATCGCGCCATCGAGCTGCGCACCCTCAAGCGCGAGCTGCGCGTGCTGCGCGAGGCGACGGGCGAGCCGTGCGAGGCGAGCTTGATCGGCGTGTCGCCCGCGATCCTGGGGCTGCGCCGCCGCGCGCATGATATCGCCCGCGAAGGCAAGCCGTTCCTGATCGTCGGCGAGCGCGGCACGGGCAAGGAGCTCTTCGCGCGCGTCGTGCTTCACTGCATCGGCAACGAAGCGCTGCCGTTCACGGTCATTCGCTGTCCCGACCTCGCGCGCCAGCAGGCGTTCCGGGCGCTTGCGCCCGGCGAGGGGGGCTTGGAGCCGTCTGTCGAGCCGGCCACGCTGGGTCTGCCGCAGCACGGCTTCGCGCTGTTCAAGGACGCGCACCGGCTCGAGCCGGCGCACCAGGCGGTGCTCGCGCGTCTTATCGAAGCGTTGGAGGACGCCGGGGTGCGCTGCGCGGTCACCGTGCCGCCCCCGGCGATGAAGGCGCCCGTCGAGAGCACGATGGATCCCGCCCTGTACCAGGTCGTGCAAGGGACCGTCGTCACCATCCCGCCGCTGCGCGAACGGTTCCAGGACATCAAGCTGCTCGCGGAGGCGTTCCTCGCCGAGCTCCGCGTCGAGCTGAGCGCCGCCACCGAGCGAATTGACGCCGGCGTCATCGAGGAGCTCGAAACCTACCCCTGGCCGGGCAACGTGCGAGAGCTCCGGAACTTCATCGAGCGCATCCTCATCCTGCACTCCGACGCGCGCACCATCGAACGTCACCACCTGCCCGACGAGATCGGCGCCACGGCCGCCCGTGCGCTCTCGGCCACCGACTTCATCGGCAAGAAGACGCTCAAGGAAGCGGTCAACGACCTCGAGCGGCGCATCATCGTGGATGCGCTCAGGCGGGCCGGCGGCGTGCAGACGCGCGCCTCGGAGATCCTCGGCACCACGCGCCGCATCCTGCGCTACCGCATGCAGCAGCTCGGCATCGAGTAGCCGCCGAAAAAATAGGGACAGGCACCTGTTTTTCTCCGGACGCTGGACGTATTCACTGCGACCATAGAGGACAAGAAGAGGTGACCGTGGGTTTGTTGAAAAACCCGCAGTCTCGACGAGCCTGTCCTTGCCCTGAAAGGGCAGAATAGGTCAGCCCAGGGCAAGCGTCGGCCCCGAGCTTGTCGAGGGGCGAAGCGCCGCCCTGGGTGAGAAGCGAGCGCAGAGACAATGCCCTGAAGGGGTTGCATAGAAACCTCATCTGGGATGGAGGTCCGACTTCATCACCGCGTCTATGGAACCCCTTCAGGGTACTCACACGATGGGTATTGCCTGTTGCCCCAGGGTGGCGCTTCGACCCTCGACGAGCCCTTCGACAAGCTCAGGGCAGGCTCGGGTCGAAGCTGACCCTGGGCTTGTCTATGCAGCCCCTTCGGGGCACAGACCAGCAGGGGGCTTTTTCAACGGCCTCCTGTCCCTGTTTTTTCGGAATTGGGTGAGCCGGTCCTCGGCGGGGCTCAATGCGACGAGGTGCTGCCCCACTCGCGCCAGTCGGGCACGTAGTGCGGGTCGTTGTGCGTGCCCACCGAGCCGACAACGAACTTCGGCGACGTGTACTCGCCGCCTTCGAGGCCGTGCGCGGTCACGTGCCCGTCAACGAACGCCGCGACGGTACGCTCGCCGTGGCGGAAGCACGTCGTGGGCCAGCCGTTCTCGTGCCAGGCGCCGCCCCAGTAGAGGTACGGCGGGTCGAGCAGCGCGTTGTTCGATACGCTCGTGCTGCTCCACACCAGCAGCGTGTCGGCGAACATCATGACGCCGGCGGGTTGCAGCACGCTGCCCGCGCGCTGCCACGGCCGATGGCCGATGCTCGTGGCCCAGCCGGGCGTCGCCTCGGGGCACAGGTAATAGCCGTTGTAGCCGTAGGTCGAGGTGGGCTCCTCGCCGGGGCCCTGCGGGTGGTAGCTGCCCCAGCGCTGCGCGGGGCAATCGAACACGCTGTCGTGCACGTTGGGCTTGAACTCGAGGTACGGGTAGATGAAACCCGCTTCGTAGTCGATGCCCGTCTCGTTCGTGCCCCACCAGTACACCGCCGGTGACTGCGCCCAGGTGGCGCACGGCATGAAGAACCCGTCGGCGTCGTTCGTGTAGGTGAGCGAGGCGACCGCGAGCTGGCGCACGTTCGACGTACACTCCGCCTGGCGGGCCCTGGCGCGCGTGCTGTGGAGCACGGGCAGCAACAGCCCCGCGAGGACCGCGATGATCGCGATCACCACGAGCAGCTCGATCAGAGTGAAACCGTGCCGTTTCATGCGTTCCCGGCTCCCCGCCCCGGCGACGGAGCGGGGAGCCGTACTCTCCGTCGTTACCTTTTCCGACGCCGCAACGCCGCGAAGAGCACACCAAACGCCGCGAGGATCATGGCCGGCTCGGGGACCGGCACCGCTGCGACGGGCTCGGCGGGCGCCGTCTCCGTGCCCCAGCCGCCGGCGGCAAAGCTCCAGCCGTCCCAATCGCCGGTGGCGAGCGTCCGGTCGCCCATGCCGACCATCGCGGCCTCCCAGGAGCCGTCTTGGTACGGGTTGCCGGCGCCGAGCCAGTAGCTCCAGTAGCCGCCCATGAACCCTTCGTGGTAGTTGTCGTCGGCGTCGGCCGCGTGGCCGGTCTCGTTCGGGCCGTTGACGTAGACGAAGCCGCCGTCGTCGTCCACGTCGTAGCCGAGGCCGAACACGCTGTTGCCGAAGTCGTCGTAGACGGTGACCTGCGCGCCGAGCCGCGCGTCATCGCCGTCAACGCTGCCGACGACGGGCCCGTTGTTTTCGCTTCGCACGTCGCCGACGCCGGCGATGGCCATGAGCATGTCCTCGCCGGTCGCCACGCCGTCCCAGCGGTAGCCCCAGGCCAGGCACAGCGGATCGTTGCCGGAGACCCAGTCAATGACGAGTGCGGCCTGGTTGTCGCCCTCGCCGACCCAGTACTCGATGTCATCGAACGTGAACTGCGCCCGAGCCGCCGACGCGGCGCCGAGCACGATGCAGACTGCCAACGCAGTCGTCCGGACGAACCTCATCCTTTTCCCCTTCCTGTCGTCGTGAAGCGAGCGTTCACGCGTCCCGAAAACTCCCGCGCAACGCCGGATCAGCTCCGCACTCGACGAGAGGAAGACGGGATCGGGACTCGACCGGAATGCCGTGTAGGCAATGCCGCGTCGGGACAGAGCTGTCCCTCGGCCTGGTTCTCGGATGGGTCGCTCGACACGGTCCGCTTCCTTCCCGGTTGCGAAGAAGTCAGGGTTACGCGTCCGCAGGCAGGTCTTCTGGCTCGCGGATCATCCTACTTGGCCCGCCTTCCCGGCCGCCCTTTGGCGACCAGTGGCAACCGTGGGCCGTTCGTCCCCGCTTACAGCGGCGCCCCCGCGGCGGCTTCTCACCGCCTTCCCTGGCACCTGCGGTCCTTATGTCAACGACGTGCTAGCACCTCGTGCTCCTCGTGTCAAGAAAAAAGGCCGCACATTTCGCAGAGCTGATCCGTGCTCATCTGTGAAATCTGAGGCGTTCTGTCCCTTCAGGCCCGGCAGCTGGCCGCGCGTGCGACAACGAATCCGCCGGTCACGATCTGACGATGCCCTCACAATCGTCGGAAGGGCCGGGGCTTCTTAGCGTTCGCGCCAGGAGCTGAAGCAGAGACGTGGAGTTGCGCCAGGCCTCGTCAAAGCTGGTGCCGGGTGCAGGACCTATGAGGTGCACAAGGTTGCGGCTCCAATCTTGGCGGAAGTCTTGTTCTCGCGCGTGGAGTTTCCCAACGTCGAGCCCTCCAATGTCGAGGCCCTTTGCCCTGAACTTGGCCGGGAGCGCAGACGCCAGTTCCCCCATGTCCAGGTTGTGTCGCCTTGAGAGCTGATCGAGATCATATACGTCTCGGGAGATGGCGTACTTGCGCTGCCCGCAGAGCGCCCGCACCTTCTCAGCCGCCATCTCGAGCGGGGTGTAGCATGGCACACGCACATCAGCAAGAAGGCCGCGATCAGAATAGGGATGGATGATCGGACGAACCGCGGGGGCAAAAGCGAGTGTCTCCACCGTCGTCACGTCGATTCGCACGGCGCGTGGGTCGCCGCGCATGCGCAAAGGACCTCGGTAGTACAGACGCGCGCTGTGCGATTCCCTGCCGTAGTCATCGTCAACCGTCTCCATCTTGAGTGGCCCGGCGCCGAAGTCCATCTCCCATTCGTCCGTTGCTGCGCCCACGACCTGTTCGAGGAGTCGCCGGAGAGCACGCCGGTCCAGTTGCCCTGCGAGCGTGAAGTCAAGATCCACCGAGAAGCGATAGTCAGCGTGGTAGCACTTGCGCAGGCACGTCCCGCCTTTGAAGCGAAGCGTGCCTGACTGTGGATGCCTGAACAGAGACGCGAGGAGGCATCCGAGCCCATAGTCGAGATCCGCAATCGCGAGACCCACACCGGATGCGGCTGCTTGTCGGCGCAGTTCGGCCTCGTCAATCACCTTGCCGCCACCTCCGGGATCACGCCGCCAACGTTCAGTCGTACTCGCCAGCGGCCGTTGACCGGGCCCGCTGCCGCGCCCGCAGGCTCAAGGGGCGCGATTCCACCTGTCAGCTTCGAACGCCACGCCTCGAGGCGACGCGTGCGCCTGGACACGGTCAGTCTGCTTCCCAAGGTCTCGACCAGAAGACCCAGCCGCTTGTAGATTGCCCCCGACCCTGTCTTGTCGAGGTACCGGTCAACTGTGTCCCAGGAGACAGGCTCTGCCACCGGCAGCATCTCGGCCACCTGACGGATACCGCCACACAGGTCGGGACGGTCGAGCGCGTCCACGAGTGTCTTCTCACGGTCTGTTATCGGGAATGCTCCCCGGCTCGATGTCCGCTGCACGACGCCGAAGAACTTGCGGGGGGTGACACGGACGAGCCTGTAAGCGACGCCCAGCGCCTGGCCCGCGCTGCGCCACACGCGCCGGGTCGTTTGGGCAAAGACTGTCCTCGGGGGTTGTTCCGTCCAGTTCCAGTAGTGGCATGCTGTCCAGTATGCGATGGCACTTGGCTCGGCCAGATGGCCGACCACCACGAGAGCGTCCTCCGTCCAAACCGAATCCGGTCCCGCCTCAAGAGGCACCACCAAGTATTTTTCGCGGGCAACCCGCGCGACCCAGCCCGACCTTTGGAGCTCGTGCAGGAGCTTTGATGGTCTCTGGCTCCCTGAGCCAATAGCGGAAGCGAAATCCCTCAGAGTGAAAAGTGATAACCCACTGGAAGAGAGCAAACTAAGAGCGTTGGCAACTTCGCTTGAGAGGCCGCCTCGCTTTTTAGTTCGAGCCATGATCTTCCTCCATTATCGGAATATCATGTATGAAACTAGCACATCCAGGGCGTGGCTGCAAGCGCTTTGCTCCCATGTTCATGTCCTTTGCTCCCGACAGCGAACCGGAGCACACATCGCTTGCCTCAGTGTGTGGGGCAAGAGGCCGGGCCACCGCGGAACCACCGATTCCGCAGATGCCCAGAGGCTTTTCCTTCCTGATCTGTGTCAATCTGTGGGAGCCGTGGCCCCCTATCCCTTCAGGCCGGTGAGCGTGATGCCCTTGACGAGGTGGCGCTGGCCGAGGAAGAACAGCGCCACCACCGGCACGAGCGACACGGCCGACGCCGCCATGATCAGGTGCCAGTCTATGTGCTGCGGGTCCTTGAGGTAGGTGAGGCCGAGCGCCACGGTCGTGTTCGTCTTGTCGTTCAGATAAATCAGCGGCCCCATCAGGTCCTTCCAGTTCCAGAAGAACGTGAACAGCCCCACCACGATCAGCACCGGCTTGGAGAGCGGCAGGATGATGCGGCGGTAGATGGTCCAGCGGCTCGCGCCGTCAATGAACGCCGCCTCGTCGAGCTCGTACGGGATCGTCCGGAAGAACTGGCGGAAAAGAAAAAGGTTGAACCCGGTCGCGAAAAGCTGCGGCAACACGATCGGCGCCAGACCCCACACGGCTTTCGACGGGTTCACCAGCCCGACGCCCTTGAAGCCCAAAAACAGCGGGATCATCGTCACCTGGTACGGGATCATCATCGTCGCCAGCACGACGAGGAACAACGTCTCGCGCCCCTTGAACGGCACGCGCGCAAAGGCGTACCCGGCCATGGACGACGCCACGGGCTGGCCCGCCGTCGCCACGATGCAGATGGCGAACGTGTTGGCGAAGTACGCGGCGAACGGCAGCTTGCGGAAGATGTCGGCGTAGTTCCGCCACTGCGGCTTGTCGGGAAAGGCTTGATGCTCGAACAGCTCGTCGAACCCCTTGAGCGATGACAGCAGCATGAATGCAAACGGCAGCAGAAACGCCACCGCCCACACCACGGCAATGACGTGTGGCCCAAACCTTGCTCTTCTTGCGGCTGCCCTCATCACTGCTGGCTCTCGTCGGTTTCATTCTCAGGGTAGTAAGAGAAGCTGCGGTACACCACGCCCTTGTACGGCTCCTTCCTCATGGTCCAGTTGCCGTAGGCGTCGTACGCGTACTCATATGTCCACCAGCAATGGTGACCGTAAGCGTCCCACCACGTGTCCTTCGTGATGTTGCCATGCTCGTCGCGTGTCCAAGTCCTGTGGTACTCGAGCTTGCCGTCCTGGTCGTATAGCTTCCTGTCAATCTCTTTGGCACTCTCATCAAGCACGAAGACCGCCCTGTGCGACAGCTGACCGCGGCCATCCAAGACGGCCTTTTCTTCTTTTCTTCCGTCCTCACTGTATGTCCAACGCTCCGCGAGTTCGACATCGCCGTCTGGGAAGTACCAGGTCTCTTTGACTTTCCGGCCTTTCTTGTCGAATGACTTGACGATGTTCCGCCTACCGGCCGCGTCGTATACGGTCTCCTTTCTCAGAACACCTTCCCGAGTGTAGACTGTCACTTTCTTCCCGTTGTCCGATTCATTGATTTCCTTCAGGAGAACGCCGCTCTTGCTGTACTTGCGCCGGAACGTAGAAACGACCCGGCCGTCCTCACGGATCGTGCAGCCTGTCCAACGTCCTCTCTGATCATACGTGTGATGCACGGTCCTCTCTGGCCATGTAGAGGCCTCGCTCCTCAAGAGCCGCCCTGCTTTGTCATAGGTGAACCACTTCCGCATTCTGATCTCGCCATCAGCGTCGCGACTGACCGCCCTGAGCAAGTTGCCTCTCGTGCCGTAAGTGAGGGTCCAGGCATCGATGCTGGATCTGGAGGGGTCGTACCAGCCGAGCTTCATCAGGGCGCCGTTCCCGGCATAGAACTTGTACCCGCGCGGCTCGCGAACGCCTTCGACCTCCTTTCCAGCCTTCACGTGCAGCAGGGCCTCCGAGACAAAGACGGAGCGCACAGGACCTCGGTACCCATCGCTTTCCCTGGTAGGCGGCTGCATTGCGGAGATGGTGAAGAAGGGCCACAGCTCCGGCTCGTGAAGCGGCTCCATGGGCCGAGGAGTCCCCACCACGAGCATTAGTAGGATAACGACGATACCAGTCCCCATGTCTCGGACTCCCTTCAGGAGCTCCCGGCTTCAGCTGCCAATTCATGTTGCCACCGGCTTCAGCCGGTGGTTTCGAGGTCCAGACCTAGCTCCTGTTTAGCCGACTTCAGTCGGCTTCTCGACAGTTGCGTTCACGCATTTTTCGGCTGAAGCCGAACTCTCGAGAAGCCCGCTGAAGCGGGCTGGGGTTTCGCTTCGCACCTCCCCGACCACCGGCTGAAGCCCGTGGCAATACATATTTCATAGCAGCGCGCGCATTGCCGGTTTGTAGAAGGCTTCCGAAACATCAGCGCGTTCCTATTTCATAATAGACCCACCGCCGGGAGGTGCGGATCTGGGCGTAGGCGATGATGAAGATGACGGCGAAGAGGATGACAGCCAGCGCGGAGGCGTAGCCCATCTCCTGGTCGGCGAAGGCGACGTTGTAGAGGTACACGACGAGGAAATTGGTCGTGTCGGGCACGCCGCCGGTCATGACGAACGGCTCGGTGAAGACCTGGAAGCCGTAGATGGTGCCGATGACGACGGTAAACAGGATCGCGGGCGTGATCTGCGGCAGCGTCACGTGCCTGAACGTGCGCCACGGGCCCGCGCCGTCAATGGCCGAGGCGTCGTAGAGGTGCTGCGGCACGCCCTGGAGCGCGGCGAGGTAGATGAGCATGTTGCCGCCGATATAGGCGCAGTTCATCAGCGCCAGCGCCGCCCACGCCCAGAAGTCGCTGAACAGCCAGTTCGGGCCACCGATCCCAGGGACACCGAGGTCGGGAACGAGCCTTGCCGACTTCACCAGCCATTGCGGGTACAAAACCAGCGGCACAAGAAAAACCAATGCCATGGTGATACCAGGCATGTAGGAAATGGACCGGTTTGCGGCCCGACGGTAGACGAGGCGATCGAGGAGCACCGTTACGGCATATGCCGCCGGGACCAGAACGGCAAGCTGCAGGGCGGCCCGAAGGGATAGAAACGGCAGGGCGAGCCCGATCACGATCACCGGTACGTGGCACGCGTCGGGGAAATCGGATTGCCCGTGCAGGAATCGATGGACAAGCCGTGCCACCAAGTATGAGCCAATCACCGCTGGGATCATCAATGCGATTCTTGGAAGCTCGGCGAGCGCGCTGTTGATGAGGCCGTATTTCGCGTTATACATCCACGCCCAGAGGAACGACATCGCCACGCCGCTCAACAGGACGGGCAGGTAGAAGATCGTGCGGAACGCGCCGCGGCCGTAGAGCCGGCGGTCGAGCAGCACGGCGGCCGCGAGCGCGCCGACCACCTGGATCGCCAGCGCCCCCGCCACGTACGCGACCGTCACGCCGAAGCTGGTCGCGAAGTCCGCGTCGCGCGTGACGATCTGCGCGTAGTTGTCGGCCCCGACCCAGCTCGGTGAACTGAACAGGCCCCAGTCCGTGAAGCTCAGCAGTAGCGCGGCCACGATCGGCCCGAGCACGAACAGCACGAAGCCGATAATCCACGGCAAAGCCATGAAGTAGCCCCACCGGTTGTCCGACGCGCGAGTTTCCTGGCGTGCTACCCGCTCGCCCCGCCGCGAGAGCACGATGGCCAGCGCCACGCCGCCCGCCAGCACGGCGACGAGGACAAGCGGGACGATGACCTTCGTCGCGAATGGGACCTCGCGTTTCTCGAGCTGGACGAGGATGCGTTCGCCGTCGCGCTGGATGCGCGCGGCCGCCTGTTCCGGCGTGAACTTGCCCTGGAAGAGCTTGTTCTTGACGCCGTCGAGTTTCCTGGCGAACTTGTCCGTCGGGATGGCCGGCGGGCCGAGGGCGAACGGGCCGAGATCGCGCGCAAAAACCTCCATCTGGCCGATGCCCCACGGATCGTCGAGGAACGCGGGCGACTCGAGCACGGCCCTGTGCGTCGGCACGTCCGACGAGCCATTGCGGATCAAAATCGTCTGGCCCGTTTCGGATGTGAGAAACTTCAAAAAAGACCAGGCCGCGTCCTGCTTCTTCGAGTAGGCCGAGACGCAGAAGAGGTTCGTCAGCACCTCCTGGCTGCGCTCCTTGCCGACGGGCAGCGGCGCGAGACCGAAACGCAGCCCCTCCTTGGCCGCCAGCCTCGGCAGCGCGTGGTAGCCGCTGATCATCATCGCCACCTTGCCGCTCAGCAGCGCGAAGTCCGGCTGGTCGAACCCGAGCGCCGCCTGCTGCGTCATGAGCGGCGCGATGCGGTCCACGGTCATCAGCTCCATGAAGAAGCGGATGCCGTCGGCCACCTCCGGTGTGTCGGCCGTGAAGCGTGTCGGCTGCACGTAGTCGTCCACGAGCCGCCCGCCCGCGCCCTGGACGCAGCACGCGAAACTCGACCAGCTCCATGACAGCCCATACTGCACCGTCTCGCCGCGCCGGTCGCGTTTCGTCAGCTTCCGGCCGAGCGCGCGGAACTCGGCCCACGTCATCGGCTCGACCGCGTCGGGGTAGGGGAGCCGGGCTTCGTCGAAGAGGTCCTTGTTGTACATAAGCACCCGGACGCAGACGCCGTAGGGCAGCCCGTAGCGCCGGCCCTTGTACGTCACCGCGTCGCGCGCGACGGGGATGTGGGCGTCGAGGTCCACGCCGTCCCGCTCGATGAGGTCGGTGACGTCGAGGCAGGCGCCCTTGGCGAACCAGCTCGCGTGCCGGCCCGCGTCCGTGCTGATCTCGAACACGTCCGGCGCCTCGCGCGCGGCGGCCGAGTTCGTCAGGTACGTCCAGTAGTTGCCCCAGCCGAGCGCCTTGATCTCGACGGCGATCTCCGGATTCTTCTGGACGAACGCCTCGGCGACCCTGGCGAAGACCGGCTCGTGGTCCACCTGCCAGATCGCCATCGTGATCGTCGTGCGGGGCCCGTCGTAGGCATCGTTCCTGACGAGGCTTGCGACACACGCGGGCGCGACGGCAAACAGTATGAGGACTACAGTCGCAGCGATTCGTCGCATCCCGGGCCTCCTTCCGCGTAAGCCCAACACGCCGATGATACTCCAGGGATGGGCCGGTGTCGAGCCCCTGGGCCGCCTCCCCGGCCCGGAAAAGGCGACAAAGGGCTTGAACCGCCGGGCCTGATCATGTATCATATATACTGTGTGCGTGCGTGACGCTTCCATCGCAAGCGTTTTCATCCGCATCAGGCGCGCCGGGCACAGAGTGAGGAACGAGGAGGACTTCACGGTGACACCGCTCGCGAGATTACTGATCGTGGTGCTGCTGGCCGCGGCGGTCGCGGTTTCCTGCGGCAAGAAGAACAAAGGCGATGACGCCAAGGAGCCCGAGACCGCCGAGGAGTACCTCGAGCGCGCCAGAGGCAGCTTCCTCGATAAGGGCAAGACGATCAAGGACCTCAACAAGGCCATCGAGCTCGACGACACGCTGGCCGAGGCCTACGAGCGACGCGCCGAGATGTTCGAAGACCTTCACAGGACAACCGAGAAAGAGAAGTACGCGCGCCGGGCCATCGCCGACTACGACAAGCTCATGGACCTCGAGCCCAAGAGCCCCAAGGCCGCCGAGCGCCTGCGCCGGCGCGGCTCGCTCAAGATTGACATCGAGGAGTACGACGGGGCCATCGCCGACCTGAAGGCCTCGGTCAAGAAGGACAAGAACGCATCGAGAACGTACGAGTACCTCGCCGAGGCCTACCTCGGCAAAGAGGAACCCACGCAGGCCGTCAACGCCTATACCTTCGCCATCAAGTACGACCCCAACGATGCCACCCTTTACAAGAGCCGCGCCCGCGTCTTCTTCGATATGGAGGAGCACGAGAAGGCCATCGCCGACCTCACCAAGGTCATCGAGCTCCAGCCCGACTTCGAGGCCTACGGCGCTCGCGCCCAGCTCTACCGCGAGCTCGGCCAGCCCCAGAAAGCCCTCGACGACTACGAGAAGGCCCGCGAGCTCAACCCCACCCTCGACGCCGACGGCACCGTGTGGTAGGGAGATGCGGCCGAACGATTGTACCGCCGGCATCTTGTGGTCCTGAGCATGTCGAAAGATCCCGGCGGTCCGGGGGCGCCCCGCCCCCGAGACCCGTGCCCTTACCCGGCGATGAAGGTGATGGCGTAGCCTTGCTCGTTGTACCGGCCGTCCTTCGTCACGACGTAGATGTAGCGTAAGCCCGCACTGGCGCCGTGGTGGAACGTGGCGGAGGTGTCGGACCAGTTGAACGCGGCTTTGGCCGTCAGCGAGCCACAGGCTGAGTACGTCGAATTGAGGCCGAGATAGATGTCACCCGGCCCTTTGAAGCGCCCGAAGTTCTTGCCGACGACGGTGACATCGCTGTTCGTCAGTGAGCTGTTTGGCGTGTCGTTGCTGATGACGGGCGGCTGGGGCTTCGGCGTGGCGAGCGCGCGGCGCCGCCTGATGCTTGTCGGATACATCGTGGGCCCTCCGTTCAGTTCGTCGCCCTGCGGCGGGGGCGACAGGACTCGGCCATTTTCAGCTCGGTCATTCGCAGCTTCAATTCGAGCTCCTTCTCCCGGATGCGGTCCGCCGCCGCGTCGCCCCGCAGCCGCCGGACGGCCGCAACGATCAGCGTTGTGATCAGCGCGACGGCCGCCGTGATCTCGACCTTCTCGTAGCCGAGACCGAGCATCTCGTTCGCCAGCATAAGCAGCGCCGAGACAACCATGACTATCTTCTCAAGCATTCTCTGCTCCTTTGTTTCTTTCCTTCGTTGACAGTCCCGCGGCCGGGCCGGCGAGAAGGCACTGCGCCGCCTCGACGGACGCGCCGCCCGTGAGCATCGTCGGCACGAGCCACGTCCGCCCGTCGTGGTCGGTGAAGCGCTCGCTCCGCTCGACGAGCACGCGCCGAACATCAGCCGTGGTCGGCATGTGGCCGGCGTGTGCGCGGCGGTACTCCTGGACCAGTCCGGTGACCATGCCCGCCAACGCCGGCGACGCGAACGACGTTCCGTCCAGCTCGCCGAGCCACTGGGTCCGGCCGCCGGAGCGCGCGCGTCGGACCCGGATCGCGCCCGTGCGCAGCGCCGTGCGATACGCACGGCGGAATTTTCTGGCCGTTCTCGTCGGCAGGAAGGTCCAGACGTCCTCACCGGGACAGACGAAGTCCACGTATTCGTTCGTGTTGCTGAACGCGCTTCGCGCCACGACGTAGCGGCCATCGTGTCGTTCAAGGCGGATGCTGCCGACGGCCAGGACGAGGCCGTCGAACGCGGCCGGGTAGGCGGGCGGGCTCCCGCGCTGCCCATCGTTGGCCGCCGCCGCGCAGAAGATGTTGCCGTACTCGTCCACCGACCGCGTGATCGCCTGCTCGAGCGCGCGCACGTCCTGCCACGCCTTCGTCCAGGCGGCCGAGCCGCGGCGAGCGCGGTCCGGCGCCAGCCCCAGCGAGACGTTCACGACGATGCCGCGCACGTCGTGCTTTGCCTGCCACCGGTGGAGCCGGTCGAGCGCCTTGACCCACCAACGCGCGTCATTGCGAAGCCGGCGCTGGTCGTAGCACTTGAGGGCGATCAGCCCGACGCGCGGCATCGTCTGCGCCGCGACGCCCGCCGTCGCCGTGCCGTGGAAAAAGCTGTCGTACCGTCCCCCGCGGTGCCACAGGAACGTGTCGCCGGGAATCGTTGAGACGCCCGCGACGCAGTTCGCCCGCAGCGCGGGCGTGGCGCGTTCGATGCCCGTGTCGAGCACCGCCACGTGCTCGCCTGCGCCGTCGAAGCCGAGGGCGTTGAACGCCGGCACCTCCGAGAGCGCCGCCCACTCCGGCTCGTGCGCGGCAAGTGCGTCCTCGTCGCTCAGCGCGAGCGCCGCCGCCGGCGCGCGGCATGGCCCGACGAGGCCGAGGCAGCGCGCGTATTCCGTGTCGTACCACATGTTCGTTCCTTCTCCGATGCTTCGCTCTGGGTCACCGCAGGTGCCCGGGCACGGTGTGTGGGCCCTGCTCGTGGTATGGCCGGCCGAAGTCCGACGTGCCGCGGAGGTCCTGTGCCTCGTCGGGCCGCTCGTGGCCGCACGTGCGGCATTGCGTCGGGATCCGGTGCAGGCGGTAGTCCACCTCGACGAGATAGTCGTCGAGCACGTACACCCGGTCGTAAAACGCCTCGCGCGACCGGATGCCGAACCGGCTGCGAACCCAGCGCCGCAGGCAGATCCAGCACAGGCCCTTTCCCAGCACACTCATCGTTCGGTCCTTCCTTTCTCGCGTGTCGAGAAGACGATGGCTCGTCGAGACGCGCGGCGGGTGGGCCCCCGGTGAGAGGAGGTAAGGGGAGGTAAGGGGTCTCTGGGGGAGTTGCCGAGGACCCACCGCGGCCGTGCGTGTAGCTCTAGGGCGCGTCGTCTCGTTGCGGCCCGAGCTCGACGTGCAGGAAGCGCTTCCGCTCCGTGTAGTGCACCCCGTTGAGGATCGCCTCCTTGACCGCCGTGTGCTTGAAGATCTCGACGATGCTGTCCACGATGTGGTTGAAATCGAGGAACTGCATCCAGCTCTCCTCCACCGGGACGGCGGCCAGCGTGGCGACCGCGCTCCCGTCGAGCTCAGGCGGGCTCACCGTCAGCTCCTTCTCATACGCGGTGAACGCACACCCCGCCAAGCTGAGGAGGCAGAGGCACAATAGGCGCCGTGTCATCAGTCTGACTCTTCCAAAAGGTTTTGCGCCGTGTCCTCTTCATCCTCCTCGCCTGGCGGGTCGTAGGGCGGATAGACGTCCACGTCCTGTTCCATCACGTCGCAGCCGAGCATGAACAACGCGATCCCGAGGACCGCGATCGCAAAGATTCGTCTAAGCATCGTTCTCACACCTTTGTCTTCACCGTGATTCCTTGAGCGCTTCGCGCATTTCCTCGACGAGGCGCTCGATGTAATTGAGCTTCTCGAGAATCACCGCGATGTCGCGGTTGTTCTCCATCGCGCCCGTCCGCACGGCGTCCACGTGCGCCTCGAGCGCGTTGACCCGCGCCGTGCTCACCGCGAACGCGATGGAGAAGAACACCGTCGCCACGGTCAGCACGCCGACCGCGAGCCGGGCCGCGCCGTTTGCCCGCGCCATCGTTCTCATACGGTCACCAGCCGAGCGCGTACTTGATCTCGCACGTGCCGGCATTCGAGGCGACGCCCGTCTCCTTGGCCGACACCCGCACGTTGGCGATCCCCGCGACCGGCAGCACGATGGCGATCGAGTCGTACGTGCCCGGCGCGCTCTCGGCCGTGAACGTGTACTCGCGCAGGCCGACCGTGGCCTCGCTGTCCGTTTGCTGGTAGAAGTTCGTGCCGTCGGTGCTGAACTCGACCTTGAGCACCACGGCGTTCTCGCTCTCGGCCGTGCCCATCGTGTATTTGACCAGCAGCACGAGCATGCCGAAGTCCTCGACCTCGATCACCGTGCCCGCCACGTAGCTCGCCGTGAGCGCGGCACTCGAACGGATCACGCCCGAGCGCGTGAGCGCCCCGGCGATCCGGGATTTCACCGCATTCGTCGTCATTCGTCTTGGTCCTTTCGTTTCGCTTAGAGGTCCGGTTCGTAGAACACTTCCATGAAGATCTCGACGCCGTACAGCGGCGGCCGCCGGAGCGATGTGCCCGTGCCCCACGAGCGCCGCCGCCGGTCGAACTTCGAGGTGTAGAACGCGAACGAATCGCACGTGCCGTTCAGGCCCGGGTAGCCGGAGAGCGCGTACTTGATGTCCTGCTCCAGGTCGAGGATCTGCTTCGTGCTCCCGTCGTTGATCGCCTTCGCCGGGTCCGGCTCGACGATCCAGCCGAGGATCGCGATCACGAAGATCTGCTGGCCGGGATAGTCGTCGAGCTCCCACACTTCGCTCGGCTCGATCATCACCACGACGCGCTTGCCCTCGTCGACCGCGTCGCGCTCGCGCTCGTAGAACGCGTCCACGTACGCGCCGAGCGTGGCGTCCGACGTGAGGATCGAGACCACCTCGTTATAGATCTGCTTCGGCGTGCTGCTCATGGCCTACTCCCGCTCGAGCGTGATCTCGCCCAACCGGATCTCGCCCTCGAAGGTGCTCGCGACCGCGTCGGTGGAGACGTCGAAGCTCAATGCGCTCATCGCCTCCTCAAAGAGCGCCCGGTACGTGCGCGCCTTGTGCCAGAAGATGTCGCCGCGCCTCGACGAGATCCAGTTGAAGATGACGAACAGCGTGTAGAAGATCGAAACCGTTTTGAGGTCCGCTTCGTCCGCGATGTCCGCCAACGTGCTGTCGCCCTCGCGCACGGCCGTGCGCAGGTCTTCCGGCAGGTGTTTGAGGACGATCTCGTCAATCACCCGCTTCGCCTCGGCGTGCTGGTCGTCGAAGCTCGTCGTGGTCGGCGTCGTGTCCGGCAGGTGGTTGAGCACCGTCGGCTCGTACGCCTCCAGGTCCGTGTCCGTGCTGTAATTCGTCATGCTATTTCCTCCTGAGCGACCGCTGCCTCCTGCCGGCCGGCGACGAGCTCGTCAATCGCGGCCAGGCGTTTTCTGACGTCGAAATGCTGTTCGGCAAAACGGCGATATTCCGCCGGTTGGTACGGCCCGTCGCGCAGCAGCGCTTCCAGCTCAGCGGCGTTGCGCCACGTCCAGCGCGCCTCGTACACTTCGTCCGCGCCGGTCCAGGCGTGGATGAGGGGGCGGAGCCCCATCGCCATGCCCTCCATGACGGCGACGTGCGTGCCTTCCCAGAGCGACGTGGACAGAATGAAGTGCTTGTCGTCGAGAAACGACGGCATGTCCTCGACCCACCCGTGCAGCGTGAAGTTCGCGAGGTCGTTGAGCTCGACGTACCGCTCGACGTACAGCCGTAGGCGCTCGTCCTGGAAGCGGCCGGCGACATGGAACTCGTAGCCGCGGAGCCGGGCCGCGCACTCGAGCAGCAGCGGCACGTTCTTCTTGTGATTCAGGAACCCGACCCACGCGATCCGCTTGCCCGGCGCGCGTTCGCGAAAAGCGAAGCGATTCAGGTCAATCCCGTCGAGGATCGTCGTGACCTCGGGCTCTGTGAACGAGCCGAACTTCTCCTCGGCGAGCCTCCGCACGTGGGGCGCGACAAAGACGAGGCCGTCCACGTTGGCCCAGTTCACCTGCGCCGGGGCGTTTGTGAAGAACTCGTAGCTGCGCAGACACACGATCACGCGCGCGTCCCACCGCACCTGGCTCGCCAGCACCGCGCTCTCGTCGCACCAGTCGAACCACGCCACGTCGGCCCACCGCAGGTACTGCGGCAGGAACGTTTCGATGCGCTCGACGTTGTACCGCTCGGCCATGTGGTGCTCGAGCTCGCGGCTGAACTGCCCGGTCTTGTCCACGATCAGGAAGTTCCGCCGCGCCGAGTTTCTCGTCGGTACAGCGCGGGCCTCGATGATCCGCTCGGCCCACTTCGGCAGGAAGGCCTCGACCTGCTCGCGGAACCGCTCCGGCACGTTGTCGAACTGCAGCAACTTCTCGCCCGCGAGGATCGCCTTGTACGGCTCGTGCCAGCGCTCGTAGAGCTCGCACAGCTTGTGATGCGGCAGCCACGTGTAGAAATCCTCGCTGAAGAACACGCCCGAGAGCGGCAGCGTGCGGCCGCACGCCAGTGTGAACCAGTGCTCGGCCTCGGGATAGCGCTCGTCGGCCAGCGCCATCTCGCCGAGCGAGACGTAGCACTCCGCGAGGTCCCAGCGCTCGCTCGTGCCGCGCAGGAACACGGCCCGCGCCGCCGCGTTGTCGCCGAGCAGGTAGTGGCATCGCCCGAGGTGCCACAGCACCTTGTACCGTTCTTCCGGGTGCGTGCTCTCGTCGAGATAGCGATCATAGTAGCCGATGGCCTCGGCGTAGTCGGCACGCTCGTGCGCGTGCAGGCCCAGGTAGTAAAGCGCCTTCGTGTCGCGCGGGTTCCGGTCGAGGCGCTCGCGCATCCGGCGCGGGACCATCTCGCTCCGCGCCGCCTCGCGCTCGGTGCGGTTCGTGTGCGTGCGAACGTGTTCGATCACGATGTCGGCGAACCCGACGGTCTTTGCCTTGTCCACAACGAGCTCGTTGTGCACGGCGCCCTCGTAGCGGATCCGGCCGTTGTTGAGGAAGAGCCGGAGCTGGATCCCGACGTGGCTGTTGTCCTCCGGCTGCAGCCTGAGCCGGAACCCGACCGCCTCGGTCTCCGGCGGCAAGACCTCCATCATCTTGCGGAACGACTCGACGCTGCCGGGCGCGAGCACCTCGTGCCCGTCGAGCTGCAGGACCCAGTCGGCCGTGCACCGCTCGAGGGCGCGGTTGCGCGCGGCTGCGAAGTCGTCCGTCCATGTGAACGGAAACACCGCGTCCGTGAACTGCCGTGCGATCCGCTCGCTCTCGTCCGTCGTCCGGTCGTCTATGCCGATGACGATCTCGTCCACGACGGGCAGCGCGCTGCGGATCGCGCGCTCGAGCGTCGGCGCCTCGTCCTTGACGATCATGCAGAGCGCTATGCTCGGCCTTTGGTCGTTCATGCCGTCTCCTTCTTGTCGTAAAGGCAACAAGTGGGGCGGGGAGGAGCCCCGCCCAACACGTCCCGTGTCGTTCTGTGTGCTCGGTTACCGAGACACTGCAGTTCCTGAAGGGAACTGCTTAGGTCTTCGTGATGACGACGCAGTCTTCATCACGAAGACACTTTGACCCACTGCGCCAGCGCTTTCGTCGAATAGAGCGCCAGCCCGGCAATGAGCCGCAGCCGCCGGAACATCGCGTCACGGTCCTGGTCATAGACGACCGGCGTGACCTCGACGAGCTTGCCGACCTTCGCCGGGATGAACCCCGTGAGACCGACGCCTTCGCCCAGGCAGCCGGCCGTGATGCGGCTCACGCCGCTCAGGCCGCCCGTCGTCTCCGTGCCGATGTAGTCGTTCACAAAGATCGGCACGCCGTTGAACCCGTTGACCGTCAACGAGCCCGGCCGGCCCGTGATCGGGTCGAGGAACCCGAGCGTGAGGTTGTCCACCTCGCCCGCCGTCGAGCGCACCAGTGAGCGATACGCCCGAAGCATGCTCGAGTTCATGAGCAGGAAGTCCACCTGCCCGTCCTTGGCCATGACCTTGGCCATGAGCTGCTCGAGGCCGTCGAACGTGATCGCCGACGCCGTGGTCGTGGCCGTGTCCAGGATCTGGCCGGACTCGACCAGCGTGTTGATGCCGCTGATCTGTCCGCTCGATCCCGTGCCGGTGATCAACCCCTGCTTCCACAGCCGGCCGATCGCCCGCGACTTCTCCTC
>Ga0180432_10002674_pt1 | contig 26522 bp, 17 predicted proteins | sample SS_ome_10_FD_132414 | JGI IMG/M metagenome (GOLD analysis project Ga0180432, IMG submission 132414) | Hypersaline lake sediment archaeal communities from the Salton Sea, California, USA - SS_1_MS_2 metaG | ecosystem: Environmental > Aquatic > Non-marine Saline and Alkaline > Hypersaline >... | reverse complement strand
GTCGGCTCATCACATCCTGGGGCTGTAGGCGGTCCCAAGGGTTCGGCTGTTCGCCGATTAAAGTGGTACGCGAGCTGGGTTCAGACCGGCGCGAGCCAGGTCGGTCCCTATCTGCCGTGGGCGTAGGAATCTTGAGGGGATGCTTCCTTAGTACGAGAGGATTAGGAAGCACTGACCGCTGGTGTACCGGTTGTCCCGCTAGGGGCACCGCCGGGTAGCTAAGTCGGGAAAGGATAACCGCTGAAGGCATCTAAGCGGGAAGCCCACCCCAAGATGAGGATTCCATTCCCTTCGGGGATGAAGAGCCCTGGAAGACTACCAGGTTGATAGGCCGGGTGTGTAAGTGGCGAAATCCATTGAGCTAACCGGTACTAACGCTCGATTACTTGACCATATCAATCCTTGGTTGAACGAAGGATTGTTTGAAGACGCCCGCACTCATATACGCATCTGTATGTTTTTACTTTGAATTTGAGAATTTCAGGCCGGAAGGTCTGATTCACGAATTCCTGGTGACTATACGTACGGGGAAACGCCTGTTCCCATCCCGAACACAGAAGCTAAGCCCGTGCGGCCGATGGTAGTCCTTACGGGCGAGAGTAGGTCATCGCCAGGATTTATAAAGGCCGAGCGCAAAAACGCTCGGCCTTTTCCTTTTTCCCCTAAGATTAATCTGAAATCCCTTGCAATTTGGGCCAAAAAAGTAGTATAATATATTGGGATAGCTGACAACAGGCAGGGTTGTTTATATGCCAACAATACTCAGAAATGGGCCTTATCGCTTTTTTATTTATGCTGGTGATAGACACGAACCGCTGCATATCCATGTCGAACGAGATGATAAGATTGCGAAGTTCTGGCTTGATCCGGTCAGATTGCAGTTTAGTGGCGGATTTAATCGTATAGAAATTAGTAGGATTGAGAAGATAATTAGCAAACATCGTTCAAATTTAGTAAGGGCGTGGAATGAATATTTCATCGATTGAGATTGGTGTTCCAAACGCTGAAAGCGTAACGGTAACTAATGACACTTTAAGCGTTGACCTAAATGATGGACGCACCATATCAGTTCCTCTGTCTTGGTTTCCCAGACTTGTTCACGCTTCTCGGGCCGCGAGAACAAATTTGAGATTGATCGGAAAAGGTCATAGCATACATTGGCCAGACATCGATGAGGACATTAGTATCGAAGGCTTAATATCTGGAAGAGCTTCTTCCGAGAGTCAGTCGTCTTTCCATAGGTGGCTCGATCAGCGAAAACGGAAACATCGTAACGAGAATAGACAAAAGGTCATTAATATTCGAGTTGCACCGGACAATATACAGAAAATACTCCGAAGGGTTGAGCATGAGAAGTATCTTGATGCCTTAGAGAGTCACTGGCAAGTATTTGAAGATGGGCACCCACGGGCACAAAGCATATGCTGGTTGTTTTGTTGGGCTAAAACGGGTAACAATAGCAAGAGAGCTGCGGAAGAAGCAACCGATGTCTTTAATCGCCTATTCGACAAGTCCTTTGAATGGTTTGATAGAAGAGTTCCACATACATGGGCAAGACATGCTCGTTATAAACAGAATATCGAATCTGAGTTAGAGTGCTATTTGGAGGAAGCCTGATTTTGGGGAAAGCGAAAGCAGTGTAACGACCGTTCATACGACCAAAGCGAATCTCTGCCTTCGCATGTGATCTTACATGGAGTTATGCCTTTTAAGTCAATTCCGATCAACAAGAGAAAAAACTGGACGTCAATCCGGATAGCGCGAATATCGCCACATCGATTGCTAAATAATGATCGATAGCACACGAGACTATAGCAAAGAAATCGCCGCCATTTGCGAACAGCATCATGTGAAATACCTGGGATTGCACGGATCGAGTCTGACCCAGGAGGACGCCGACCGTGAAAATCTGGAAATAAACCTCCTTGTGGAATTTCTCCCGTTGGAGTCCAAGCAGCATACTGCATGCTTTACTGCCTTGGAGAAAGAACTTTCAGACCTGTTCGGCCGCCATATCAATATCCTTGATGTTACCGACATAACTCATCCCGACCTATATCGGCAATTAACCAAGCGCAAGACCGACATTTACAAAGCTCAAGATCCACACAGACCCATCCAATGAGGCAAGCTACATCTTTGAAATAACACCTGACGATGTGAATCATCGGGACCTTTCTTTTGTATTTCGATTAACTTGTCGATCCCTACTTCGAGCGATCCATTGAACAAGGCCGGAGAAACTGTGGTATAATGCGCCAATGACGAAACGTAAGATGGGTACAAGTGAATTCTTGCCTACTACTTCCGACGAGCTTCAGGGACGCGGGTGGCGTCGGGCGGATGTTATTCTTATCACCGCCGATGCTTATGTGGATCATCCTTCTTTCGGTGTGGCGATGATTGGGCGTTGGCTTGAAAAGCTCGGATATCGTGTCGCCGTGCTGGCGCAGCCGGACTGGCGAAGCGTCGAGCCGTTCCGCTCTCTTGGGCCGCCCCGGCTGTTCTGGGGGATCACCAGCGGCTGCATCGATTCGCGCCTGAATGACTACGCTTCGTTAGGACATCGACGAAGGCAAGATGTCTATAGTCCCGGAGGGGCGGTGGGATTGCGGCCGGGCCGGCCGTTGCTCGTCTATTCCGCAAGAGCACGGGAGGCGTATCCCGATGTACCGATTATTCTCGGCGGCTTGGAGGCCAGCTTACGGCGGCTTGTACATTATGATTATATCGAGGATCGACTTAAACGCTCGGTGCTCGTTGATGCCAAAGCGGACTTGCTCGTGCACGGCATGGGTGAGCAGGCCATTGCACAAATCGCCCGGCGTTTGGATTCCGGGCGATCGATCCATGAATTGACGGATATTCCCGGCACCGCGTATATTGCACATAAAGGCGCCGGTATCCCGGAAGGCGCGGTCCGGCTGCCGTCACTCGGAGATCAGCAATCAGATGCTTCTATCGTCATGGATGCATACAAGAAGTATGAAGTCCAGTTGCATCCTTTCGGGCATCCGCTCGTTCAGGATCAGGATCCCGGTACGGTTGTTGTCTTGCCGCCGAGTGCATCCTTAGGCGAAGATGAATTGGAGGCGCTGTACGATTTGCCGTTTTCACGGCGATGGCACCCGCGCTATGATCGAGAGGGAGGCGTGCCGGCTTTGACGCCGGTACAGTTTTCCATCACAACCCATCGCGGCTGTTTCGGTGGATGCGCGTTCTGTTCGATCAGCGGCCACCAGGGAAAGCTTATTCAATCGAGATCGTTGGAATCTCTATTGAACGAAGCCGAGGTCATTCGACGGCATCCTGATTTTCGTGGCACGATTGTCGATCTCGGCGGCCCGTCCGCCAACATGTACGGCATGGAATGCGCTCAGGAGCAGCCATGCCTGCGGTCCGGCTGCATGGCGCCTTCGCTTTGCAAAAAAGCGGCGTTCGATCATGGACCGATGCTCGAAATGATGGAGGCGTTTGTCCGTTGGAGCAGCAGGGGGGCAAAGAAGATCAACGTCTTCGTCGCCTCCGGCATTCGCCACGATCTTGTGATGAAGAATCAAGAGTATCTCAATCTACTCGTTCGGCATTTTGTCGGAGGACATCTCAAGGTAGCGCCGGAGCACACTTGCTCGGGTGTTCTCAAACTGATGGGCAAGCCTCGATTTGACGTTTTCGAGCAATTCGAGCAGCGGTTCGACGAGGCATGTCGACGAGCCGGGAAGGAAGCCTACCTCGTACCGTACTTCATCAGCGCGCATCCGGGCTGTCGCCCCGAAGATGCGCTCAAGCTGACCGAGTACCTGGTCTCTCGCTCGTGGCGGCCGCGACAGGTCCAGGATTTCGTCCCGATTCCTCAGACGCTCTCCACCGCGATGTATGTTTCGGGTGTGGATCGCGCGGGCCGGACTATTCACATCAGTCGCTCCCGCCGGGAAAAACGCCTCCAGGCGGCACTGTTGCAGTATTATGAGCCTCGACACCAAAAGCTCATCACGGATTTCCTGCGACAACAAAATCGCACTGACCTCTTGCCCAGGATTCGCAGGCTGAGCCTGTCAAAACGAAAACGGACCCGATAGATTGAAGGCATGGGTATTACTTTTCTGACGCCACATAAGTGGTGGATCGGGCCTGAATGTGTCTTCGCCAGTGTCTATCCCCGAAATGATCCGTGAAGTCCACGAGCTTTCTCTGATGCTCATCGATCGTCCTAACAACAAACTGCTCTCCCTCTTCTTGTGTCATGAAATCATTGACCACGCATTTGAAGATATAGTTCAACTCGGAAAACTCAAGCTCGTGGGCGATTTCATAGGCGCCATCGAGGGTTCGGACAGCATCAAGAGAGACTCTTTTCAGGAGCGCAATTGTGTTCGTAAGACGACACAGGAGCTTTGGGTCGGCAGGGATTGAACGTTGCTCGGTGGTCAGCGTCTGGCGTGTTTTCTTTAGTGTATAGGCGTGTTTGGCCTCATCGTAAGCAAGGTCCTGCCAGAAGCGGGAGACGCCCGGAATATGAAAGAACATCTGTGAGAACTGAACATAAATGTCGTGAGCGAGATTCTCGGCCTCAATAGCCTGCAGAATGAAATCCTCCACCGGCTTTTCAGCGTTTGGCCCTGAACCCGGCTTGTTCGTATGGGAATCACGTAACGTCGACATCGACTCACCTCATGTATTCAAATGTCAATATCCTCGTTCCTCTCTGCACAATCCGCATACTGCCGTCTATAGATGCCTTTCGACCAATAATCAAGACAACTTAATTAAGTTTATTGGTTGAATTCATAGGAACCAATGGCTCCCGGCAGGGCAATAAGATTGGGTATCGCTTGAAAACTCGAACAGAGTATTTGAGTTCAAAAAACAAAAGGTTTGTCAACGAATTGTCTCATACGAAATAATGCCGAATAAGAGAATCGGAACTTGCCCCGCCGATGAGAGAAAGGTAGCATATGGTATCGTGAATCGTCTTTGTCATGAGACGATGGATCCGTGACGGCTTAATGTTGTATGAAGGAGTTTATTATGAGCGCAGTAAAAGTCAACCGACGAGAATTCATCCGAGGGGCATTGGCTTTGGGGGGCGCGACCATCTTATCATCGTGCAGCACGGGTCCATTTGCGCGTACGCCTTCGGCGGTCGATCAGGTCGCCCTGGGGAAGACGGGCCTGAAAATGAGCCGGCTCGGTATCGGCACCGGCAGCAAGGGCGGCAGCGTTCAGCGTGCTCTCGGCCAGGACGGATTCACCCGTCTCATACGCTATGCCTACGATCAGGGCATAACCTATATCGATACGGCCCAAAACTACAAGACGCATACGATGGTCCGCGAGGCGATCAAGGGCCTGCCGCGGGAAAAGCTCTTCATCCAGTCCAAGATGCCGGGCCTGCCTGAAAAGCCCCTGGACGTGCTCGACGGCTATCGCAAGGAATTGGGCGTCGATTATATCGACAGCCTGCTGACCCACTGCGGTACAACAGCCAACTGGAACGAAGAACGCCGGCGCGTGCTGGACGCCCTCGAAGAAGCCAAGGACAAAAAGATCATTCGCGCCCACGGTATTTCGTGCCACTCCCTGCCGGCGTTAACCACGGCGGCCCAATTAGACTGGGTGGACGTCAACCTGGTGCGGATCAATCCGCAAGGCGTGTGGATCGACACCCCGGCCGAGGAATGGAATGCGCCAAGCGATCGATCGCATCTACCGCCCGTGCTCAAACAAATGAAAGTCATGCGAGAGAACGGTCACGGTATTATCGGCATGAAGCTGATCGGCAACGGCGAGTTCACCGATCCCGCCGATCGCGAAAAATCGATCCGCTTCACGATGCAGTCAGGATTGGTAGATGCCGCTGTCATCGGCTTCAAGAGTACCGCGGAAATCGACGAAGCCATTACGCGGATCAATCGGGCCCTTGCAGAAATCGTATAAGCGACGACCTTGAACAAACCGGATAGCGATTGCTCATTGCATTGTCCCTCTGAAAAGAGATTGAAAAGGTCGTCGTATTCGAATCGAAACAATACGACAATATCGACGGGGTACGCATCCGGACGATTCTGCAGCCAAACTGAAGTGAACTTCTACCTTGCTTCGCGGGCTTCATAGACGACCGAAAGGATGCTCTCAACCACAAGATCGGGCACATCCTCATACAAGCGATGCGTGCTGTCCTCTGCTACGACGAACTTGCCGTTTGAGGATTTATGACTCAGGGAACGACTTTGCTCGATCCAGTATCTCTGATACTCTTCCGCCAGATCTCCAAAAACAGGATTGGGCTTCCGTGCGGCCATCACCAGGAGCGGTGTGTCCCCAAAGGACGAGATTTCTGAAACCAATCTTGCGCTCTCGCCAAACATCTCTCGATGTTCCGATGCGATCATCTGGAAAAAAAACGCCCGCGTTTTTGCCTCGGCATCTGACGAATCGGCGCCCGCGTCGGCAACGGCCTGCCACTCTGCCGTCATTCGGTCGGCCATTGCGAGGAGGCTCGTATATTCCTCCCCGCGTATGAAGGACAATGGCGGCGGATCGAGTAGGACAATTCCGACAACGTCTTCCGAGTATTTCGCCGCAAAGACCTGCGCGTTAAGCCCGCCCAGAGAGTGACCAACAATCACATAAGGACCGGGGATCGACGCCGCGTCGAGGAGCGCTTTCAATTCTTCAGCCTCGCGGCCGCCGTGCCGGGGCAGCGGTCCAGGCTCACTCCGGCCGTATCCGGCTCGATTGTAGGTGATGACGCGCGTCACTTGGGCAATGCGATTCTGTAACGCTCGCCAGTTGTCTAATGGGTCCGTAAGACCGGCTTCGATCACAACCGTCGGGGTCCCTTTCCCTTCCTGATGAATTTGAAGGCGATGCGATCCTATGCTGATTGACTGATCGGAGGGCGAAGAATCCTCACGCTCGCATGATACGCTTGTCAAGCCTACCATCAATATAAGCGATAGCCTTCCTATTATTACCGACGCTCGTTCTGACGCTGACTGGCTCAAAGCGGAATTTTCCATACAAATTTCACCGAGACACTCTTGCAAATTTCACGATTTAGGATACGGCATTTCTTTTCAGTTTCGAAAATCTTCGGCAGATTCAATATAATATACCACATAAGTCTGTTATGTTCAGCATCCTATCAAGTTTTATGATTTTCGCAAGAGTTCGCATTCTATCGCGGCATCTGCAGCGCAAAACGATATAGAATGGAATAGCTATTTTTGGCAATATTGGGATGTTTACCTGTGAGGTGGCCGTCATTCGACCGGACCGCTGCACTGACTGATCGAACTGGGAAAGCGCAGGCTCCTGTTCTTGGGATCGATGTGCACTTTGCCGATATTCGGTTCGTTCGGCTCAGGGGATGGGTTCCTGGGCATTCTGCAACTGGCTTGTGGGGGGCGGGGGTTGACTGAATATCGGTTCCTGGGCCGGACGCACCACCCATTCCTCAAAAGGAGAGGCGAGCGTCTTCTTTTCGAGACCACCCGTGTGCAGGTACTGAATACTCTGGGTGGGAATGGCCATGTCATCATAGAGCGCGGAACGGCCGATCAGTTGACCATCCCGGGATTCAAGGGCCGCAAAGATCAGGATCGAACCGTCTGCCAAGTCGGCTCGGACGTGGCCTTTTGGGTGGGTAGCTGTCACTGACGATTCGTTCGGTTTTTCTTCCGGCCGGCTGACGTTGACGACGCACGCCAGGCGATCGACTGGAAAGGTCTGCTTGCGCCGGTTCGATTCAAACTGAAGGCTCTGCGTGCTCACGCCGAGCAGATTCCCACGCTTCAAATCGCCGTTCTTTGCCACCAGGATGTGGCGGGGTGGATTCCCACGACGGAAACGCGGCACCGTCAGCGCCCGCTCCAGTTTACCCGAGTCGAGGTTGAGAACGCAGCTGGGTTCCGGTACCCCGATCTCCTCGAGCCAGTCGCTGATCTGAACGGAGAGCATGTCCGTTGGACCTCGACCTCTTCTCGGCGCAAACTCGATGGCTTTGATGTGCGCCGTGTTGATCGTCCGTTGCTCGATGAACGGCGATTGAAAGGCGAGGGAGTCCTTGTCATACGACGACACCTGGCACGGAATATTGTCGCCATTTTTCAAATGCAGCGCGAAGGGAAATGCTCTCTCATCGAAAGAGGTCGTCCGCGCAATGGTTCTGCTGCTCCGTGCGATGCGGGCTTCGCTGTTGTCAGCCAGTCGCACGGGTATGACACCACCTTCCGGAGTCCAGCTCAGGGGCGATTCAGCGCGGTCGAACGAAAGTCGCCCATGCAACATGCCTGAGCCGTACACAAGTCGGTCGCTCTTGCGGTTTGGCGATATGCTCTCAGTTGCAGTTGGATCAAATCGAAGGGACGACGCCCCGGCCAGTGTGCAGGTCACCGGCGCATCCGAGAACGCCGTGTGCAACACCACGCGATCCGGGTTCACGCGTTCGATTTGACCACGTAGGATCGCCCCGTCGGCATAGACCACCTCAGTCGTTTCAGCCGTTACAGCCAATGTAACGCCGGGACTTGCTATTCGATCAACAGTGTCCAAATCAACATCGCGCCGCGTGCCATCTCGAGCGACGACATGCGCTCCGCTTTCGGCAACCGTGAGACGCCCGTACATCACCCGTCCGTCAATCAGGCGGACTCGCGGCTTCCCGGAATCAACGACCTGCCTGGCAACCTTGTCGGGCCGGCGATAGATCCTCAAACGCCGTACCGTCAGATCCTCACCCCGGTTGCGGACGTGAATCATGGATTCACCGACCGGTGCCTGAATACCTTTCGCCATCGCCAACACATCACCGCTCGAATCGAGAACCTGAAGTTCACCCATGTCACTATTGAAAGCCAGTCGCAGGTGGACATTGCGCTGGTCTTCTTCAATGGTCGTGATCGGTTCGAAAACCTTATCCTGTACGACCACCAGTTCATTATCCCGGGTTTCCAGTCGCAAAGACTTATCTGCTATTGTGTCCAACGTGTCTTCGCCGAGCGCCAGGACAAACCTCGGGCTTGCAGAAGATGTGAATTCGAGATCGATCTCACACCGTTTCGGTATCTCGATCTTGTGAAAGAGGCGGCCCTTCTTGGGTGTGCTCTGGGGGTGACCTCCGGGCCCGCGACGCCAGCCGGGATCCTTGCTGACTCCGTCGAGTGACAGGTACGGGCAGTCAGGACCGCTCATCCACGCGTTTAGCAAGGTGTTGCCCCCGGTGTCAAAATACTCCACGCGCAGCGAATGGAAGCCGGACCCCAGTTTCAGCTTGGAGTGGTTTCCCCTCTCAGCGCCGGCCTGGAATTCTTCGACGGCCAGATCCGCGGCTTCGGCTCGGGCAACCTGTTTGCCGTCGATGTACATACGTGCTTTTTCGTCTGCGGAGATGCCGGCCCGATATTCACCCGTCTTGGTGATTTCGATCCGACCCTCGAACACGATCGCGAAACGCTCCTTGAATCCGGGAAGATCCACATCGATGTATCCGGCCGGCAGCGTGCCTATTTCAACAGGACGGAGTCTCGAGAAGATGGGGAACCCCTCGTCATCGCTTTCGGCCCAGTCCCCGGTGTAAACTTTGTAAGTCGAATCTTTGACCGGGCCCTGCAGGGCCACGTTCCAATCAGCAATCCGGGATCCGTCGAAGATGAGATTCGGGTGGATGCGGCGGGTTAACGAATAGACGGCATCTCGATTCACCGGGATCCTGCCGCAGCGTTTGCTGGTGAAGTGAAGTGTATTTTCGTCGGAAGCCACAAGATCGCCCGTGAACACATCGCCCGCGGCCGTGGCAACGCGGAAGGCCTCCGCCGGTTGCAGCGTTTCCGCTACGAGTGTGATCGACTCCAGTGCGTTGCTGTCAACGACGAGAGCCTCGGAGAAGATGGGGGATGACCACCGGACGTGGCCGGACTCGCTTTCCAGAAGCTCTCCGACAAGAACGTCCCCATTCTTCCAGCGCAGAACCGCGCTGCTTTCCCGGCTCCGGGCCGGCGAAATCCATAACGCCGCCAAAACTGCGACGATGACAATAACGTGCTTTGAATCCCGGTGCATCTTGTTCCTCAAACTCATCTTTCGTAAACGGGCAACAGGCGATAGTTCAATGCCAGGGCCAGTACGGACATGCCCGTGCCGTAGGCCGGTCCGTAGGGGCTGGAGATGCTGCCGTTTGCTTTTTGCATCTTCCCAAGCTTCTCGATGGTTCGCTGATTCCAGGCCTTCCAGGCTTCAAGGTCGCTCTGGAACAGGGCCTGGGCCATGTAGTAGCGCGTGTAGAACGGGTGTTGGCTGATATCCTGATCAATCCGGCTCTTGATGAATGCCGCAGCGGCCTTGTATTCGGGCAAGTCTTTCCGTTTTCCGACCGCATACACCAGCGTCGCGATGGACGCCCGGCATATACCGTCCCCGTGACTCTGGGCGGGTTGGTAAGACACGTTGCCGTCGCGCATGGTGTTGAGCTTGAAGAAGCTTAGAGCCTTCTCGATGGCTTCGTTGGGCACTTCAATCCCCGCGTTTTTTGCACCAAGCAGGCCCATCAGCACCGTTCCCGACACGGTTGTATCCGCGTCCTGCGAGTCGGGCGAGTAGCGCCAGGCGCCGAAGGGATTTTTCTTCTGCGCAGTCAATGCACAGCGTACAGCCAGTTCCAATGCCTGACCGACAGTCCGCCTGCCCTCGACAGGCACCTCGCTGCCCTTCCAGAGCAGGCGCTCATTCACCACGCCGTAGGCCTCGGACAGGGCCAGCATAGCGAAGCCATGATGATACATCGAGCCATGACCGCCGCCGGTGATGTGGCCGGTCTGTGCATTCTGATCCTGAATGATCCGACGCAGAGCTCGGCGAATATTCTCGGCATAGGGTCCGAAGTCGGGATCTCCGCCGCTGGCCATAAAGGCCATGACACAGATCCCGGTGATGGCCGAGCCGCTGTTCTTGGCGCCCGGCCAGGCGCCGTCTTCTTTTTGGGTCGCAGCCAGAAAGGCCAGGCTCCGCTTGTTGATCAGACGCACGGCAGACGGCACACCGCGACCATAGCGAATGGCGGAATCCTGGGCAGGGGCCGGTTTAACCGATAAAGCGACGCATATCAACAGACCGGCCAGCATGACAAAGTGTTTTTCTGAAACACCGGGTGCCATAAGTAGTCTTTCTCTGATAAGAAGCAACGGTATTGGCATTTTATTTCCTCCATGTCAGCGCAACGCAAGGCGAAAGGAAGCGTCTTGTCATCTTGATTTTTCCCTTTCAGGTTTTTGTTGAGTCGCGTGTATCATTTTCCGGTTTCTTCCTGTGTCGGTTTAACGGAGCCTAAGGGCCCTCCAGAGCGTTCAAATAAACATCCAATCCCTGCCTGAATTCCTCCGGCAACTTGCGTCCTGCTGTGCCCGTGGATTGGTTCACGGCTCGATTCCCGATAAACGCACGATTGCCGTCGTCTCCGAGGCCCATGAGCATCAGGGCCGACGCCGTGGCGGGCGGGGCCTTCACGATCGTGCGGGCATTGGGCAGGCGATGGGTTTCGAGAAGTATCTCGATGACTTCCACGATGGCGGCGATGGTGGGCGGGCCCGTGGCCGGTCGGGCCAGCAGGGCCTCAACCTCGTCCATGACGGTCGCGGCGTTGGTCAGCTTGTCGATCTGCTTCTGCAGGACCTTCTTGCCCAGTTCGGCGCGCCGGGTCAGCCACGCAATTCGCTTGTCCAGGGCCTCGCCCTCGAGTTCGCCCTCGTCGGTCAGCGCCTTGATTTGGCGGGCCAGGGTTTCGTCGGCGCGATCCGGCGCATTGGGCATGGCCCCGATCTGTTCGGCCAGCTCGCGCGCCTTGGTGGCGAGTTCGGCCTGTGTCATGCTCAGTTCGGCGCTGCGCTGCTCGTAGGTCTCCCGGTCGATCGCGTCGCTGGCCTGATCCAGTTCACGCGTCTCCTCGCGCAGCTCGATCTCGCCGTTGATGATGCGCAGCACATCAAGGATGATCTCGGGTGTGAGATTGGGCAGGTCAACCAGGTCGGTCGGCATGGGCTCGGAATCGCCCATGGGATCGACCAACTGTTCGGCCCAGCGGTCCAGGGTATCGGCCCAGAATTCCGCCTCGATTGTGGACTGACCGACCTCGTTCCGGGTGATGGCCGAAGCTACCTCACGGATCTGCGCAACCACTGTGGTTTCCTGCATCTCGGCCAGCACGCGCGCGTAGTTCCTGGCGGGTTTGCGCTCGGCATAGGCGTCCATGTCTTCCTGGATGCGCAGCACCGTGTCCGAGGCCGCCTGCTCGTGATCGGCAAGACGCCGGCGCTGCCCCGGATTCTCCAGCTCATCGGCATCCATACCGAAGCCGTCCAGGTTGTTCAGTATCACCGCCAGGTCGATCTGCTTGCGCGAGGCGGCTTTCAAACGCTTCACGAAGGTGCTGTTTTCAAAGCCCGCGAGCAGGCTGTTCATCTCCTCGGCCAGTTCGGCAAAGGCATCCAGCAGATCCTGCTGCTCCAGGACCGCCTCGATAACCCATTCCGCGCTCGTGGCCTCGGGCGCTTCACTGTCCTCATTCGGGTCTCTGCCACTGCCTTTCAGGGTCGTTGCCGGGATGAGCAGGCCGCCCTTGATCTGCGGCGCCTCCCCCGCCTTCTCAGACTTGTTGAAGCCTGACTCGATATCGCCCACGAGCGGCGTCGGATTAGCGAAAATGGCGCCCGGCTCGCCCTCGGGCGGCCCGCTCTTGCCCTGCGCGACATCCGCCGGGTCGGGATTGGGATCGTTCGGATCCTCTTTCAGCCCCTGCGCCTCGGCCGCCTGCTGCAGCAGTTCCGCAACCGATGGCATCTGGTCACCGGCGATCTGCTCCAACTGCTTGAGTGTCTCGGCAAAGGCGTCCAATTGATCGGCCTCGAATTCCTTGTTTTTGGCCGCCTCCTGCACCAGTTCCTTGCCCATGCCGATGAGGGCATCGAGTTGGGCGGCGTTTGCCCGTTCGGCGGCCGCCTGCTGCCGGATCTGCTTGCGCGCGGCCGGATCGTCCAGGGACTCGGACGGCAGGTCACGCAGCTCCTTGTTGGTCTCGTGCAACTGCAGCTCCTTGTCATACACCTCCTGGGCTGCGCCGGCCCACCGGCTTATCTGCTCGGTCAGCCACTTAAAATGCTCTGCGGACGAGAGGACGTGAACCACGAGATAGGGGGAGTAGATGCGCTCACGCTCGGGCAGATAGTCCTCGGCAAAGGCCCGCAGGCGCAGGCTCTGGGGACGCACGCCTTCGCGGTCCGCACAGAAGGTCGCGCGTGCGTCCATGGTCTCGTTGGTCGGCGCCCCGGCTGCCACGATCTTCTCGCCCCGGGACGGCTCGGGGTTGTGAACCGGATCGTTAATGCCCCGCCATTCGAGGCCGATGCACCGGACACCGAAATCGTCACTGGCCTGAATCTCGAAACTCAGCACCTCATGGGAGAGCAGGACCTGCTGGTTTTTCAGTTTGTTGAAATTCACAGTAGGTCCCTGATCGTCCAGCGCCTCGATGTGCAGCACCTGCGCTTCGCGTGCGCTCAGGCCGAATTGATCACGCCATGTCAGGCGCAACTCGGTCGATACCTCGACCGCTATGCGCTCGGTGGTCACCTGGGGACCGTGTACGGTCTGGGCACGATCGTTAAGTGCGGCGGCGGCGAGATCCCGCGTGGCCGTGGCCTCAAAGACCGCGCTGCTACCCTTGACCAGACGGATGGTGCCGCCGCGTGCGTCTTCCTTCCGCGGCTCGCTGCGCTGCAGGTAGGCAGGAAGCTGCACCTGGGCCCACAGCGCGCTCAATGCAGGACGCAGTTTGGGCTTGACCGAAATGGATCGTCGCGCATCGCCCACGCGCAGCGAGACCGTTCCGTCCGTCGTCTGGGGCGGCATGACAAAGCGGTAGATCGTGCCGTCACGCGTGGCCTCGATCGGATCCTGTTGCTCATAACGGGCCCGGGCGGACGCCGGCTTCCAGGGCGAATCGGCCTTGAGACGGGCGTCGATCTGGAAGGGCTCTGCATACGGCACCACGCGCGGGTCTGCCTGACCTGTCAGTTGGGCAAAGGTGTAGCGCTCGTGCGCGCGCCAGGGCATGAGCCAGCGTTTGAATGCATTGCGGCCCGCCGCCGGGACCAGCGCCATCAACAAGATCGCCCCAACCACAGGCGCACCCGCGGCCCAGGCCCAGCGCCGATGCCGCGGATTGGGAACGGCATCCGTGAGGTCACGCTGGGCCAGTTCGACATCAACCTGTTGCATGGCCGCTGCCACCAGTGCGCGGCTCTTGCCCGGTTGCGAATCGCTCTGCGCGAGTTCCACAATACCCAGCAGGTGATCGCCGAAACGCGGAAACCGATGCCGCACCAGACGCGCCGCCTGATCCAGGCGTCGATGGCGCCAGACCCATTTGTGATACTTCAGCGGAAACAAGATCACCACGCCCACGCTGCCCCCGGCCAGGATGACGGCCCGCAGAACAGCGGGCGTATCGAACAGGCGATCCAGGCCAAACACGACGAGATACGACAGCACAAGGCCGAAGATCGCTGCAAGGGCACCCTCGGCAAGCTTGATGATCCAAACGCGCTTTTGGTATTGCGTTAGAGCGGCCCTCATGCGTGCCGGCAAGGCAATGGGATCATTGTCTGGTTGTGGGTGGTTTCCGTTCATTTGTCTCGCCCGGTTTTAAACGGACCGGCCGCAACTCGGCTTCTTTTTGAATATTGGATATTCATCTTCTCTAACCATCAACTTGTCGAACAATCTCACACCGCGCCAATCATCTTTCTCCCCACCCAAAACACACCCATCAACACGATCAGTACCGCCCCCCAGACCGGGTGAGCCCAGATGCGCGTGCGGTGAATCGCGGGCTCGGGCTCGGGCAACGTCGCCAGATGATCCAGCAGGCGACCCACCTCCGACACCGGCACCAGCTTGCCTTGGGTGATCGCAGCGATCTCCTCCAGCACATCATAGCGGGCCAGTCGTCCCTGACGTTCCCGATTCAGGCCCTGCACGGAAAGGTCTGCCCGGACCGACGCACCGGTTTCGGCACAACTGGCAATCAGACGGTAAACGCCCGGTTCTTGGGGTACCAGGGATCCCACAAACAGTCCCCAGGCATCCTTTTCGCCGGGTTCGAGCCGCACGGTTTTGGTCTTGCCGGATGGAGAGACGGCCTGCACCACCACAGTACCCTGGTTCAGGGGAGCGCCCGCGCCGTCCAGCACGTTGGCATTGAGTGAAACCACGTCGTCCACGCGCGGTCGGTCCGGTGAGAAGAACAGGCGCATGGACTGCCCTTCGGCCATCTGGCGCTGATAGGCCATCCAGCGTGCCACCTGGCCCCAGAAACGATAGTGGTAGCGATCTTCCACGCCCTCGCGCCAGCGCCAGGCGCTGTCCGTGCCCATGAACAGGACCTTGCCCGTGCCGTAGGTCTTAGTCACGATCAGGGGGATGCGTCCGGACGCAGTCGCTTCTTCGTCGTGCACGGCCAGGACCTCGGATCCGGCCCTGGCCCGCTCGACCCCCGCGTACCAGTGAAAGCCCGGCAGCGTGCGCCAGATATCGGCGTTGTCCTGGTCCGTGTCTGCCAGACGCGTGAGCAGACTGCTCCGGCCTGCCTGGGTGAGCGTGAAGTGGCCCGGCGCGTTCGAGCCGACGCCTGCGTCGCGCGCGCGATTCATGACCACCGGATACAGATCGGCCAGCGCGCTGGCGTGCAGGGTATCCTGCCAGCCGTAACGCCCCGGCATAAAAACCAGGCCCGCCGCCTGGGCACTGACCAGGTGGCGCAGGGCCTGCACATGGTCAAGGCTCAACTGTTTCGGCCCCAGGCCCACGTCGCCCAGGAAGACCACATCGAACCGACTCAGTTCGCTGGCAGAAGGAAACCGGTCTATATAGGTGCGCCCGCCGCCGACCCGGGGCAGCTCGGGATGAAAGAGCAGGCAGGTCACTTCGACCCCCGGGTCTCGTTCCAGGGCGTTGCGCAGGTAGCGATACTCCCAGCGGGGATAGGATTCGATCACCAGGACCTTGAGCTGTTCCTTTCGCACGGAGATCGGAGCGGATATCTCGTTGTTGGCCGCGATCAACTCCTGCGCGTCCCTGGGCACACGCAGTGTCAGGGTGTAGTCCCCCGTGGACGCCGGGGTCCACACCATGTCCTGTTGGGCCTGGCCCATGGCCGGCACACGCACCACCTTAGAGAGCGTCGGCTCGTCATTGACGTGCAGGCTGACGCGCACGTCACGGTCCTGGCCCAGGGCGCTCCGCAGCACAAAGGCAAGGCGCAGCGCCTTGCGGGCGACACCGAAGGTCGGGGCACTCATGCTGGCCAGCTCGAGGTCGGGCAAGGGGACTTTGCTGCCTACCGCCACCGGGAAAACAGGAATTCCCTGCATGCGAAAACGCGTGGCGGCCTGCACCGGTGATGAGCCGGTATTCCAATCCCCGTCGGACAGAAGGACCACGCCGCGCAAGTTCGCATGATTTTTCAAAACCTGGGACAGCCCGTGATTGAGATCCGTGGCCTCTTCTGCAGGGTCCAACCGGGACGAGAAGGACTCGAAGACCACCTTGAGTTCACTGCCCTGTTTGTTTTCAGCCGGTTTCCACACCGCCTCGGACAGCAGCGGTGCAATGGTCTCCGCCCGGCTCCTGGGTTCGGCACTGTGATCCGCCCGATCGATCACGTCCTGTGTTTTCATACTGTTCGAGCGGTCCCAGAGCACGGCCAGCGCGGGACGCTGCCGGGCGGGGCGCGTGGCCAGCCATTCGGGCTGGCACAGGGTGGTCACAACCAGACCAACCAGCACGAGGCGCAGCAACTCGAGAAGGCCGGACGTTCGGCGATAACCGCTGCGGCGCCAGGCCAGCCAGCACAACACACTTGTCACGGCCATCAGAACCAGGCCCAACATCACGCTGAAAGGGGTCGGCAGAAACGAGATACCCTGCTGATTCGGCATTACCGTGCCTCCCGTTTGACACGGCTGAGGTCGCCAAATCCCGACTGCCGAGTCTTTCTCTCCGGCATGCACAGACCCGCTTCGACCACCAGGGCCAGGGCCATGGCCAGAAGGAACAGACGCCAGATTTCACTGGCCAGCGAGCCGGGATTGCCGACCGCGTCGTCAATGCGCTCATAAGCCAGCCCCGCAAACAGGGCGTCCACGCTCGCAACCGGGGTGACGGGGGCGCGGTCTTCGGCCAGGCTGCGGTTCAATGCCGTCCAATAGCCTCCATCCTTGTACACTCCGGCATGGAATTCGCGTTGCGAAACGCCGGGGTCGCCCTCGGCGGCCGCCACCGGCTCCCACCGGGTGCGGTCACCGAGCGCGCCCGGCCCTGCGTCCCGTAACGACGTTACAGCCAAAGAGCGACAGCCGTCGGCCAGGGCCCGCTGCAGCATCACGTAGAACACCACCCCGTCTCGTTCGAGCGATGAACACCGGGCCGTGGGCAGGGTCGTGCAGAAATAAGCGGCTCCCCGATCCGCGGGCGCGCGCACCAGCAGAGGCCGGTCCTCCCCCAGCCGGGCGAGGGCCGTGCCGGGATTGTCCGCCGTGAGGCCCTCAAGGGTACGGATTCGATAAGTGCGAAGATCGTTCAAGGGCAGGGCATCCCCGCTGTCCGCATGGCCCAGCAGGTCGGCGTCGCTGCGCCACCAGGTGACCCGGGACTGCTCCTGCCCGGGCTGTTGCCAGGTCCCCCAGCGGGCGGAGAATATCTGGTCGCCCTCGCCTTGATCCGGCGGGAAGAACATGACCACGCGACCGGACTCTACGAAGCGTTCGATCTGTTCGGCTACCGGGCCGCCGGGGAGGGGCGCCTGCCAGATCAACAGGCCCGTGTCTTCCCAATCGAGCTGACCCGCGCGTGCCGGTGTCAGGACCTCGGCCCGGTGCTGCAAGCCCGATTCCGCGGGAATAGCCAGGGCGCGGCGAAAGGCCTCGCCCGTGCGTGTCTCATTCGTGACCACCACGGCCTTACGCACCGGCGGCTCGGAAAAGACGAAGTAAAAGCGATTATCCAGGGGATTCGAGTCGCCCGGCAGACCAACCGAGCCCCATCCCGACCGGAGGTCGCTGTCGATGGGAATGCGGTGTCCCTGCAATGAGGCGCCTTGAGCATCCAGCTCGACCTCGACGACGGAATGCACTCCGTTGACTGCGAATTCGACCGGCACGCGCTGCGCCCGCCCGTTCGCCCGGCCCTCGATACCTACCAGCACGTCGAGCACCAGCTCGGCCCGATGGGCGCTTTGTCGACGTTTTACATGGGTCACACGGATGCACAGGTTATTCGCAGGTCGATCCGCGTATGAAAGCAGAAAGAGGTGCACACCCTTTAACCGGGCGAACTGTTCGCGCAGCACGGCCCAGCGCCCGCTGCCCGCATCCCAGTCGTTTTCGTTCAGGTCCGAGCAAATCCAGATATCGGCGCGCCCGGATTCATTGGCCTTGATGTAGGTCAGGGCCTGCTCGAGCATGCCCGCAATGTCCGCGCTGGTCGCACTGGCTGCGGTGCCGGGCAGATCGAGCAGGGCCTGAGGCGATTCCAGGGATTGCGGCTGGCCGCTGGCGCTGTCGATGAGCACCAACTGGCTGCCCACATCGTGTTTTTGCAGGAGGTCGGCCAGTTTCCCGAGCGCCGTGCTGCGTTTGGACTGACCGGTCTGCATGTCCTGCGCTTCCATGCTCACCGAACGGTCCAGCAGGATGAGGGTCGCATCGGGCTTGCCCATGCCCACACCGCTCAACCAGCCGCTGACCAGCGGGCGGCTGACGGCAAGGACCAGAGCGCCCACGGCCGCCACGCGCATCAGCATGATCAGCACGTAGCGCAAGCGGGCCATGCCCCTGCTCATGCGCTGGGCCCGGACCAGGAACATCATCGCGGCCCAGGGCACGGTACGGTGACGGTGCTGGTGAATGAGATGAATCACGATGGGCAGGGCCATCAGGGGCAGCGCCAACAGGATCGTGGGTTGCAGGAAGCTCATCTTTGCGGCCTCCCTGTCACTCGCGATAGACTGCTGCGACCGTCCTTCTGATGCTTGCGTCCCACCAGGAAGCGAGCGAGGATGTCACCCACCGGCTCCCCCGCATTCACGCGGTGATAATCCACCGCCGCCTTGTGCATCACGGTTTGCAGATCAGCGAGATAACCGGCCATGGCCTGACGATACTGCTTGCCCACCAGATTGGGGTCGGTCAGGATGGGCGCCCCGCCTTCCAGATCGAGGAATCGCGTGGGTCGGTCAAATGCGAAATCGACCTCTGTCTGATCCAGCAGATGGAATACGGCGACGTCGTGTTTGCGAAAGCGCAGATGTTGAAAGCAACTGTTAAGCACCTCGGGTTCGATGTACAGGTCGGACACAACGACCACCAGGGCCCGTTGCCGGATGCTCTCCGCAGCCCTGTGCAGGGCATCGGCCAAACCGGTTTCGCCCTCGCCCTTTATATCAGCCAGTTGATCGAGTACGACGCGCAGGTGCCGGGCGTTGCGCCTGGCCCGGATCTCTGTGTGCAAGCCCTGTCCCGCACAGTACAGGCCTACTGCATCGCCCTGGTGCGCAGTAAGGTAGGCCAGGGTCCCGGCGAGCGAGCGCATGGTCTCGAGTTTGGACACACCATTGACTGCAAAGTTCATCGATCCGCTCGTATCTACGATCAAACAAAGTCGCAGATTCGTATCGGCCTCATACTCCTTGATATAGTAGCGGTCCGAGCGCCCCCAGGCGCGCCAATCCATGCGGCGAATATCGTCACCAGGCACGTATTTGCGGTACTCGGCAAACTCCAGGCTCGAGCCGCGAATCGGGCTGCGGTGACGGCCCGACACGCTGCCGAGCATGGGCAGGCGCGCATGCAGTCCCAGGCCCGCCAGACGCGCCAGGACCTTGGGATCGATGAAGTCGTGGGAATGGGAGGAGTTCTCGGGCATCTTGATTTAGCCTTCTTTCTCAAGCTCATCGACAAGACGCTGAACGATCTGCGGGCTGTTGATCCCCTCTGATTCGGCGCCGAAGGAGGTAATCACACGATGCATCAACACCGGTTGAGCCACGGCCACCACGTCTTCCAGACGCACCATATAACTTCCGAACAAGGCGGCCCGGGCCTTGGCGCCCAGAATCAGGTACTGGACGGCGCGCGGGCCCGCCCCCCAGTTGACCAGGGGCTTGATCCACTCCGGCGCGTCGGAGTCCGTGGGCCGGGTGCGCCGCACCAGATGGGCCGCGAACTCGTAGATGTGGTCCGGCACGGGAACCCGTCGCACCAGGCCCTGGAAGGCCTGAACCTGTTGGCCGTTGAGCACGTGTTTTAGCTCGGGCAAGGTGCCGCCTGTGGTGGTGCGCCCGATGGCGATCTCCTCGTTGAGGTCCGGGTAGTCCACTTCGATCATGAACATGAAGCGATCGAGCTGGGCTTCGGGCAGAGGATAAGTGCCCTCCTGCTCGATCGGGTTTTGTGTGGCCAGCACGAAAAAGGGTTCGGCCAGGATATAAGGCCGTCCCACCACGGTCACCCGGTGTTCCTGCATAGCCTCCAGAGTAGCCGCCTGCGTCTTGGAGGGCGCACGGTTGATCTCATCTGCCAGCACAATATTGGCGAATATTGGGCCCCTGGCAAACTCGAACTCGCGTCGTCCCGTACCGGACTCCTGCAGAATGTCCGTGCCCGTGATGTCCATGGGCATCAGGTCCGGCGTGAATTGTATCCGACTGAAGCTCAGATCCATGGTTTCGGACAAACAGCGAATCATCAGGGTCTTGGCCAGGCCGGGAACACCCATCAACAGGGCATGGCCCCGGGCGAACAGGCAGATGGCCAGTTGTTCGATCACCGCCTGCTGGCCCACAATGATCTTGCCCAGCTCCGCGCACATCTGCTGGTAACCCTGCCTCAAATCATCAATCGCGGCCACATCGTCCGCGTGCATTGGGTCGGTGGTTTCTGTGTCTGTCATAAGTTGTCATTTCCCAAATAGTATTTCATGGCATAAAACGGCAGTAAGGCATTTGGCGTGATTATGTCGCGATTCGTAAGCCATTGCAAGGAAATAACTTAAAACTCCACAAGTCGGACTCGAACCTACAGCCGAGCGGTTAACAGGAATTGGGCTGAATGTTCGTCTCAGGACGTTAGGCCGTAAGGTTCGATCAGTTTTCTATGGCCTTTGAAGTGAAACTGGCATTGATCCGCCGGAGTGCCGAGGATGTTGATCTTTGACAGGTCGCCCTGTCCCATGCCGGCCTCGGCCATACTCGTCAGATACATGATCTTCGTCGGATCGAATCCCATCAGTTTGGTCGCCAGCGTATCCATCGCCAGCGGATCGAGACTGGCCAGAGCCATCCTTGTATCGACGGGGGTGCCGCCGCCCGGGCCGTTGCCTTCCATCGCCACGAAGCCGTCAATGACGCCCAAGTCGGGGTAAATCTCCTGGGCCAGATGGAACATGTTGTAATTGAGCAGCGACTTGCGGGAAAAAGTATATTCCGCGTGCATCAGGCGCTTATCGTTCGTCTTGTAATCGTTCAGCGGCGCGCCGACCAACACGTTCTTGAGTGATAAGGTCGTTACGACGCGATCGTGCGTTTTCATCTTAGCGGCGGAGATAATATAGATATCAGGATCGAGGAACGTCGAGATCACCCGGATCGGCGTCGGGCGATGGCCCGGACCGAACACGTAACGATATTGCCACGGCTGCTTGTTGAGGTCCACCAGCTTGACGTTGTATTCCTTCTCAAGCGGCAGATAGCCATAGTTTTCGTATCCGTGAAATGTACCTTGACGGGAGATCGTAGATTCGCCGATGGTGATCGGCTTGTTGTGATGGGGCTTGAGGAAATCCAGGATTCCCCGAACCGCATCGACGTGCGTCGCGGCGAGTTGCCGCGTTGTAATCACGAAATTCGGCTTAATAAGAATCTTCTTATTGCCAATCGAAGCAATCACCTCATCTTCGATTTTCTTCAGCGCCTGATAGACGATATCCCGGCGATCGTTGCCCTTGACCAGGCAGACCTTCGCTGGCCCCGGCGCCGTTCTGAATAATCCATTCTTCTTGATCCACCGGCTGCCCGGCGCCGCACAAGCAGAAGCCGGCCCCAGCAACTTCCCGCCGAGTCCAAGCCCCAAAGCCCCCAATCCAAAACTCTTCAGCACATCACGCCGATTCAAACCGTTTCTGCGACCTGCCATCAATGGTTCCTTTCACGATTCGAACTTCTATTCCGACGGCATTATACCAGTTATACGTATAAATGTCGAGAGTGATAAACTCTCATACAAATCTACGGATCGTACTCGGATTCTTTACACATATACGTGGCTTTTCTCGTGCTTAACACCACATGACGTGCAAAATTTCTCAAAAAATACTGGAAACTGCAAAAAAGTGTTTATATTATCGGTCTTTCTTTGTTCGCAAGTGTCTCAGGGAAAGCGTCCAAGCGCGCAGAAATGCCGTTTTTAAGTCAAGCGGGAAATCTCGGTTTGGTGGACTTGGGGACTTCCGACGACCAACACCTTGGCCTCGAGACTGAAAATCCCAAAGGTGTGGGACCTGATCCCATATTTAGAGAAAGGACAAGGGAGATGAAAACGAGCAACAGTCTGTTTATTGTCGGTATCGTATTGTTAGCGACCGGTCGAGTCTCTGCGAGCCTGACGCTTATGCAAACCGGGACCCGGGCTTTGCAGGGCTCCATGGATATCAGGAGGATCGTGTGCAACTTCCCTTTGACGGTGTTCGGCGCTGTTCATGCTGAGTCCCCTTTTGCTGGCGTCGGCACGTGGAGTGTTTCCGTGTCGCCCGGCGACATAGATACAGGTCTGTCAGTCAGCGAGCTAACTGCTACGGTACAGGACTTCCCAGTTTGCGACTATGCCGGTATGGGTACGCAGGCACTCGCGACCATCGACTTAAAGGTCGTGCCTCAGGTCGACAATGTGGCTTGGGATGCCGTGATTCCGATTCCGGAGCCGCCCAGTGGAGGCACTGGCCCTGGCTATTATGTCCAAATGAGGAGCGAGCCGTTCTTCAGCGCCGAGTTAGCGCTTCAAGGGCCATGGCCAGTGACAAACGAGGATTTGCTTATCCCGATTAGAATGGCTGAAATACCGGTGAATTTCGATTTCTCTCAAGTAAAACCCATTCCGACGCCGTCCGCGATTTTATTGGGCAGTATTGGCATAGGTTGTCTCCGCTGGCTGCGAAGACGCCGGGCGCTGTAAGAGCACAGACAGAAACGATTCGGAGATTAAAAGCGTTTCGTAATTTAGTTGCGCGACAGTGGAATCAACCTTAAGCTCGTTATTGCATGTTACGAATCCGGACTTCAATGCCCTTTGAGTCCTTCAACAGATCGACGAGCTTATTGGGATCGGTGCGTCCGTAGTGATAGGGATAGAGAATCTTCGGCTTGAACGCCCTGGCCGCGTCGGCGACCATTTCCGGCGTCATCGTATAGGGCAAATTCATCGGTAAAAAGGCCACGTCGATATCTCTGAGTTGTTTCATTTCGGGGGTATTCTCAGTGTCGCCGGCTACATAGACTTTTTTGCCGCCGAAGGTGATCACATAGCCGTTGCCCGAGCCCCTGGGATGGTAGGGCGTCGAGCCGCGGCGCATATGGACGATGTTGTAGGCCGGTACGGCCTCGATTTTCAGGCCCCGGATGGTGCTGACATCACCATTATGCATCACTGCGCCGCCGGTCACTTTATCCGTGCAAGCCTCAGTTAAAACCAAATCCGTTCCGTCTTTCCGGAGCATCTTTATCACTTTCGGATCGAGGTGGTCGCCGTGCTCGTGCGTGATGAGGATCAGATCGGCCTTGGGCATGTCGGTGTAATCGGCCTCTCGACTAACGGGATCCACATGAATGATCATGCCGTTGAAGGAAAACATCAATGTGCCATGCCCAATGAAGGTGATAGTCAAATCGCCGGCATTAGTTTTGATTGTGTCCTGCTCAAATTTGGATTCCGGCCCGGCCTGCCTTCGTCCGACCCCACGGACTCGCATCCGGATAGAGTAGAATGATGTTCGTGCCGTGATGAAAAGCGTCTTACCGTCTTTGCCGCCGAAGGTAACGTTGGACGGACGCTCGGGGACTTGAATCTCCTCGACCTTCTGTCCATTCTTGTTATAGACGAGTACCGCGCCGGACGTCAGGTAAATATTCCCCTCGTTGTCGATGGTCATGCCGTCCGAGCCTTCCGAGGCGAAAAGTCGCTTATTCGATAGCGTCCCGTCGTCGTTGATGGTGTAAGTAAACGTCTTACGATCACCGGGATCGGTGACGTAGAGCGTTTTGCCGTCGGGCGCACCGATCAGACCGTTCGGCCGGACCATATCGTCGATCACCCGAATGAGTTTCTTGCGGTCCGGCGATAAATAATACACATGCTCTCCATCCATCACCATACCCTCTCTGTTGCCATAGCGCGGATCGGTAAAATAGACGCCGCCTTTGGGATCGATCCAGAGATCGTTCAGGCTGTTGAATTGTTTGCCCTGATATTTATCGGCCAGGACGGTCACATTACCTTTCGGATCAATCGAAACCAACCGTCGGCCGCCGCCTTCACAGGCCAGAAGGTGACCCTCGTCGTCGAAGTATAAACCGTTGGCCCTGTTGGAATTCTCACGAAAAGTCGAAATTGTGCCGTCCAGCAACCACTTATGAATGCGATTATTGGGAATATCGGTGAAGAAAACATCCCCCTTGGCATCCGCCGCCGGGCCTTCGGTGAACTGAAATCCCCCGGCCAGCTTTTCCATCTTCGCCCCTCCAGCCACGACGGAAGCTTCGGCCATACTATATCCTGCCAAAACCACGAGAGACACATATACCATCAAACTGTCATAGGTCCTTTTCATGGGAATCTCCTTTCATTTTTCAGAAAACGGTATTCTGATTCAGAATAGCATCAACTCTGGAATTATACCCGTTCCGAAATCATTTTGCATCCATAGCCTCAGGAATCTTCGCATGTAGTTCATCAAGCCCGAATCCTTCCGCTCGAACGATATGTTCTATATCCGTCAGAATCAACCATGGAAGTGATTTTGCACCCCAAGTGAAACGAATCGTTTTCTATTCGTTGTTTTTGATCATGCCAACCGGAAAAGGAATACTGTTTTTGTCTGCCCATTCATTGATCGTCTTTTCTTCAACTATCGAGGCTTGTATTCCTATCACGGCGATGCCTTTTTCTTTCAATTTCTCAGCCTGTTTGGCGAGCTGCAGAAGACAATACCGAGATGGCCGCTGGTTCATATCGAAAAAGCAAATAAGAAGAGAGGTGTCCGGAACGTGTTCGAGAGATATGCCAAGATATTTTAATTCCGGCAGTGGTTTGCCGAGCAGGGGGGTCGCAAATTCCAACGGTAGTTCTTCGTATGGAGCCGGTGGAGGTAAAGCCTCCGCCTCCCGGAGGATTCTCTCGTCCCAGGTCCGGGTGTTATCATAGATCGGAGCATGATATTCCCTTCGATCTCCCAATTGTTCGCTACTTTGATACCCGAGCGCTTCCAGTGAAAACTCCGAAACCGGGATCGGCTCATTCACAATGTTTTTAACAAAGGTGACTTTCCATGTCCTGTTCGTGTTTCCCAACAAATCCGGAGAAACAGTCTTGTAGTTTGACACAAATGTCTTCGGGATCCATACGCCATCTTTCTGTTCATAGGTCCATTCGCGTCGCTCCGCATCGCCCTGGCTCTGAGCAAAGTATTTCACGACATTACCGCCCTGAGCCAAGCTAAAAGTATGACGGTTCAGCACTATTTCACTGTCCAGTTCCAGGATGACCATATCGCCTTCACGGGTAGCAATGATATCCTTTGCCCCGTCATTTTTGACCCGTCGGTAGAGAAATACTAATCGCTTAACGAGGTCATCAGTGGCTTTCGTTATATGACCCGTCAGGTACCACATCGGATCGAAACACTCACTATAAGAACGCCGGCGCGCCCTCTCCGGCGGCCAAATCACCAACGTACATAATCGTTCGCCCTCAAGAGTCGTGATGCTTGGAGCGCGCCGATAGTAACCCATTCGCGTTGTCATGGCGCTTACAGGCTCCATGACGGTCTTCGAAACCGGTTCACCGCCCATTTTCACACCCTCCCGGACATAACGTTCATCATGGACCCACGTCCATCGCGTCACCTCCCGACGGCAATCAGAGAGAAAATCGACTGAAAACCTGTCTTGTAAAATAGGGCCATTGACGTCCGCAAAAGTGGATTCGATCTCTGCACGACCTTGCCAGGTATCGATCGAAGCTCTGTTGGCCTGATGGGCCGTCGCAACGAGTCGCAATAGTTCAATATCTTCTTTTTTTTTCTGCAAAGCAAGTTTGGACATCAATTGAAATCACAACGCCAATCAAGGCGAGAGCAGGATATAGCCACCCTTTATGCAATTTTTGTCAGTCCTTTTCCTTGATTTTCACTTTGGCTAAATAGATGCT
>Ga0180432_10002673_pt1 | contig 26524 bp, 16 predicted proteins | sample SS_ome_10_FD_132414 | JGI IMG/M metagenome (GOLD analysis project Ga0180432, IMG submission 132414) | Hypersaline lake sediment archaeal communities from the Salton Sea, California, USA - SS_1_MS_2 metaG | ecosystem: Environmental > Aquatic > Non-marine Saline and Alkaline > Hypersaline >... | reverse complement strand
GGTTTCATGGAGGTCGGCGACCGGCAGGTCTGCCTGGTGCAGACGCCTTGCGAACCTACGTTGCCACCGGCACACTACCCGCGCTGCCCGGACAAGCCGCTGCAAACGGCTGAAGAGTTACGGATAGCTCAACCCGGGGCCTCCGGGACAGTGCTGCGTGAAGAGATGATACTCCCCCTTGTGGTAGAAGGGCCCGTTGATGTCGCTAAGCCAGCCAGCTCTATAGGTGAAATGGAACTGAGGGCGAAGCGACTCGGAATAGGGCTCCGTTTGCCCATCGGCGGCCGCTGTGCGAGGAAATACACTCGGAGCTGGAACAAGCAGGCTAACCAGAGGCAGCAATAGACCTGTGCGCCGCATGTGAACTCGGAGCTTTCCTGAGCACAAGACCAGACCACCGTTGCGAGTAGCCAAAGTGTGGCAACCTCGCCGGCTCTGTGGCCAGTGTCGGCCGCAGAAAGCCCTAACATGGGCGCACTACGGGACGTGCTTCTTCAGCTGCTTGAAGATCTCTTCAGCCGCATCAACTCCGGCCGCACGTCGTCGGTCGCGAGTGTAAAGACCATAAGGGCTGACACCATTGACCCCGCTAATAAACGGATCGTGCGGCGGCCAAGAATGGTCGGCGTAAACCCATATCAGCGAGCCGCACATGAATGGCTCCTGCAGGTGGCGAACGTCATACTTGATCGCCGCCGCTTGACGCGAGCCCCAGCCGGGCTTGGGGACACGCTTGATCTCCCAATTGCCATATTCAGTGATGAACAGCGGTTTGTTGGGGTATCGCTTGTGAACAAGAGAGAACGCAGGTTGAAAGAACTGCTGACCGGCCTTCTCGCCATAGTTCATGTAGCCATAGGCGTTTGCCCCGATGACGTCATCTTCGTCGTGACTGGAGAAGTCGGGGTTGTTCCAGTTCCCTTGAATCGAAACATGCGTGACCAGTCGCGTTGGATCGAGTCTCTTTGTCAATCGTGCCAGGATGCCATGGATCTCGCGTACCTCGGGATCGGGTTCGTTATTCTCATTGCCGGTCGACCAGAAGACTACCGACGGATGGTTCCAGTCACGACGAATCATCGCGGTCATCTGCCGGCAAGCCGATTCCTCGACGAGACGTCGCTCCGTGGCGCGATGTTCCTTGCCGCGGCGATCGAGATTGCACATGTAGTAGGGGATCTCGCACATCACCAACAGCCCGAGTTCATCGCACAGATCGATCTCCTTGGGCGAATGCGGATAGTGACAGAGCCGAACGAAATTCGCTCCCATCCGCTTCATGTCGCGCAGATCCCTTGCGGTCGTTTCGGGATCCCACGCCATGCCGGCTCGATGCGAATCCTCATGGCGATTGAAGCCAAACATGTAGATGGGCCGACCGTTCAGCAGTACCCTACAGCCCTGCGTCTCGATCTTCCGGAAACCGAACCGGACCCGCTGCGCAGCGACGACCGTGCCGTCCTCGACAAGCTCGATCCATGCGACGTAGAGATGGGGGGATTCGGGCGACCACGCCTTTGCCCCAGGGAGCCTGTCCGCTATGGTCAAGGCCTTCTGTTGCCCGGCGCGGATCGCTACGGGCCTGCCCGCCTCGTACAGGTTCTGGCCGTGCCTATCCGACAGCACGATCCGCAACCGCGCAGAGGCGGTGGATGTTCTTTGGTTGTCGACCTCGATTCGCATCGAAAAATCGCCGGCAGGATCCGCCTCGATCTTGATGTTCTCGATGTAGAGATGGTCCGTCGCGCGAAGCTCGATGTCGCGAAGGATCCCCCCCTCGCAGCGCCATCCGAAGAAGGTCGGCATGCCCGAGTGCGGATGTTCATTGTTGACTGCCACAGAGATGGTGTTCGTGCCACCGTAGTTCAGCGAGCGGCCGACCCGTAGCTCACAAGGCAGAAACGGATCGCGCGTCTCGCCCATCAGCTGCCCGTTGATCCAGACCTTCGCCTGGTTGTTCACCCCCTCGAAGCAAAGCACAACCCGGCGCGCTTGCCATGGTTTGGGCGCGCGAAAGGACCGGCGAAACCAACAGGTGCCGTGATACTTCCTCATCGACGGGCCGATTGCGTCGAAGTTGCAGGGCACGTCAACCTTGACCCAGCCGTTCGACTCCGACTCGCTCGGCGCAAAGGACGCAGTCTGGTATGCCTTCGTCTCACCCGACTTGTCGGCGTCGGCTACGGCTAGCCACAGTCCGCCAAGAGATAGGGCGTCTTCGGGCATGTCGGCCCCCACAGCCCCGGGCGTGAGTCCGCGGCAAACCGCAAAGAGAATTCCAATGGCCAGGCTTCGGAAGTGCATCTCTCCCTCTACACTAGGACGATTCGGTTCTTGCGTCCAGCACGGGTTCCGTTGGAGTGATGGAGGTTGTTTTGGTTGGTATCCATCCCGGAAGCTCGTGCGCGTTGTAGTGCACAGGCTCACACGCGAAGCTTGGATGATTGACTTGTAGTCCACCTGAAGAAATCGAAAAACCCCAGAGAAAGGCTTGACAACGCCGCTCACTGTGGCGTGATTGTGGCGTTGGGGTGTTCAACATGTTCAACATGTTCAACATGTTCAACATGTGCAACATGTTCGACATGTAGAGCAAGCGTGAATTGCGGCAACTTCATGGGGTTCCTGTAAGTAGCAACGAACACGGGACTTGGGATCGACGCCTGAGATTGGCCGAAATGGGCTCATAACCCGGAGGCCGCAGGTTCAAGTCCTGCCCCCGCTAGGCTGTAACTGACGCAGGATCAGGTGCTTACCAGCTGGTCATGCATTTTCTATGCCCGCCTCGCAGCAGCAAGGTGGCCTGATTGCGGCGCGCCGGGTCGCGCTGGATCAGTACCCTATTGCCAGGCTTGGTTCGTCAGATATATAAGGTGTTTCTTGACGCGGGAGGCCTGATGGACAATCCCGGTACCCTACCAGATGGAACTCATCTGCCACGCGCGGACACGCGTCAGTCGCACCGGGGTCCTCTCGGCGGCGAGCCGGACCCGGTCCGCGCCGATAGGTGGGAAGGCTCGCAGGGTCATGACCTCGCGTCGGTCGGCATAGACCTCGACGACAGAACGATCAACGAGGAGGCGAACCGTGCAGATGTCGCCGCCGTCGCGAGCCAAAACCCCGACATTGTCGCCATGACGCAGTTCGCCGCTCGCCAGGTCTAGGCTGACCGTGGTTGCATGGCCGCCCTCAGCTGAGCAAAGCACGTCGAAGCTGAGCCGCCCTGAGCCCCGCAGAGGGAACTCGACGACCACATCCAACAGGGACCCGCGGCACACGTCGAGGGATTCGCCGGCCTCCAACTCGCGCTGACCGAAGTCGGCCAGCAGTTCCCCGCGGAGTGTGTCTACGTTGCGGACCGCCCGGACGCGCAGCCGCAGGTCGGAACCCAGCTCGAGCAAGCGGGGCAACGTCAGCATCCCGTTCCAGGGCGCCCCCGACTCCCCGCCACCCCTAATCCAACCCCAGAGGATCCGCCGTCCCCGATCATCTCGCAAGCTGTTCGGCGCGTAGAAGACAGCAGGTCCTCCAAGATCGACCGGATGCCACTTCCCATGTTTGAAGCGCCGGCCGTCGTATGTTCCGACGGTGTATTGCACCGGCCCTCTCAGGCCGGAGATCGAGCGAAAGAGCGGCGATACGATGAGTACCCAGCGGTCCCCGAGCCGAAAGAAGTTCGGACATTCCCACTGGAAGCAGTCGGCGCCCATACTGGTGCACAACGACCCCAGAAAGCGCCACGTCACCAAATCGGTCGACTCGTACTGCAAGACCGTTCCGCCTTGCCCGCGGATGCCTGACCCCACAAGCATCCGCCACTGACGACCGTGGCGCCACACGAACGGGTCGCGGAAGCCGTCCTCCAGGCCAGGGATCGCCGGCGGCTTCGGGATGACCGGGTTGCGGGCGAAACGCCGCCACGTGCGCATGCCGTCGAAGCTCCGCGCGAGCGACTGGGCCTGTGGCGGCACGCTTGTGTAGACGATGGTTGGAAGCCCATCGGCAATCACACAACACCCCGACGCCACAGCCCGAGCGTCGTACGTACCGGGCACCGGCATGAGCGCGATCGGCCAATGCTGCCAATGCACCAGGTCGCGACTCACGGCGTGGCCCCAACCGGGCGCGGTAGAGGCATTCGGCTCGCCCCAGAAGGGCAGATGCTGATAGAAGACGTGGTATGCCCCCCGGAACTGAACACAACCATCCGGGTCGTTCAGGAATCGCCCGGGCGGAAGGAAGTGGAACCCGGGGCGGAATCGGTCCTTGGCCACTCGGGCCGCTACCTTCGCGACGCTGCTCTCGGCTCTCACGAGAGCGCGCTCGTGGGCAACGGACTCCGGCCACTCCGATTGCACGATTGTCGTCCCCTTGTCGTCTCGGTCTGCACCACAGGCCGCCGGAGAAAACGCCAGAACAAGCTGCCCCACGAACGCCATCCCGACGAGTGTCAAGCGGAATGAGACTCGTCGCGACGCGAATCGCTCCCACTGCCCGGGATCCCCACGTCCACACAAGGAATCCAGCGGGATGACCATTGTCCTTGCCGTAGCCGCCAACAATCTGTTTCCCAGATCACTTCAACCAGAGCTCGACAGGCCAGGGATGGTACGCCAAGATGGACCCACCGTAAATGCCGTTCATCTCTCGATGGAAGAAAGACGAGGCATGCTTTCGGACAAGAACGCGAAGGGAGGCTTTCTGCCAGCACAAAGCAAGCCGACGAGACGTCGGAGATGATCCGTAAGGCGATCGCGCATCGCCCTGTTCGACCTGTCTTTCCTGGAGATCCGCCCTCGACTCGGCGGGGATGACCTCGGCCTCGGCTCTGGAGTTGTCAGGGGACGCCCCCTCCTCGCCGTCGCCCCTTCAACCTGATGGTCGTGTCGGGAATCGAGATCATGTAGCGCATGCCTGTGCCCTGGGGGGAGCAACGTTAGATAAGGGCGACGGACGGATACATGATCTGGTATCATCCCGAGGAGCAGCTCGGGTGCTAGATCTGAAGAAGCCGTGTAGCAAGAGAACGAAGGACAGCCAATGAGATCCGATCGTCGAATCACGTTGAGCGTGGCGGCCGCTGTCAGTATCGCGCTTCTCATACAAGAAGCGAGAGCGCAGGAGTCAGCCAGTCGGCCCAACGTGCTGTTTGTCGCCGTCGACGATCTGCGTCCGGCGCTGGGCTGCTATGCTGATCGCGTGGCGATCACGCCGAACATCGACCGTTTGGCCAGTCGTGGCATGGTCTTCAGACGGGCGTATTGCCAGCAGGCCGTTTGCAGTCCGTCGCGGCTTTCACTTCTGACCGGCCGACGCCCTGATACGATCCGAGTCTGGGATCTCGCTACGCACTTTCGAGAGGCGCTGCCGGACGTGGTGACGCTGCCTCAACATTTCAAGAATCACGGCTACCACACGCAGAGCATCGGCAAGATATTTCACGGCGCCGGCAAGCCGTCCAAGGACCCGCCTTCGTGGTCGGTCCCGCCGCAGTACGACATCGTGCGAGATCCGAAGCTCCGCTACGCGTTGCCGAGGAATCTGCAGGGCAAGAGGCTCAAGCGATCCGCGGCCGAAGCGGCCGACGTTCCCGACAACGCCTACATCGACGGCGTCGTCTGTGATGCAGCCGTGACAGCACTCGCGGAGTTGCAGGCGAAACGCCAGCCGTTCTTCCTTGCCGTCGGATTCCGCAAGCCCCACCTGCCATTCTGTGCCCCGCGAAAGTACTGGGATCTGTACGATCGAAACAAGATTCCTTTGCCGGTGAGCAACAGGTACCCGCATGGCGCACCGGAGCTGGCCGTGCGAAGCTGGATGGAGTTGGAGGGCTACACGGACATTCCTAGGGACGGCCACCTCTCACTCGAGAAGGTGCGGGAGCTACGGCATGGGTACTACGCATGCGTCAGCTACGTCGATGCACTCGTCGGTCGCCTCGTGAATGAACTTGTTCGTCTACAGCTCGCCGAGAGAACTGTGGTTGTCCTGTGGGGCGATCACGGCTATCACCTCGGTGAGCAGGGCCTGTGGACGAAGGCCAACAACTACGAGCTGGCTACCCGCGTGCCGTTGTTGATTTCGGCTCCAGGACAGGCACGCGCCGGAGCAACGACCGACGCGCTGGTCGAGTTCGTGGACATCTATCCGACGTTGGCCGACGTGTGCGGGTTGGAGGCCCCCGTCGGGGTCGAAGGAACCAGCCTTCGGCCATTGCTGGCCAATCCCGATCGGGCATGGAAGCGAGCCGTCTTCAGCCAGTATCCAAGGGCCCTCAAAGCACACCGCCCCCGTGGTCATGGTGACATTATGGGTTGTGCCTTGCGAACGGATCGCTACCGATACGTCGAGTGGCGGGAATGGAAGACCAAGAAGGTCGTCGCACGGGAACTCTACGACCACAAGAGCGATCCGCGCGAGATGCGGAATGTTGCCGATCAGGCCGCCCGCACGCCAGTGATTGAGGAGCTGGCAAGACTGCTGGCAAGCGGCTGGAAGTCGGCGTTGCCTGACGTGGGGAAACGAGGGCAATGAGCGTGCAAGCCAACCTGTGCCAAGTTGTGCTGACGATAGCGCTTCTTCTGTTCTCATGCGCTTCTACCGAGGCTACAGAGCGGGAGCGCCCCAGGCCGAATGTCTTGCTCATCGTTTCCGAGGACAACGGACCCGAGCTTGGCTGTTACGGCGATCCGTACGCCCGAACGCCGATTCTGGACAAGCTCGCCGCTGACGGCGTGCGGTTTCAGAACGCTTATGTACCGCAAGCCGGTTGCAGCCAATCGCGGGCAGCCTACTTGACCGGCCTCTATCCTCATCAGAACGGCCAGATCGGGCTGGCCACGTGGAAGTTCCGGATGTACCGGGAGGATACGCCGAACATCGTCCGCAGCCTGAGGGAAGCGGGCTACCGCACGGGCATCATCGGCAAGCTGCACGTCAACCCGGAATCGACGTTTCCGTTCGACGTGAAGAAGCTGCCGTCGGCGAATTTCAGGCGGAAAGGGCTGGGCGACTACGCGAAGCATGCGGAAGACTTCTTCAAGGCGGGAGACAGGCCGTTCTTTCTGAGCGTCAATTATCCCGACGCACATCGGCCTTTCATCAAGAGGGTTGGCGGGTTACCCAAACGTCCGTTGGCCGGCGTGGACGTCAAGCCGCTGCCCTGCTTCGGGCTCGACACGCCCCAACTGCGAGCGGCAACCGCCGACTATTACAACTGTCTAAGCCGTCTCGATTCGCTTGTTGGCGACTTGCTCGCGGCGTTGCGGCGTTCCGGCAAGGCCGAAGACACCCTCATCATCTACCTCGGCGACCACGGCGCGGATATGTTGCGCGGCAAGCGCACATCCTACGAAGGCGGCGTCCGCATTCCGCTCATCGTCGCTTGGCCCGGAAAGGCGAAACCCAAACAGGTCCGCAGAGAGCTCGTTTCAACCATCGACTTGATGCCGACCATGCTGGCCGCTGCGGGTGTCAAACCGGTCGCCGGTCTTCCCGGCCTCTCTCTGCTGCCGCTCCTGCGAAATGAGGAAACTCGGTGGCGGGAGGACCTCTTTACGGAATACCACACACACTCGGCGCACAACTTCTTTCCGCAGCGGACGGTCCGCAACGCGCGGTACAAGCTGATTGAGAACCTGATGCCAGGTCAGCGCAATCCCGGCTACGACTTCACAGTCAAACGCTTCTTCGCTGGCCTGCCTCCAGCAATCGAAGCCGCCCCGGAACTCATTCGCTCGTCGTACCATCGCATGAGGGCGCCGCCGCAATATGAGCTGTACGACCTGGAAAGCGATCCGCACGAGTTCTGCAATCTCGCGTCAGATCCCAAGCACGCCAAGATACTGGCCGATCTGAGAAAGCGGCTCGCCGCGTGGCGGGCCCGAACGAACGACCCACTGCTCAATCCCCAATGCCTGAAACGACTGAAGAAAGAGATCGACGCCTGTTTCGTCGACGGCCAGCCGGACAAGCGGCGGCTCAGATTGACGTATCTTGACTACTTCTTCGCAGCTCCTTCACGAAAGAACATGCCCTCCCATGGCAGACAGTAGCCCGTTCGTTGAAGGACTCATCGGGTGCGTGGTCGCACGAGCCACACTTCTGTTGCGAGTGTGTTCTTGTTGCTGTTGAACCCGCCTGCATTGTGGCCGCGGGTGTAGAGAAGTGGGAGGGCACTGCCACACCCGCCGGCGGCACGATGTGCGAGCGCCGGTAACCACTGGGCAGTGTCCTTCTCAGGACGACAGACGGTTTCTGCCTTCAAGGCTCGTGAGGTGCGCGACACAAGAACGCGCACGATGTACGTCCCCGGAGGACCCCAGACGCATTGGCGCGTGGGCTCAATCACTAGGGCTGCATTGAGTCGGCCTCGACCGTCCAGCGATAGGGAGGACTGCATGTGGACTCGCTTCTTGGAATCTCCCTGGGTCAGTACATCGGTGAGTGATCGTGCCGTCCAGTGGCCGCCCACGTGACTCCACAATTCGGCCGTCCCGTCAAGCCCGTTGTGAACGATCACATGTGGGGCGCCGTCATCATCCACGACCGGATTGGACAGAAGAAGCTTCTGGTAGTGGAAGTGCCTTGGCCCCGGCTGGTCGCAGGACCGCCGATGCGCTGCGGACTGGATTCGGGCGGGTGACGGTTCATTCTCTAGACACGGAATGGACTCGGCTGCCGCCGGGGTGGATCCGATGGGACCTGCATCAAAGCTGGCCCATGTCTCTCCGCCGTCGTCCGAATGCAGATGGGATGCGCCATAGTAGGTCGAGCCATCGCGCAGAGCCCGGGGATTGCCAAACACCAGATGCAGGCGTCCCTTCGGCCCCGCCGCAAGTGCGTTGGTCCAGTAGACGTATCCTGGCTTCTGGGCCTTGACGATGGGCCGTGGCGGCGACCATACGGTGCCGTCGAACCGACAGGTGTTGAGGGTCCAACGGCCTGCGCCCCGGCACCTGAAAGCAAGATGGAGTCGTCCGGCGGAATCACATGCGACGCTAGGGTACGTCGCCTTGGCACTGATCGTGGCGACATGCCGCCAAGCACGATCGCCGGAAGCGTCAAGCAGGTAGTGTTCGAGCGGGGTGTGGTGCCCTCCCGTCACTGCGTGGACATGCCCATCAACCAGGGCTAGGGCCGCGCCGCAATGGTTGTCCACACGGGGCTTGCCCAAAGGCCAGCGATGGCGAATCTGGCCGGTGTCTGCATCGACAAGTGCCGACTGATTTTGGCACCGGCGGTCGATCCACGTGCAGAGATACCCCTGTGGCAGCATGACGATCTTGTTGCTCATGGCATATGCGGTCGCCCGGTCGCCGCCATCGCTGCTCAACAGTCTTCGTTTCATGGGACCTTCGTCATGTCTCATCAACGCCTCAGCCAGGAGGCTGCGCCCCTTCGCCAGAGCCCCGAAGCCCGCGCCAAGGCGACCCAGGAAGGCGCGTCTGCTAGGGGTTGATCCGTCCATGATCGTCTCACTCTCCTGATCCCTTGCCCGGCTCATACGGCGGCGCTGGAGCTGTTCTTTCAAGTCGGGAGCCCTACGGTACCGTGATGTTTCCGGCGAGGTGGGCGGTCTTCTGATCGATCTCGAAACGTCCGCCGAAGACGTTGTCGACGATCATGTTGTTGCTGCCGCCAATTGCCTTGAGGGCCAGCCACGACTGGGGGTCACCTCGATCGTTTCGGATGATGCTGTCGGAGACGCGGCTGTCGGTCACGTTTCTTAGCAGAAGACCGACGTTGTCGCAGTTGAGGAGGATGCAGTTGGTGAGGTTGATACGACGGCAGTTCTCCAGCGTCAATCCCGCAGGGGCGCGCCGGACTTCGTTGATGTGTAGGCCGGTAAGGGTGACGTCGGTGCAATTGCGCAGAAGCAGCGCGTTGTTGGACTCCTTCTGCCCCTGGTAGATGGGATTCAGGTCGAAGCTGTTCGGCCCGACAACGATGTGCATGCTGTCTTCGATTAGCAGGTTGTGGGCGAAGCCTTTCCAGAACGTGTTGCCTGTGATGGTGACGCCCCGGGCCCTCCTGAGGTGGACGTTGACCTGGACGTCGCTGAGGACGTTTCCGGTGATCGTGACGTTGCCGCTGCGGAGCTTCCCCCCGCGGTCGGTCCCGAGGATCCGGATATTGGCGGCCCCGGAGGCGCGATGGGTGTGCTGAATCGTACAGCCGGTGATGGCAACCTCTCCGATGTCAAAGGATGCGCCGGTGCTATCGAGGAGAATATTGGCGGTAGGAGGATGCTTCGTTTCGTCGAGACCCATGTTGGCCTCGATGTCGCACCCGGTGATGTGCAGATTGCGGACGTTTCCCGCACGGTTGACGACTCCGCCGCCGGCGTTGTAGCTGATGTGCGAACCCGTGACGGTGATCTGGTGGAGATTGACGTCATCGAGGTACAGGCCGACGCCGCGATTCTCGTAGAGGTGACAGTCGGAAACGATGACGTTGCGGTTGTGTCTGGTCAGATGGATGCCGTGCAGCGCGTGCCGGATGTTGACCCGCGTGACGGTGATCTGCATGGTCCCGGTCGCCTCGATACCGACGGCCCGCTCATGCCGACCGATGATCTCGAGGCCATCGACCATGGGCATGCGTTGTCGCTGCCAGACATTCGGCTTGATGGTGTGTGGGTCTGCAGTGCCCCGGTGCGTGCCAACGAATTTGAATGCAGGTCCGCCCCCGTCCATCTCGACCCGTGCGACGCCATAGCCGACGACGGACGTCGGACCGACGCGGTCCAGGTCAATCACAACAGGCTTGGTCAAACGGTACACCCCGCGGGGGAGACGCACGACACCGACCCGCGCATCAACGGCATTCTGAAGCGCACGGGTGTCGTCGGCCTTGCCATCGCCCACCGCACCAAAGTCACGGACGGTATGCAGGTCTGCACGTTTGGCATCTTCTGCTACGACCGGGCTGGCGATCAGAAGGAGGACCGTAGCCGCTGTCTGCATGTTCCTTTGGCGTGGCATGATCAGTGCGTTCCTTTCCGAATTCGAGGCGCAACACCCATCTGTACGCTCCGGGGTTCTCTCCGGCCTGGCAGTCCGCATGTCGAGGATCGACCCGGGGCCCACCTGGCGCTTTGGCACCATGAAACCCACAAGCAGCTTAGGACTATGTTTCCCAATCTACCTGCCGCCAGCAAACCAGCCTACCGAGGCAGGTCCTCAGATCAAGGGAAGACGGTCCATCACGTCGTCCTTCACGCACGTTCCCTCGGTCCAAGGTGCCAATCTTGCTCGATCCACCTCGGGAACGAGGGTCCCGGTACGTTTCTGTGCAGCGCCAAGCGACGCACGATGCGGATCGTCACGAGTTCCGTTTGAGTTTGGTTTCTTGGTATGCGACGGCAGCGAGTAGGAAGGCGCCGGTCCCCCAGGTGTAGGTGCCGCGTTTTACGGCGATGTAGCCGGCTTTGTCGCTGGGGCCGGTGCCGGCGGAGACCTGTGTGACGCGGCCTTTGGAGTCGACAGTTCTGGCCAGGCCGGCCCAGGCTCTGGCCATGGTGTTGTGGTAGGGGATTTCGATGAGGCTGCGGTTTCGGCATTGGCTCATTGCGTAGAGGAACATGGCGGTAGCGGAGGCCTCGCGGTAGGTGTCGGGGGCGTCGAGGACGGTGTGCCACAGGCCGGTGGTCTTGTCCTGTAGCCCCGCGACGGCGGCCAACAGTTTGGCGAACGGTTCTGTCAGGCGGGTACGTGCTGGGGAGTCGGGTTTCTCATTCATGAGGACTTCGGTGTAGGACATGCACACCCAACCGTTTCCTCGGGCCCAGAATTCAGGAGTGTGCTTGCCGGTTTGCTGGTCCCACATGTGGTAGAAGAGGCCGGTGGCGGGATCCCGCAGGTGTTTGGCAAAGATCTCGAGTTGTCGGATGGCTTCTTGCTGGAGCTTCAGCTGGTTGGTGACGCGGGCGGCGTGGGACAGGACGGGGCAGCACATGTCGAGGGTGTCGACCCACAGCTGTGGTTTGCCGTTGAAGTGGCTGAGGCCGCCGTCTTTCGTTCGCTCGGCCTTGTGGAGCATGAAGTCGTTGATTCGGTTAACCAGGTCCAGGGAGGGTTGGTCGCCGGTTGTTTCGTGGAGCATGAGGAGGGCCAGGCCCGGGCCCCAGTGGCCGCAATAGCCGCGCTTCTCGAGCGTCGGGCCGATTCCTTTCCTGTGCCAGTGGTTGGCGAAGTCGGTGACGAAGTTCAAGTAGCGTCGGTCGCGGGTCAGTTGGTAGGCCTGCATCATGCCGGCCAGCATGACGCCTTCACCCCAATTGAAGCGTGGGGTATTGCGGAAGTCCCGGAGCACGGCGTCTGCGACGGTCTTGACGAGTTGTTCCGGATTGGTCGCGTTCGCGGAATCGGCGGCCAGGAGCGTCGGACAGCCCGTGGCCAGCGTGGCGGCGGTCTTGATGAACTCTCGACGGCTGACTGCTTCCAGCATGATAGTCTCCCGACGCTGCCGGTCATGTCTGATCGACTCGTTTTCCAGCGGCCTGATTCTCTCGTTCTTCATGGTAGCTGCAGCCAGACCTCCGCGTCTATTGACGTTCATCCCGAATCCTGGACCACACGCAGTGCGATTCTGACCTTGGTGGGGCCGCGTCGAGGTTCGGGGCAAGCGTCACGGCAACGCGTATCATCAGACTCTAGCACTCCGATTGGACTCCCCCTGGGGGCAAGGTCGCTGCACGATAGGGCCGTCTCTATCCTCTTCGTCGCTGTGCCAGGTCCGTGCGCCTATCGTCAGGATGTTATGGCCACTTGCCAGCAACAGTCTGACAAGCGAACTCATAGGGGAAAGATATGTGAATCCTCTCGCATCCAGGAGGACGGAGTCTTCGGTAGGCACAGCGGGAGAGTCCAGCCGCCAAATGCTTGATTCGCCCCGGCGGTCACGGCATGATGCAACCACGTGCTGGCTGTCGTCCTACTGGTCGCGCGGCACGAGACGTAGCGGGAAGCCCCAAGAAGCGTTCGAACCGAGTTTGTCCAAGCTTCTTTCCAACAGGAATGTATCATCAGCAGGTACTGCGATGTCAAGAATCTTGCTTTCTGTCACGTGGACGGGCATGGTCTTTTTCCGCTGGGCAGACGATAGTCCTGCCGGTGAAACGGCTCTGCCGCAAGGTGATGCTAGGGCGTCGATCGTGAGCCGTCATTTCCCCAACCGTTTGTGCGAGTTCGTTTGGCGAAACTGGAACGCCGTCGAGCCGGCGAAGCTGGCGAGAATCCTGGGCGCTTCGGTGCAGGACGTCGCGGCGCTGGCCGCCTCGATGGGGCTGCCGCCGGCGGGGACCATCCCGCCTGAGATGAAGACGAGAGGGTACGTTACGCTGATCCGACGCAACTGGCACCTCTTGCCCTACGCGCAATTGCTGGAACTCCTGGAGATGACGCCGGAGCGACTGGCCTTCACGCTACGCGAGGAGGATTTCCTGTGGATCAAGCTGGGCAGCCTGAAACCGAAGTGTGAGCCGCTCCGCTACCGCCCGCCAGACGAAGCGGCGCGGCGCCGCGCGGCCGAGATTCGTCGCGTGGTCGAGAGTGATTTCGGCGAGGAGATCCGCGGCCCGGCTGAACCGCGTTTCGACTTCGTTCGGCAGCTCAGCGCCTCGCCCCCGGCCTTCTTCCCGCCAAAGCCCGGAAATGATCAGCCCGTTTCCCTGCGGTTCGTTTATTCATACCTTGCCGTGTACGGCGATCCGCTGTCGAATCCCCGATTGGATCCGTACCCCGACGGCTTTCTCGAGCGGCTCGCCGCCGTCGGGGTCAACGGCGTCTGGCTGCACGTCGTGTTGCGCGACGTGGCGCCCGGCGGGAGGGCCTTTCCTGAGTTTGGAGCCGACCACGAACGCCGCTTGGCCAATCTTCGGGCGCTGGTGGTGCGGGCCAAGAAACATGGCATCGGCGTCTATCTCTACATGAACGAGCCGCGGGCGATGCCCAGCGCTTTCTTCAAGAGCCGCCCCGAGATGGCCGGCGTCCGGGAAGGCGAATTCACGGCCCTTTGCACTTCGCATCCGGCGGTGCGCCAATGGATGGGTGAAGCCCTGGTGCACGTGTTTCGTCAAGTGCCCGACTTGGGTGGCGTCTACGCGATCACGGCGTCGGAGAACCTGACCAACTGCGCTTCTCACGGCGATTGGCGCTCCTGCAAGCGCTGCAAGGCGCGCAGCGACGCGGACATCATCGCCGAGGTCGCTGCCGTGATCGAAACCGGCGTCCACCGTGGCAACCCCAAGGCCAACGTCATCCTGTCGGACTGGGGCTGGAGGGGTCACGGCGATGCGGTAGATGTCATCGCGCGTTTGCCGAAATCGGTCTGGCTGATGTCGGTCAGCGAATGGAACCTGCCCATCGAACGCGGCCAGGTCAAAACCAAAGTGGGGGAGTACTCGATTTCGTCTGTCGGCCCGGGTCCTCGGGCACTGCGACACTGGCAGGCGGCCCGACAGGCCGGGCTGAAAACGGCGGCGGAAATCCAGTTCAACAACACCTGCGAGATCGCCAGCGTGCCCTATCTGCCCGTCATGGACCTGGTGGCCGAGCACATCGGCAACCTGGCGTCGACCCAGCTTGACGGAATGCTGATTGGCTGGACGATGGGCGGGCATCCTTCGGCCAACTTCGAGCTTGCCAAGCGGCTGAACCGCAGGCCTGCCCCAAACGTCGATGCGGTGTTGGATGCGCTGGCGCTTGAGCGGTTCGGTCCCGAGGGGGCCCCACACGCGCGCAAGGCGTGGACGCTCATGAGCGACGCCTTTCGTGAGTATCCGTTTCACATCAGCGTGGTCTACACGTCTCCGGTCCAGTGGGGGCCGGCGAATCCACTATATCCGTCGAAGACCGGTTACAAGGCGACCATGTGGGGGATTCCCTACGACGATCTCGACGGCTGGCGTGGCCCGTACCCGCCGGACGTGTTTGCGGCACAGTTCGAGAAGATGGCCCAGGGGTGGAAGCCGGGCATCGCCGAGTTGCAGGTGGCCGTGGAGAAGACGCCGCCGGATCGGCGGAGCGAGGCGCAAGCGGATCTGCGATTCGCCCGGGCGGCGGGCATTCACTTCCAATCCGTCGCCAACCAGTCGCGTCTTGTCCTTGCCCGTGACGCGCTGGCCAAGGCCTCGAAAACGCTGTCGTCCGAAGAGCGTCATCGTTTCGGGGCCGAAATCAAACGATGCCTGGAATCCGAGATCGTCCTGGCCCGCCAGCTCTGGACGCTCGTGCGGGAGGACTCGCGGATCGGCTTTGAACCCTCGTGTCAGTATTTCTACTTGCCGCTGGACCTGGTAGAGAAGGTGGTCAACTGCCGCTGGTTGCTGAGGTACTTCAGAGAGCAGAGGCCCGAGCAGACGCCCACCTCGCGCGGCCCGTAGCGGAGCTTGCTCCGTTGTCTGGAGCTGCACCGGAGGAGCCTGCGACGGCCATGGACAAGTATCCCGTGGAATGTTGTTGATCAGGAGGACTTCAATGCGAACAGGGAATGGGACGACGCGCATTCTGGCCATCCGGATGGTCGCTATCGCGGGACTTCTGTCCGTTTGCCTGACGGGCTGTTCAACCTTCAAGTACGTCAATCAGACACCCCTCGTCGCGTCGGACGCGTACACGGTGGAGCAAGACAAGACCGTGAAGGTGACGCTGGCCAAGGTGCCGCAGCTCGCGAAGGTGGGCGGCTCGGCGGCCATCATGGACCCCAAGCTCCCGGAGCCCGTGATCATCGCCCGAACCGGCGAGCAGGATTACGTCGTGGCCTGCAGTAAATGCCCGCATCGCGCCAAGGCGCTCTCCTATGATCACGAAAACAAGCGGTTCGAGTGTTCGTCACTGGGCAGCGGGAAGTACGGTCTGGACGGCAAGAAGATCAGCGGCCCCGGCAAGGGCTGCCTGAAGCTCTATCCGGTACAGATCGCGAACGGTGTGCTGACGTTCCAGGTCTCCAGGCCGAAGGAGTAGAAAATGAAGACCTGTGCGACGGTATCCTGCGCGCTGGCTGCGGCCCTCTGCGCCTCGGCTTCGGAGGTCCACTTCACGGACGGGCCCCAAGAATACGAGGGGCGGAGGTACTACTGGCTGGTCGAGTGGAAGCTGGAGGTGCCCCTGCCGGCAGATGTCAAACCGGATGACCGCTTCGAGGTGCTCTTCGGCAGCAAGGGCCCGCATAAGCGCACACTCTACTACGAGTGTGGCAAGGTCTCGGGTTCGCTGGCCGATGTCCGCAAACAGCCGTATGAGTGGGTCGAGATCCCGTTGGGCGAACTGGTACCGGGCAGACGGGTTGTGCTCTTCGGGAAGGGGCAGTCGCGTATGGCCTTCCTCGCGGGGGTTCGAGTCTCAGGCCGATCCACTGCGCCGCTGAAGATCAAACGCATCCGGACCGCACCCCTCTCGGCGGGCCCGGGGCGTACGCTGCGCTGGGTGGACCTGCCCGGTTTCGAGATGAACGATGACGTGCGCCGCCTCTGGAATCCGTCACCGAAGAAGCCCGATTGGGAGCGTGCGGCCCGTTCGGCACGCTACGCGGGCATCGCGCTGGGCAAGGTCCAGCGGTGGCTGCACGAATGCTGCCTGCACCTGCGGGACAAGGGCTCCGGTCTGTTCCGACCGACGGGCGCGGAATGGAACTACCGCGACACCGCAGCCGACTGCTATCCGTTTTACGTTTGGGCTGCGTACTACACCGACTATGACATCCTGGGCACGGTCATGACCGAAGCCCTCGAGGCGGAACAACGGCTCTGCAATCACGTCGGTCGGCTGCCCGTGCCATACCACATGGACCGCAGAGAGAAGATCGTCACCGGCTACGACCGGATGATCTTCGGCGCCAGCGAGTACGCCAAGGACGGCCTCGTTCCCATCGTCGAGATCACCGGGAGGGACCATCCGTGGTTCGAGCGGCTACGCGGCATCGTCGACGACATCTTCAAACATGCACGGTACGACACGCCGCACGGCAAGATCCCCTCCAAGAACATCGAAGTCAACGGCGAACTGCTGCAGATCCTTCCGCGGCTGTATTGCATGACGGGCGAGGAGAAGTATCTGGACTGGGCGCATCGCCTCGCGGACCATTACCTGTTGCCCGGCGGCTTCATTCCCAAGCGCCTGTCCGATCACGGATGCGAGATCATCGGCGGCCTGGGGCTGCTCTTCGCCGTTGACCGCAAGGCCCGCCCGGAGAAGTCCCGGCAATACCGGCCGCACCTGGAACACATGTTTGACGAGATTCTCCGGCGAGGCACAAACTCCGACGGCGTGATCGTCGGCGCACTCCAGGAGACCCCGGGACCACACGACAACGTGACATTGCGCGACGGCTGGGGCTACGACCTGGTGGGGTTCCTCGACTACGATCTGGCCTTGCGTACCCATCGCTATGACGGGGCGATCCGGCGGCCCATGACGAACTTGCTCAAGCCTCGCTACAAGAAGTTCAATTGGGACCACGGCTCCCGGGACAACGTAGCCGACTCGGTCGAAGGGGGGTTGTACCTGCTATACCGCTTCCCGGTGCCCGAGGCGTTCCTGTGGGCCGACCGCGAGATCGCCACGCTGCTCGTGAACCACTCCGATCCGGACCTCCTCTGGGGCGTGCACAAGCTCGAGGCCAACACCGTCCGGACGGTCCTTGTCCATACGATGCTGCACACCCGCAACACCATCGCAAGACCGTGGCGGAAGGGCCTCGCGTTGGGCGCTGCTCCCTGTGGCAACGGCATCTGCATCTTCATGCGCTGCGACGCGCCCTACGAAGGACGACTGCAGTTCGACGTCCCCCGCCATCGTCTCACCATGGGTTTCGAAGAGGATTGGCCGCGCATGAACGCCGTGCCGGAGTGGTTCACCGTCGAACCCGACGAGGAACACGAGTACCGGGTCGAAGACGTCGACAGCGGCGCACAACGAATCGTGTCGGGCAGGTCTCTCAGCACAGGTTGGGTTGTCCGCCTCGAGCCGGGCCGGGCGCTCCGGTTGGTGGTACGCCCTTGCCTCGGAGCGTCAGTCCGTCGGTAATCTCGTGCTCCTTAACCAAGCCTTCCCCGCCGCCAAAGCGATGGGGCACCCGCTGGCCGCGTCGTCCCCAGGGCGTTTCCGGCGGGCACGGAGTCTTACGTGGCTACGGACTAACCTCCGCACATCTGCTTGAACAGGCGAAGCGCTCGCCTCTCATAACCGGCTGATTCTCGTGCTCCCGTGTAGACTGTCTTGGGCGACTGCGTTCGCACGACGATCAGTTCCTCTCTGGGAAAGACGTACAGGTCGGTGTTCAGGTAGCCCTTTGTGGCGAAGCCCTTGAGGATGTCGGGACCGCCCGAATAGACCCACCAAAGGAGCCCGCATCGGGTGTTGAACCGTTGCGACGGGCGCGTTGCCTCGCGGATGTAGGCCTCGTCGACGATCTGCGTGCCCTTCCACTTGCCCTTGTTGATCATCAACTGGCCGATCTTGGCGAAGTCGCGGGGGGTGGTGAGCATGTCGGCATATGTCCACGCATGGCCTGCACCGTCGACGTTCAGCCTCGACTGGCTCATTCCTAGCGGCTCGAACAGCTTCTTTCGAGCGTACTGCTGGATGGGCTCCCCCGCGGCCTTGTCCAGGATCGGCGAGAGCAACTGAACGCCTTCGTTGCTGTAGGCGAACCGCGTCCCGGGCTCGTAGTCCACAGGCATCTTGCGTACGAAGGCGTTCTTGTCAGCGACGTAGCCAACGCCGTCGTCGGTGTACTTCCTGAACCCGGCCGTGTGGGAGAGCAAGTGGCGGATCGTGACTTTGCGCTTGCGCCCTTCTTTGTACTCGGGCAGGTAGGTGGAGACGCGTTCGTCCAGGCTCGCGATCTTACGCTCCTTGAGCAGGATCCCCACGAGCAAGCTGGCGATGGATTTCGTGCTGGACATCGCATGGATCGGCGCGCGGTATCGCTGTGAATACCATTCCGAGACGACCCTCCCGCGACAGACCACCAGGCACGAATCCGCGCCGGTCCGCTGGCAGAGCGCTTGGTGCTCTCGTACGGCGTCGGGGTTGAGCCCAAGGCTGCTCGGATCGGCCTTGGGCCAAGGATTGCTCGGCCGCGGTGTGGTCTTGGTCGCAGGCGCGTCGCTGAGCTCCCGTGTCATCTTGGCGTACTGCTCGGCGTACCAAGCTGGCAGCGTCACGCCCGCGCGTTCGGCCTCAAATCTTCTGAGATGGGCTCTAGCCGCATCGTATTGCTTCAGCCGGAGCCGGGCGTAGGCCGCGGAGAGGAGGGCTTGGCATCTCTGGCTGGAAGGGCGCGGCGTTTGGCCCAGATACGCCTCCAGCAGCTCCGCGGCCTGCATCCACTTGCCCGTTCTGTTGAGTTGTACGGCCTTGTCCAAAAGGGCTGTGTCTGTGTTGCCAGACGAGAGTCGTGCGGGTCCGAGCACGAGCACTAGGACAACCCCTGCGCATCTGTGTCTCGTTGTCACCTTGTGCCTCCTTCAGCATTCAGACGCCAGTGCCTACGAATAGAGCGACGTGCATTCCTCTCTGAGTATGCCGCCGAAGTCGATCCGAACGATCATCTCCTTGCAGTGGTCCGCGTGTGGCCGGATTCCCTCGTAGCTCCGCAGGGATCTTAGTGAACTTGTCCCGGATTCCAAACGGGCAGTGCTTCGGTATCCACACCGAGTGTGCCTGATCCGATCAGCAGGACAACCGCGCCGACGGCATGTGCTCGTGCCTTCATCGGCTCGCCTCCTACTGCCTGACCTCTGCGTCGAGCACCCGCCACATCGGCTTGGCGTCTTGGCCAGGGGTTCTTGGGAGCCTCGACCGGCCCGATCTTCTCCTGAATCCCCGTGTCGACATCTCCTCCACGATTGCTTCAGACTGCGGTCACATGGGTCGGGCCTACGCTGAAGGCCCATCGCAAGTCTCACCTGCAGCGAAGCGCGTCTCTACCGTTCTGGTACTGCTGCCATTATGATCTAGACGAGAGTATTCCGGTTCACAGGCAGCAAGACAGGGAGCAAAGAAGGTCATGGAATCCGTCATCGACGCCTCCGTCATCTGCGTGTTGGCTGCGCTTCTAAGCGTTCCCTGTGTGGGCGCTGCCAAGGACCCTGCGTTGCGACCCCCGCCGGTTCATCTCGAACCCGGCCCGGAATACGCGGGCAGCAAACGGATCTTCCAGGGCATTCCCGGCATCGAGCGGTCCGCGAACGGTCGACTGTGGGCAACGTGGTACGGTGGCGGCAAGACGGAGGGGCCCGAGAACTACGTCATGCTGGCCACCAGTGACGACGACGGCAAGAGGTGGTCGGATGTGATGCTCGTGATCGATCCGCCAAGCGACGTCCGCGCGTTCGATCCGTGTCTCTGGCACGATCCGACGGGGCGACTCTGGCTGTTCTGGGCGCAGAGTCACAGCCTCTGGGACGGTCGGGGGGGCGTGTGGGCGATCGTGACGAACGACTCGGGGGCGGCCAGTCCGAAATGGTCCGCGCCGCGCCGGCTCTGCGACGGGGTCATGATGAACAAGCCGACGGTGCTGAGCACGGGCGAATGGCTATTGCCGGTCTCTGTATGGTCGCACAAGCCCATCAATCTGATCGCCAAGGAGTACGCCTTTGACCTGAAGGAGCGATCGGGATCGCAGGCCGTCTGCTCGACCGACAAGGGCAGGACGTGGGAGCTCCTGGGCCTGTCTGATGTGAAAGAGCGTTCCTGCGACGAGCACATGATCGTCGAGCGCAAAGACGGCGCGCTCTGGATGCTGGTCCGGACGAAGTACGGCATCGGCGAGAGCGTCTCGACCGATCGCGGCAAGACATGGAGCACGGGCGGACCCTCCAAGACCGTCACGCACATCAAATCCGCGGCACGGTTCTTCATCCGACGACTCGCTTCGGGCAGGCTGCTGTTGGTCAAGCACAACCCGGCTAGCCAGAAGGGCCGATCGCACCTGACGGCGTTCCTGTCCGATGACGACGGCAAGAGCTGGACAGGCGGTCTGTTGCTGGACCCCAGGGGCGGCGTGTCCTATCCCGACGGCGTGCAAGCGCCGGACGGCACGATGTACATCATCTACGACTACTCGCGGCACCGAGTCAAGAAGATCCTGATGGCCACCTTCACCGAGGAGGATGTTGCCAAGGGCAAATGCGTCACGGACAGAGCGCGGCTCCGGGTCCTGGTCAACCAGGCCACAGGCACCCCGCCCGGCAACTTCGACCCCGGCAAGCTCAGGGCCAACAAGGACGGTGTGGCGCTCCTCTCGGGGGATGCGGCTGAGGTCGAGCCGGTGGACGGCAAACTCGCCAAGATCATCGTGGGGGCGACGCTGTTCACCAACAGGAAGTACGTCGTCAGAGACCGCCCGGGGTTCATGGAAGGCCGGACGTTCATTCAGTCGAGCATCGATTGCACGCGCGCTGTCTGCCGGAAGGCCGGTGTTGTGTACGTCGCTACGCCGCAACCCGATCGCAACAAAGACAGCGTCACCGAGGCGCTCGGCAAGCTCGGATTCCGGAAAGCTCGTGTTCCCGAGTTCATCCTATTCGGCGACATCATGAACAACGTCTGCACGGTCTACCAGAAGCGCGTCGAGGTGGGCGAGAGGATCGCGTTCGGAAAATGGGGCGTGCTGATCTTCTAGCGAAGACGATGCGCCGTTGCACCGGATCCAACCCAAGTGGCCGTCATTCATCCGCAGCGAGATCCATGCCTTCAGCTTGTTATGCCGGGCGCGGTCGATCATGAGTTTTGGGTGGTCCCCGCCTTGCTTGTGGAACGCCAGTATGTCCATGTACATCTTGGCTTCACACGCATCGGGGCCCATCCTTCGCTTCGGATCAATTTCGGCGAAAAACGGCTGGTCAATACGGAGATTCGGATCGTAGCCTTCCCACATCGCTTCCCAGACGTCGCTGCGGTAGTTGGTGCGCTGGCCATTGACGTTGATGAGCAGGTCGGTGATTCCCGCGGCGGCGTGGGCGTCCACCCACGTGTCGATCGTTAGGGACGAGGGACGCGGACCATGTCACACCTGGGTAGTCCCGCCAGAGCCGCTATTTCACCTCCCGGACTTCGATGGTTTCTTGATGAATCAGGCTCTCACCGGGGGCGAGCGTTCTGCGCCTCAGCCACAGTTCGACGTCAAGCTGCCCCAGGTCCTCGGGATAGGCGTAGAGCCACGTGAAGCTCATGGGGTCCTTGTCCCACCTCTGAGTCACCTGCAAACCCTTGCTTCCGGTGAAGGTCCACGAGCCCGCAGGTGCGTTCTGGTCACTGTAGCGCTCGCCCTCTCGCATGCCCGCGACGATGCGCGTCATGTCTGTGTCGACCTTCTTCCCATCCAGGTTGGTGAACCGCACGCGCGTCTTGCGAAGCTCGCCGAGGTCCAGTTCGAGGTGACTCCTGAGCCGCACCTCGGCGGGGTTCTTTCGGGGATTGGTCACCTTGACGGCGACTTCCAGAACAGGCTTGCCGGGAATAAGCGACAGTCTCCGCGCGACCTGCCATCCGTTCGCCGTCTTCTGCCCGACGGTAACGGACGTCTCGGTCTGCTCGAGTACCGTGGCCGGCTCGATCCAGCCGTAGAACCGGAACGTCTCGCCCAAGCGAGTCTCCAACCCGCCCGCGAAGGGGAACATCAGCACGCGGACGTGATTGTGGGCGGTCACACACTGGCCGGTCTTGCGATCGATGATCCGCAAGGCCCGACCCGCTATCATCGGCACAACGTCGACGGACAGATGCTCGTTGCGGATCGTAGAGACGGCCAGTCGCGTATTGACCATCGCGCCCATTTGGATCAGTTGCCTGGGATCGCCGTACATCTCTCGAATCGATCCGAAGCCATGCTCCTTCATCTGGTGGAGGAACTTCGTGATCTCTTGCTGCGAAGCGATATCGCCCAGCCAACTGAGTCGATCACCCTCGATGTTATGCCCACCCCTCGGGAACGCCCGCGCATACGTCAGCGGCATCCGGGCGATGCGCACGCGATCCAGCACATCTTCGTTGCCTGCCACCTTGGCCTCGGCCTGATCGAACAACGCCATGGCCTTCTGCATGACGTCGTCGGTTAGATAGCCCTGCGCCGGATTCGTGTACAGGTGCATGTGGATGTTCTCTTTGGCCACCTTGTCGTGCAGCATCGTGATGTACCGCCAGATCGGCTCACAAGCTGCCCCGTAGTATCCCTGGAGGAAATCCCTGATGATCGCGTCCCCGTCCTGGTCGGGGTTCCACAACAGCTTCATACCCAGGTACCCGCGCAGGTTGCCGAACTCGCCGCCCTTGGGCCCCATGCCTTGGAGAAAGATGCCTTCGAACCCCAGATCGCGATAGAGCCTCATGTCTGCCATCATCGCGCGGAGGTTGGGAAACGGGTTGTAGTAGTGGGCGAAATCCACGATGTAGTGCCACGCGTAGAGATGCGAGCAGATCTTCGACCACGCTTCGGCACGCCGCTTGTAGTTCGCGTCGAGTGGGCAGGTCGCGATCGGGTGACTGTCGCACGACGGGAACATGTGACACAGCCAAACAGCGACGTTCGGATGCATCGTCATGCCCTCGGGCGGTTCCTCGGTGTACGTGTAGGCGAGCGTGCCAATGAGCTTGTCGGGGAATTCCCTCGAAGTCCGCTTGGCCAGTTCGTTGACAAACCAGAACTGCGTGGCGCCCAGCGTGCCGTACTTGGCGTTCATCGCGGTGCACTTGGCGCACTGGCAGTAGTTGTAGTAGTCCATCTGTGAGAAGTTGTACTGATCGTGCTGGGGTTCGTCCTTCATCCGCTTGAGCAGTCGCTCGGCGACGATCTCCAGCACCTCCGGATTGGTCAGGCATAGCTGCGTCTCGGCACCTACGCGGACCCCGCCGATCTCCGAGAAGTACTCGGGGTGCGTCTTGAAGAACTCCCTCGGACTGATGTAGCCAAAGTAGCTGTGGCATGCGCCCCGAATCGCATAGCCCGCGCCCCGCGGATGCCCTTTGCGATGGCCGTTCCAGTTGTCGGCCTGTCTCGCGCGGAACTCCGGAGTCCCCTGCAGCCAATGATATGACGTGTTGCGCATTAGGAATGCGGGCTTGACCAGGCGATCGACCGGCGGAATCGTCAGGTTGTCCGCACGTGGGGTCTTGGTAGCGTCCCGAGTGTACCAGCGGACGCCGAGGTACCGCTCGAGGAACCGATGCACGCCGTACATCGTCCCTGCGTCGGGGGTGCCGGCGATGACGATATGCGGCGGAACCGTCTTGAGCACGAAGCCCTGTTCGCCGAGCTGCTTGGAGGTGGGCGCCACGCCCATTTTGCTCGCCAGCTCGCCGCAGCCCAGGACGATCATCGGAGAGTTCGCCTTCGGCGCCCCTTCGACGACGGGCAGCTCGACGCCCGTGCAGGCTTCGAAATGCGTCTGCAACTCCTCGGCGGCCCATTTCTCCGAAGGGCTCGCCCCCGCTTGAAGGACGATCTGATGCGAGGACTTCCCGTTCTCCAGCAGCTTGACGGGACTAGCACACGCCACGATTGATGAGAACAGCGGAAGTGCGATGGTGGCCCAACACATCAGCGGAGTTGACAAACGCATGACTTCTCCTAGCGGTCCTCCAGCACCCTGGCCTCTTTGCAGCGGACTTCCCCGCTCAAACGCTTCCGGTATTCTAGTATCCCGCCGACAGGGGCGGCTGTCAGAACTTGTCGGTAGCGAGGGAATGATCCACGTCAGGGATGGGAGTCAGAAGGGCAGCCGTTCAGTGGATCGCCTCGCGACCGAAGTGCGTGATCCTCGGGGGCCAATCCCCCGGAAGCTCGATTCCGTTGTACAACGTCTGGCTCGGCGCGGCGCCGGCCAAGACGCAGATCAAAACGCCGATTCTCATGTCTGCCCTCCGGCCTATTTGGATCCCGATTCCTTGGCGCCCTGGCTCAGCCATTCAAGGTTGAACCTCGCCAGACGCAGCCACTCCCTTCTGTGCGTCTTGCCACCTTCGTAGAGACATAGGATCGTGCCGTCTTTCGCGACGGCGAGGCTCGAGTACGAAGACGGCCCGGCGTGAAGCTGTCTGGCGATCGGCCACGTAGCCCCGCCATCGTGGCTCAGCCGTACGGTCATCTTGACGCGCTTCGCCGGATCTGCCGCGTTGGAGAAGAGGATGGCGTCTCCGACAGCGCCGCATGCGTCGGTGAGACGAACCATGCTCCCCTGACAACGCGGATCGGGCAACGCTCTATCGTACTCGACCTTCGACCACGTCTTCCCCCCATCGACCGAGCGGGCTATCGCCCGTTGGCGATGCGAGTCCCAGACTCGCATGTTGAGCAGCAGCGTGCCGTCGACCAATTCAACGACGGCACACTCGTTGACTGCGTCGCCCACCGAACCCCCCAACTTCCAGGTCTTGCCGTGGTCGTCGCTGAAGATGACGTGAGAGTAGTAGGGCTTGTCTCGCTTCACCGGCCAGGTATAGGTGTGATCGCATGGGATGACCAACCTGCCCTTCCATTTACTGCCGGTCAACTGGATGCCGTTACCGGGCCCGGTTGCATACCACCCCCATGCTTTGTTCTTGACGCTCTCGGTGATTTCCCTCGGACGCGACCATGTCCGCCCGTCGTCGGCGCTCTGAGTGACGAAGACACGCTTGTTGTCGCGACAGAACGCCAACCAGACCGCGCCGGTCTGGTGGTCCACGACCGCGCACGGGTTGCCGATGGTGACCTTCTTGCCGGGCCCTTCCTCTTTCCAGACCAGCCCCATCTTGCCCCACGTCTTGCCGTGGTCGGCGCTGCGCTTGAGAACGATGTGGATGTTGCCGTGGTCTGAGATGCCCTCCTTCCGACCTTCGCAGAACGCCAGGACGGTGCCCTTCGTCGTGACCACCATCGCTGGGATCCGGTATGTGTGGTAGCCATCCCGGCCGCTGACGAATGTCTCAGTCTGATCGACGAACGCCTCTTCGGCCATGGCTACACCGACCGTGACCATCGCCGCTACGACCACCGCATGCCATGTAATCACCGGCAACATGTCCCGCACCTTTCCTTACCCAAAGGTCTCTGCTCTGCCGCAGGGGCGACCTCGTCGAGACGTATCGGGCCGCTCTGGCCTATCCACCTGCTTGGTAGGGGTATCAAACGCCTGGGTCAATCGTCAAGTCCGGCGGTCGATCGTGACTCCTGGCTTGAGGGCGCATAGGCCAGGTCAATGGAGAGCCTTCAACCGGCCATCCGGGTTGCCGAGCCGGTCTTGGGGAAGGGCGATCGCTTAGGGACAGGTCATCAAGGGCACGTATCGTTAACGCAGACCAGCAAGTCCCGCTATGCTGTCGAACCATGGGTTTCGCCGGAGACCATCCAAAACGCTTCTCCTCGAAGCCCCGATCCTGCGGGCGCCGGGTGGCTGCCCTCTTGATCGCGCTCCTTACGTGCGTGCTGGCGTATGTACTGCTGGCTGAATGGGCGGGTTTCGTCGTCACCGCGGCGGTCTTGCTGATGCTGCTCGCGTGGAGGATGGGTGCCCGGTGGCCGGTTGCCGCGGCGGTGAGTG
>Ga0180432_10002669_pt1 | contig 26549 bp, 31 predicted proteins | sample SS_ome_10_FD_132414 | JGI IMG/M metagenome (GOLD analysis project Ga0180432, IMG submission 132414) | Hypersaline lake sediment archaeal communities from the Salton Sea, California, USA - SS_1_MS_2 metaG | ecosystem: Environmental > Aquatic > Non-marine Saline and Alkaline > Hypersaline >... | reverse complement strand
GTTGAAGGTTCCCAGGGCCCCTATGGCGATTGCCACCAGGGCGAGGCCGGTCTGATACGCCTCCACCTCGGCGAGTCCCCCGCCGATCTGGGTCTTTATCGCCTGGGAGGTGATCATCAGCTGAACGAAGAGCCCGATCCCGATGGCGATCCCTATGGTGGCGAGCAGGGATCTGGTGAACCTTCTGAGCAGGTTCCTAAGAGCCATGGAGGTGTATATCCGCTCGCGCAGGAAACTCATCTGGGTCAGCTTCTTGTATATGGGGTTCATGTACTTGGTGACGACGCTCTCCGAGGCGGCCTCCAGCCCGTAACGGATCGAGGTCAGCGGGTCGTACATCGCGGCCCTGAATGCGGGTATTATGGACGCCACCAGGGCCAGGCCAACGGCCAGGAATATCGGCGATACTATCAGAGATATCGTGAAGTTGAGGCTGATCAGATTGGGGTATAGCTGGCTGGCCAGGAAGGCTACGCCGAGTCCCAGGACCCCTCCTATGACGCCGAGAATGATCGCCTGGGCCATGAATATGCTCATTATCCTGAATACCGTGGCGCCGAAGCTGCCCATGATGCCGATATCCCTTACCCTCTCGTAAACTCGGGTGAACATCATGTTCATGATCACAACCGCAACCGCAATGAAGGAGATGATGATGGTGGTGGTGTGGGCCAGGCGGGTGCTTCCCATCGTGCCGGCGCCGACGGGGGTTATGAAGAACGGGCTGATATCGAGCATCTTCCTCATGGGGATGATCACGTTGTTTATGATGTCAGCGCCCTCGGCCTCCTCGTCGTACTTGACGTAGATACGGGACACCGTGTTGTCGTCCATGCGGAACAGGCTCTCCGCGTCCTCGCGGTGGAGGAGTATGGTATTTCCCGACCACGCGGCCTCGGACCTTCCCAGCTTCTGGAGGTGGGGGTCGTCCAGGGTCTTGAACAGGCCAACCACCTTCAGGGTGATGGTGCCGTGGGTCGCTCCGCCGGTGGTGCCTCTGGTGGCGAGCATTCCGGGCTCAAGGGTTATCGTATCCCCCGGCTTTATGTACCCGATCCCGTTCTTCTGGAACCGGTCATGGAAGTACTGTGACATGTCGAGGCCGATCATGCACTCGCCCGGGGCAGAGAAGTAGGTCCCGTTTGTGACGAAGTCGCTGAGCCCCCTGCCGTCGGTAGTGACGACCTCCCTCCACCACAGGTCCTCGGACTCGGGATCGATTCCAAAGATGCTCATGGGCTTTCCCTCCATTCTCCTCTCCAGGGCGGTCAGCCTCCCCGCGATATCTGTTCCGTTCACCTTCATGTATCCGCGGGGGTCCTCCGCTATGAACTCCGTCCTCGGATTGATGAGCTCCACCCCCTCCAGCTCCCTGATCCTTTCTATGCTCGCGACCGGGGTATTGGGCTGCCTGAAGGGGTAGAGGATCTTGGTGATCGTCTTCGGCTCCGCGGCGTACATCTGGAGGTTCATCGCCGTTCCAACCGCGATCTCGAAGTTCTCTGCCAGGGGCAGAATGCAGAGGAAGGCCGAAACAGCCAGTGTTATGCTCAGAACCGTGACGGATGTGATTAGAAGACGTCGCCTGAGGTCTCGGATTGCGATCGAGATTGAGCCCATAGATGCTACCCCTAGAGGTTAGAAAAATACAGCTTCTGATCTGCGTCTCACCGGCAAAATTCATATAAATGTTTCCGAATCAACCAAAAGAGTGGCAAAAAGGGCGTTATTCGGCCGATAAAATGCCCTAAAGCCGTTTTTGGCCGTTTTTGGGGTGCGACGAGTCTTTTTCTTTGCCCGGGATTCGTCGATGCTTCCGTCTTGGCGACACCTCTGAGAGGCAGAGGAGCCGATACGGGCCTACATTTTCATACCGCGATCCGGTCTGATGATCGAGTTGAAGACCGGCACCATAGAGAGGATCGTGTTCATGCCAAATGGGGTAGAGGGGCTTCAGGTCGCGCCTCTCGACGGCCCCCGAAAGGTAGTGCCCCTCAGGCGGGGGGATGACGTCTCCCTCCAGTTCGGCGGGAAGAGGAGAGCCAGATCCAGGCCCGATCCATGTGCGGTGTGTGATGGGGAGAGGTGTCTGAAGGGCCGGGCGGACTGTACCGTCCCCCATTTGGTGTACGTGGCGGTATTCGGAAGGAGGGTCAAGGTCGGGGTGACCAAGGAGGCGAGATTCAAGCGCCGGATGAGGGAGCAGGGGGCCGAGTTCTCGGCCAAGGTATCGCGTTTCGGGGACGGCATGAAGGCCCGGCGCGCGGAGAGGGAGCTCTCGTCCGGGAAGGGGATAGGGATGGGCGTCCGGTTCGAGGAGAAGGTCACGTCGATTGGCCAGCTGGAGGACGAGCGGGCGGCCGGCGAGCTGCTGGAGTCCAAGGGCCTGGAGGGACTCTCGGTGTCGGATATGCGAGGGATGTACCAGAACCCCGCTCTCGGCGATTCCAGCCGGCCCATACTTTTCGTGGGGGATGGGCTCAGGGGCACGGTCGAGGACACCAGGGGGGAAGCATTGTTCTTCTCTTACAGGGACAATCTCTACGCCTATGACCTCAGGGATACGGTTGGGAGAAAGATCCGCTACGGAGAGGCGAGGATGGAGACTCAACTTACGCTGGGGAACTTCTGAGAGGTGAGAACATTGAAACTGGATTTCAACCTGCACGTCCACACGTGGCGCTCGTCCTGCGCCAGTCCGGAGATGACGCTGGAGATGATCGAGAGAACGGCCGCCCCCACGGGGCTTCGTTGGATCGGGCTCTCCGACCACATCGACCGGCACGAGGACAACGCCAAGCCGGAGGAGAATCGGAGGGATCTGTCCCAGCGTTCCTGGGAGGTTGAGTTCCTGGTCGGTTGTGAGGCCACGGTTATATCCCCGAACAGGATGGCGGTGACGGACCCGGTGGCAGAGGAGCTGGACTACGTGATGGTATCGGCAAACCACTATCACCTCAGCGATGTTGAGAACCCCGACCCTCGGACCCCCCGTGGGTACGCCGAACACTACCTGGAGATGATAGAGGGGGTTCTGGACTGGGGCCTGGCCGACATCGTTGCCCACCCGTTCCTGCACAGCAAGATCAGGCGGTGGATGGACCCGCTCAAGGTCCTGCCCCACTATGACTGGGACAGGATGGAGTCACTGATGGAGGAGTCGGCGCGAAAGGGGTTGGCATTCGAGATCAAGCCCTCGTATCCCACCGCGGACCCGCCCTTCTTCGGGCGGCTCGCGGACCTCTGCAGGGAGAAGGGTGTCAAGTTCAGCCTCGGCGGTGATTCTCACCGTCCCAGTGAGATCGCCTATCCCGACGGGTTCAGCGAGGAGCTCGAGCGGGTGGGGATAGGGGAGGGAGACCTCGTCGATCCCACCTGTCTGAAGGGGCATTGAGGCCGAGAGACGGAAGGGAAGAGCCCCCAAAAGGTATAAATACGGCAGAAGTCACTCTTAGATATGCGCATCAAAAGGGACTCACTTCCCCGAAGCTACCTCTCTCAGATCTCCTGCTCGAGCCCGCGGAGGGGGCGTCGATGACGCGGTATATCGTGGTTACTGGGGGTGTCATGAGCGGCTTGGGGAAGGGCATAACCGCGGCCTCTATAGGCAGGATGATGAAGGCCCGAGGCTACTCCGTCACCGCGGTGAAGGCGGACGGGTACTTCAACATCGATGCCGGTACGCTCAGGCCCACCGAGCACGGCGAGGTGTGGGTAACCTCGGATGGCGGGGAGATAGACGAGGACCTCGGACATTACGAGAGGTTTCTGGACCAGGACATCCCGAAGAGCCACAACATCACCTCCGGGCAGATATACGGGCAGGTGATCCAGAACGAGAGACAGGGCAAGTACCTGGGAAAGACGGTGCAGTTCATCCCCCACATCACCGATGAGGTCAAGAGGAGGATAAGGGAGATCGCGGTCTCGGAGAAGATCGATATCCTGATACTCGAGGTGGGCGGCGTGGTCGGCGACTACGAGAACCTCCACTACACCGAGGCGATCAGGCAGATGAGGATGGAGGAGGGCTCCAAGTCGCTGGTGCACATACACGTGAGCTACGTGCCGATACCGAGTCATCTCGGCGAGCCGAAGACCAAGCCCACCCAGCACTCGGTCAAGAAACTGAGGGAGGAGGGGCTGCCGCCCGATTTCATTGTTTGCCGGTCCTCCAGGATGCTCGACGAGGTGCGAAAGAACAAGATATCGCTCTTCTGCGACGTCTACCCACAGGACATCATCTCCAACCCGGACATAGAGTGCATATACGAGCTGCCTCTCCTCTTCGAGGAGCAGGGATTCGGGGAGAGGATACAGGAGAGGTTCGGGATGAGGTTCTGCAAGCCGAAGCTCTCGGAGTGGGCCAGCGTCGTGGAGCGGATGAAGAACCCCAAGGACTGTGTCGACATAGCCATCGTGGGCAAGTACGTTGATATCGGCGAGTACAGGCTTCCGGACTGCTACATCTCGATAAATGAGGCCATCATCCACGCCGCGGCCAAGTATGGCTGGGGGGCAAACATCAACTGGGTCGATTCGAAGGAGTTCGAGGAGGATGAGGATTCGCTGTCGATACTCGACGATCATCACGGCTTGATCGTCCCCGGCGGTTTCGGCAAGACCGGGGTCGAGGGGAAGATATCGGCCGTGGCTCACGCCAGGCGGAACGATATCCCCTTCCTCGGGATATGTTTCGGTTTCCAGTTCGCCGTGGTGGAGTTCTCCAGGAACGAACTGGGCCTCGAGGGCGCACACACAACGGAGTTCGATCCCGATACCCCGTATCCGGTGATCGATATCCTGCCCGAGCAGAAGGAGGTTATCAGACAGAGCAAGTACGGGGCCTCGATGAGGCTCGGTGCCTATCCCGCGAAGCTGGACCCAAAGTCGAAGATCGGGGTTCTGTACCGATCCCTGGGCAGGTACGAGGAGGATGACATAGTCAGCGAGAGGCACCGCCATCGCTACGAGGTGAACCCGGAGTACGTCGAGAGGATCGACGATGCCGGCCTGCGCTTCGTCGGCAGGTCGCCCGACGGAATACTCATGGAGTTCTATGAGCTGGAGGGACACCCCTACTTCGTCGGCACCCAGGGTCACCCGGAGTTCCTCTCCCGTCCCCTGAGGCCGGCCCCGTTGTTCTGCGGGCTGATAGCGTCGGCCATCGACCGAAAGAGGAACATGCAGGGGTAGATCCCCTTGTGCGAAAGGTTTCGTTTTCCGGATGTTGGGAGGATAGTTGACGCGCAGCAGATGTCGGTCTTCCTGGAGGTCAGCGGGGAACCCAAGCCCGGGAACGTGACCGAGGACGAATCCTTCCCGGAGATATCGTATGTTGATTTCGTTGAGGCAGCCATAGCGATGCGCGAGCCGCTGGTTGCCTGCTATCGCGACGCGAGGGAGAGAGAAGATGCCTCGGGTTCCTGGGGGGACGCCCTCTGGAGCTCGTGCGAGGCCTCGATGATGGAGGGGAGGAACACCATATTCGGCACCCTTCTGCTGGAGGTCCCGCTGGGCCTTGGTGCGGCCCTGGCGCTGGAGAGCCAGTCCGTGGTGGGGAGGGCCGGGCAGGTGGTGGATGGATCGGGTGTGGGCGATTCAATCGCCTTCTGCAGGTCGGCGAGGTTCTGCGGGGTCGGGGGTCTTGATCTTCCGCTCGGGTGTGAGGCGCGAGAGCTCGATCTCCTTGATCCCGGTATCGAGGAAAAGCTAAAGCGGGATTCGGTGACCCTCAAGGAGCTGCTCCTGCCCTCGGTGGGCTACGACCTGCTCGCGGCGGAGCTCGTCGGCGGCTACGGGCTCACACGGCGTGCCGGTCGGGCCTTTCTTCGAAACCTGAGGGAGAGGGGTGACCCGAGGAGGGCCTGCGGCGAGACGTTCATCTGGCTGCTCTCGGTCGAGCCGGACTCGCTCATAGCCCGAACCGCTGGGGAGTCCACGGCGGAGCTGGTTCGTTCCAGGGCCGTTGAGGTGGTGAGGAGGGAGCCGTTCTCGGAGGAGTGGGTGGAGTTGGCGGGTGATCTGGATCGTTTTCTGCGCGATAGGGATCTAAATCCGGGGGCCCTGGCCGACATCACCGCCGCCGGTATCTTCCTGGCGCTTCTGGGCGAGTCGGGTTAGGTCGCACTCAAGGTCCTGTAGCCGGAACCGGTGCCCACAATAACCGTGTCGGTGAGGCCGGTGAAGAGGCCGTTATCGACGACTCCGGATATGTATTTGAGATCGCGTTCCATCCTTACCGGGTCGAACTCCGATTTGAACCTGCAGTCCAGTATCATGTTACCGTTATCCGTGATATAGGGCTCGCCGTTCTCGACCCGTAGGTTGACCGAGGCACCCATCTTGACCACGCGCCTCTCTACCGCCGGGGCGCCGAATGGAACCACCTCCACAGGAACCGCCCACCGCTCGCCGAGCCTGGACACGACCTTGCTCTCATCGACCACTACCACCAGCCGGCTCGAGGCCTTGGCCACTATCTTCTCCCTGACCAGGGCGCCACCTCCCCCCTTGATCAGGTTCAGCTCGGGATCCACCTCGTCGGCGCCATCCACGTCGAGATCCAGTCTCGGGTGTTCGGAGAGCGTGGTCAGGGGTATGCCGAGGCTGTTGGCGGTTCTCTCGGTCCCCCTGGATGTGGGAACGCCCGCAACCTCGAGGGACTCGGCCTCGATCCTCTCCCCAAGCCTCTTCATGAAGTAGAACACGGTCGATCCGGAACCCAGGCCCAGGCACATCCCTGGCTCGACAAGTTCGGCCACCCTGTACCCGGCATTCCTCTTACTGGAATCCTGATCGGAGGTCATGGATTGGTGGAATCTCCCGTGACGTAAAAATCATTCGCACCTAGTGTTCGAACTCGTGTACAGCGGTCCATATCGATTCCAGGGCCTCCTCGGCGTTCAGACCATCCACGGGTATCCGGCGAAGGTAGGTTATCGAGGCGGGGACGGCCGCCGATTCCAGTTGGCGGGAGCCGCACTTGTCGCAGGAGACCGAGTGTGCGGGCAGGATGCGGCCACAGTTCAGGCATTCGAACTCGTCGGTGTGAACCGAGCCGGAACGCTCGACCTCGCGGAACCCCTTGGCCAGCAGCAGCATCAGCCGCTGCTCGAAGTCGTTGATCGAGGGTCTCTTCCCCGCCGGCATTCGATCCTCAATCCTCATCTCCACCCCGTCCTCGACAGGCTCGAGGGCTAACACGGACCTCGAACTGCTGGAGAGGTAGGGAGAGATGTGGTCGTCGGTGAGGATACTCGACAGGGCCTCGGGGTCAGCGGGCGATTCCAGGAACTCGACTAGATCGGATCCGGGGCGGAGATGGGCCCAGTTCATCTCCACAAGGTCGACGATTTCGGACAGGGCTCAATCTTCCTCCCTGAGCTTCTCGGATATCTCCATCCTCTTTCCCTTACGCATGAAGGTGATCTTGGGTTCCACTCCCTTGACCTTGCGCTCGATGGCCTTGACGATCACCTTGTCGATCTTGTAGTTGATCCTCCTTCTGAGGACCAGGGCGATGATTATCTGCTCTATCCTCCTGGCAACCCCGGGGCTCTCGCCTCGAAGCTTCTCCAGGTACTGGCTCGCCTCGGGTTTGAGTACCTGTCCGAGAAGCGTCTCGAGCTCCCTACGCTCCTGCTCCTCCTGAGACTGTTTGATCTCCCTCTCCTTCAGCCTCTTCTGCATCTCGCGCATCTTGCGTCTTCGGATATCCTCTATGTCGTCCATATCGCTTCACTCGCTCAGAGGATCTTCCTCAGTTTCCAGAGTAATCTGGGTGAGGTCTTGGCCATGGATCTCAGCGTGCCCATGGTGCTGAACTCCACGTCCTTTGCCTTCTGGAAGGCCTTGGCTATCTCGTCGAGCTCGTCGTCGTTGAGCTTCATATAGACGTCCTTGGCCTTCAGCAGCTTCCAGTGGTAGTTGCCGATAGCCTCTATCCAGCGTTCGTCGTAGGGCTTCAGGGCCCGGGCCGAGTAGTCGCCGCCCTCGGAGAGCTCCGCCGAGACCTCCCCGGCTATCTTGCCGCAGGTGACCGAGGAGCTAATACCGCCCCCGGTCATGGGGTTGACCTGGCGAGCCGCATCCCCGACCAGCATCGTGTTGTCTGCGACCGCCGATTTGAGGGGTCCCGATACCGGTACTCCCCCCGCCTTGATCTCGATTATGGATCCGTCCTTCATCCTGTCGCCGAGTATCGGGTTGCTTATGAACTCGTCCAGGTACTCGACCGCGGGGCGCTTCGCCATGCTCGGGATCACCGCCAGCCCGACGTTGGCCCTGTCGCTATCCTTGGGGAATATCCAAGCGTATCCCCCGGGTGCGTAGCACCTGCCGAAGTACATCTCTATCTCGTCCCCGGCCTCGATGTTGGTCATCTCGTACTCGATGCCCGACTCTATATCCTTGGGGCCGAGGCGGGTGTCGATCCCGGCCCACCTGCCTACCTTGGACATCACGCCGTCGGCGCCGATGACGATCTTGGCCTCGATCTCCCGTAGCTCCCCGAACTCCTCGTAGGTGACGACCGCCCGCCCGTCCCTCCTGGTCATACCGACGGCCTTGCTGCACAGCTTCAGGTCCGCCCCGGACTGGGCGGCCATCCGGGAGAGGTGCTTGTCGAAGACCTTTCTCTCGAGGACGTAGCCGAAGTTGAATCCCCTGACCCTGTCCTGCATGTCGACCACAACCCCGGATGGGGAGATCATCTTCACGTTCTCTATCTTCTTGGCGGTCCACTTCCCCTCCGTGAGGCCCAGTTCCTCCAGGACCTGGGAGGATACCCCCTCGGCGCACTGTACCGGTTCCCCTACCTCCGGGCGCTTCTCGAGGACCGTGCACCCCGCACCCGATTCCGCGGCGAATCGTGCGGCGGTGGAGCCTCCTGGACCCGCGCCAACTACCAGGATATCGGTGCTATCCAACTTCATCGACCTCCTTCGATATCGCGCCCAGGGGGCAGGTTCTCACACAGATCAGGCAGTTGTTGCATCTGTCCCGATCGTAGATCACGTTGAATTCCGAGATGTCGAGCGCGTTGCGGTCACAGACCGCGGCACATGCACCGCATCTCAGACACTTCTTCAGGTTTATCGTTATCAAGGATCTTCCCTGCAGAGGGCTGGATCGGTTTTAATTTAAATCGTTTCCGTCGGGTTGATCTCAGTGGATATAGTCCTCCGCGGTGTCCCCCAGGCTGAGCTTGATCTTCCCGAGCTGCTGAATCCTCCTCACCAGGGAGTCCACCTCCTCCTCGATATCCGCGGCGCTGTCCTCGATTCCGGAGGGGTCTATCTCGACGTCGAGTATACCGGAGATCCTGCTGAGCACAGCCCTCGCGGCCCTGACATCGGGCTTGATCTCGCTCTCCGTCTCGCCCAGCAGACAGACGGAGTCGATACCCCATTCGGGTGCCAGGGCCGGCAGAAGCCCTGAGGCGCCCACTATCGGGGTTCCCGTCTCCGGGTCGGATAGATCGAGGCCCAGCCCGTCGATCCTCTCCCTTATCCTCAGGTTTGACGCCGCCCTGTAAACCCGGGGTGAATCCGGGTCCTCGGGCTTGGAGCTGTAGCCGCCGACGGTTATCAGCATCTCGACTCCGGCCCTCCGACAGAAGTCCAGTATCTCCCCCGCCATGCGGTAGTGGCTCTGAAAATCGGTCGGGAGCGGCTGCATCTGCCCCGAGAGGATCAACATATCGACCCCCGACCTCACGAGGTGAATCTCGTTGCCCATCCGGGCCAGGGTCCCGTCGGCGAGCGTCCTGACCTGGTGCGGGAACGCCGTGGAGTACATGTCGGCGACCTTCTCCCCTTCAAAGGTCCGGATGAGGTGCCTGGCACACAGCCTCCCCACGTTTCCCACCCCGGGGAGGCCCTCGACCATCACCTCTGCCTCCGGCTGGTCCTTTTCGTGGACGATCTCGAAATCCCTCAGGCCTCACTCCTCCTGCTCTTGAGCATCCGGCGATACTTTCCGTATTTGTCCGCCGGTGAGAACTTCGGGGGGTGGGGGCTCGCGGTCCGCTCCCCGCAGCCCGGGCAGGCGGGCTCAAGTGTGTAGAGGCTGCACTTTCTACATACCTTTAGCTTCTTCATATGCCCTCTCACTTGTCTATGCGCGAGAACTCGAAGGTGTGGTCGTGGGGCTCCAGCATGGCCTTGACCGCTTCGACCCTCTTCTGCATGATGTTCTCAGCCGTCTTGTAGTCCTCGGCCGTCACAGTCACCCTGTACTTGGGCGGTCCGATGATCTTCACCGACAGGTCGTTCTTCTCCTCCCCGTCAACCGGCTCGGCGATCTTCTCGAGGGCCATCTTCAGGGTCTCCATCCCCTGGGGCTCGAATATCTGGAGCGAGATCTCCCCCCCGATGCTGACCGTGGGGAGTTCTATGTTGGATGTGATGATCGGGTGGAGGACCTTGACCCAGCTCTTCGGGACCTTGGCGTCGGTGAGTACCCCCTCGCCGGACCTGACCACCTCCTCGAAGGCCGTGTACAGGTCCGGGTACTTGCCCAGCAGCCTCTCCGCGACCTTCTTGTTGGCCTCCTCCACCGTCTTTCCCGCGCTCTCCGCGGCCATCTCCAGGAGCTTCTCCGACTTCTGCCTCTGCTTCCACTCCTGGATCTTGTACTTCTTCTGCTGCTCGGTGACCCTCTTCAGGGAGAGGTCAACCTGCTGTTTCGAGGTATCTACCCTGAGGACCTTGGCGACGGTCTTTCGACCCTCCCTGAAGAAGTCCCTTATGTTCTTGACCCAGTTTGGCGAGACCTCCGAGATGTGGATGAATCCCTCCTTCCCGCCGTACTCGTCCAGGCTGAGGAAGGCGCCGAACCTCTCGACCTTCTGAACCGTGCACATCAGCACGTCTCCCTCTCTCGGCCACTCATCCTCCTGTGATGACAATCGATCACCCCTTACTCCAGCACCTCTACTATGGTGGTGCTGATCTTGCCCTTGCCGGACTGGGGGACGGCGAGGGTGTTCTCACACACCACACACTTCACCAGGTTTGCCGGGGAACCGAAGACAACCTGCTCGTTTCCGCAGCTTGAGCACCTGACCTTCAGGAACCGCGATTTGGGCATCACGAGATGCTTGCCGATCTTCTCATCCAATATTGATCCTCCTAATCCGTGAATTCAAGTGTCTTCGCCCTGAAGCATGGCTTGGTCTGCGACTTGTTGCACACCGAGCACCTGTACCTCAGGTCCTGCTTCTTTGTGGGCTTCTGGCTCTTCTGTGAGGACTTCGGGAAACCCCTGGCCCCCCGGGTCTTGCCCGTGGGCTTGACCTTTCGCCTGAACCGCCTGTGGCCCTTCCTGAGCTCGCCCCTTGCCCTCTTGCGGGCCTGCGAGACGGTGTGACTGGTGTGCTTCCCGCAGTTGGGGCAGTACATATTGATCCTTCTCGGCATCTTCATGAATCCTCACCGTTGAGTATCTGTTCCCCGATCTCCCTTGAAATGAGTATCTCCGAGACCTCGTCGGGGACCGACACCACGTCTTCATCCCTGAAGGGTCCGTAGCTGTTCAGGTCGGGCCCCACGAACTGTGGGAAGCCCCTCCTTATCCTCACCATCTTGTTCCTCTGAGCGGCGGGGATACTCGAACTCCCCGAGACGTCGGCGGTAACGGCCTCCACGGCGTCGGCCTCGGGCTCAGCGTCCTCCTCGAAGGGTTCTTCCGTCCCCTCGGCCGGAGCGGTCTCGCCTTCGACCTCCCCAGGAATCCTATAAAATCTTTCCTCATAAGCCTCTATGTGGCTCGAAGCCCGTTGCAGGAGTTCCTTCTCGGGATCGGTGATCTGTCGTGACTTCTTCTGACGGACCGCCAGGTTGAGGACTTTGGACGCCCTGGCCTCGACGATCTGTCTGAGGAACCCCTCCATCCTCTCCTTCTCCGCCTGGAGCAGGGATCTCTGAGGCTCCCTGCCCTCGCACTCCTCTGCCCTCTCGGCTATATCGGATATGGTCTCCGATAGGTCTCTCAGCGTGTCCTCATCGATATCCTGTAGACCCTCGGAGAGTGTCTCCTTCAGCCAGAGTTCCTTGGCGGACCTGTATGTGATCAAGTCTCGCCACTGTAGCCTGAAGTCGATATAAAATCTTACCCAGCGTTTCCCGGATCAGTCCTCGACCCTGGGGGCGAGCAGGAAGGCCATCTTCCCTCCCTCAAGCGGCACGGTGAGCGCCAGCGGCAGGTCTTGGCCGAACTCGAACTCCACCAGGTCGGTGGGCTCGGCCGCCTTGAGCATGTTCTGTATATAGGATATCATGTAGATGGACCGGCATTCGTCCTTGACCTCCATGTTGGCCACCCCCTCGCTCTGCTTGTTGAGCCTGACGTCGACGCTCTCCACGTCGCTCTCGCCCTCCAGCCGCAGGAAGTCCGGGGTCGCCCTCAGTGTTACGTGGTCCCCGACTATGCCGACGTCCTTCAGCGCCTCGGACAGCACGCCCGCCTCCAGCCTGATGTTGGCCGTGAAGGAGAGCTGGGGGCTGGGCGACTTGGTCTCACCGAGGTCGAGGAGCGGTATGCTGAAGGTCGTGACCGAGATGCCCTCGAAGGAGAGCACAAACCGGTTGGTCTGCTCGTCCAGGGTCATGTTCAGCCTGTCCCCTGGCTTGGCCCGGCGCAGCATCTTGTTCATGTCCTCCAGGTTCACCCCTATGTTCTTGGGCGCGTCGATCTCGTACTTCTCGAATGCGTCCGAGCTGAGCTGGAAGTCGACCATGGATATCCTGGCCGGATCCATGGAGTTGAATCGGATCTTGTTCTCGGTCACCGAGAATATCCCCTCCTCTATCAGGGTGGATATCGAGTCGATGCACCTTTTCCAAACCGCGGCTTGAGTCAGGGTTGCTTGAAACATAGTTGACACCTAGTCGTAGCGATCATTTCAGCATCTTTCTTACCTTGCCGTACAGGTCCAGGTCCAGCTTGGACATGTCCTGCACTATTTCCCCTTGCAGCACCGGCTCAGGATCCTTAAAAATCCTTCCGATCACCCGCACGGGCTGACCCTCCGTCAGGTTGCCCACCCGCTCCGGGTCGGCGATGACCACTATCTGTCCCTCGCCGTCGTCGAGCGTGAACTCCCCCTCCCCAACTTCAAGGACCGTTCCGAGGATCCTGACCATGGTGTCGGAGTCCTTGACCTCCGGGATCCTCCTCTCGACTGCGGGCTGCCTTCGCATCCTCTCCAAGATGGGTCTGGCACAGCAGGAGGCCCGTTGTTTATATCTCTAACGGAGGATTCAGATCGAGGGCTCGGCCCTTAGCTCCTGGACCCGGTCCTCATCCACCTCTACGCCCAGTCCGGGGCCACCGGGGACCCTGACACGGGCGTTCTCGATCTCGAGACCATCGACCAGGAGGTGGGATAGGAACTGGGGACCGTTGGTGTCAACCGGGAGGGCCATGGGCAGGGTGGAGAAGAGGTGTATCGAGGCCGCGAAACCGATTCCGCTCTCCGTCATGCCGCTTCCGAGAAGCGGGATGCCCGCCGCGTCCGCCAGGGCGGCGATCCTGATGTTGTTCAGGATTCCGGACTTGGCCAGCTTGAGGACCACGAGGTCGGCGGCGCCCGAGTTCAGGGCCCTGAGGAGGTCATAGTGGGTGAACACCGATTCATCCACCGCGATGGGAAACCTCGAACGGCTCGCGGCCCGGGACAGGCCGGGGTAGTCGTAGGTGGGAACCGGCTGCTCGACGCAGAAGATGTTCGGCAGCCCGGAGATAGATTCCAGAAGACGGGGGAGGGTTGCGCCGTTGTAGGCCTGGTTGGCGTCGGCCCAGATCTTGGCGTCGCCTAGCGTCTGTGAGAGGCGGGTGAGGGTCGACGCGTCCCGGTCCGGATCTCCCGAGATCTTTACCTTGAAGCAGGTGTAACCTCGCTTCCTGGCCTCTGCGGCCTCCTCTATGGGCTTATCCCCGTGGCCGGAGACCATGTATGCCAGCTCCATCTCGTCCGTCAGGCTGCCTCCGAGGAGAAGGTGCAGAGGGGTCCCCGTCTCCTTCCCCAGCAGGTCATAGAGGGCCTGCTCCACCGAGGAGATCGCGAACGGCTGGCTGGCGCTGATGGAGGGGGTGATCGCCGTGTCGATCTCGCGCCTTATCCTACCTATAGATAGGGGATCTTCTCCCTCCAGGATGGGCGCGATGTGGTTTCTCAGGGTCGAGACCACGGTCTCCATGGTCTCGTAGCTCCATGTGGGCATCGGTCTCGACTCCCCCCAGCCCACCTGCCCGTCCCTGGTCGTGACCTTGAGGTAGACGTGTTGCCCCGGCTTCCCTGGCGCCCCGACGAACCCCCTGGAGAGCAGGAACGGGGTCTTGAAGGGTATCTCGATCGGGAAGACTTCCACCGAGGCTATCTTGCTCATATGCAGGGCTAATAGTGGAAGAATAAAGCTCTTCCGGAGGGGATTGAAAAAAAGAAAGGGGGAGGGATCAGGCGCGCCGCCTGATCGGTATCAGGAGCGCGGTCACGAGCAATGAGAGCAGTGCGCCCTCGGGTATGGGTATGACCGCGATTCCCTCTGCGTTCTTCGCTCCCCTGGTCCAGATCATCTTTTCCGGGTCGTAGTCGCCGTCTGCGGTGAAGCAGTACACCATGCTATCTGGATCGGACTCCAACACCCACTCGATCTTTCCGTCGTTGTCCAGGTCACCCATGATCTGGGTCACGTCGGACGGGCCCCACAGCTGGGCCCCGAATCCCTCGTCGACAGGTATGTTCGGGTCGTACTCCAGGTGGTCCCACAGGTACTCGATCTCGCCCTGGTTGTCCAGAACCATGAGCTGGGTGAAGCCCCTGCCGCCGACGATGTTCATGTTACCGTCTCCGGTGAAGTCGCCGATGAGGGTGGTGAACCCTATGGCGTTGGCCGTCCATCTCAGGGTGCCGTCGGCGTTGACGCAGTAGAGGTGGGGTGTGGGTACCCCCTCTCCGCTCAGTCCCAGGTCGGAGACGAATGCCTCCAGGAGGCCGTCTCCGTCTATGTCGCCTATGGAGACCTTCTCGCCCACGTAGCCCGTGAGCGCGGCGGTTGGGTCCAGGTCGAATGTCCACTTCTCGGTTCCGAAGAAGGTGAGGCAGTATAGCCTCAGCTCGTCCGGTACCATCACCAGTATCTCGTACTCGCCGTCGCGGTCGATGTCCCCGATCGCCGGTATGGTCTGCCCCGGCTGTTCCACGGTTTCGAAGCGCCACTCCTCCACCCCGGTGGGGCCGATGCAGTAGATGGTCTTGGCGTTCTCGCAGGGGACGATTATCTCCACGTCCCCGTCCCTGTCCAGGTCCCAGGCTGTGGGACCGCTGTTAGTGCCGTCCCCCATCTCGAAGCGCCACCTCTCGGTGCCGTCGAAGTTGAGGCAGTATATGTAGCCGGATCCGCCGGTGGCGAAGATGACCTCCTTCTTGCCGTCCTCGTCCAGGTCGATGAGACAGGCGCTGTTGTCGGAGCCGGCATCGGGGGTGAACTTCCACTTCATCTGTCCCTCGCCGTCTATGCAGTGTACCCAGGCGTTCCTGCCGATGGCGACGGCCTCGAGTGAGCCGTCGCCGTCCAGATCGCCTATGGCCGGGATGCACATCGGGTCACCGGGCAGGTCGTCCTCCTCGGGCGGGGGATATATCCACTGGAGCGAGCCGTCGTTGCCGCTGAGGCACACGATTCGGTCCTGCATCTCCTCCAGTCCCTTCCTCCTGCAGTGGAGTATGTCCACCACGCCGTCGCCGTTCAGGTCCTCGTAGTTGAGGCCGCCGAGAACTGACTCGTAGAGACCGGTCTCCGCGGTCACGTTGGCGCCCCACTCCATGGTGAGGATCCCCAGTCCGTACGCCGAAGTGGCCAGAAAAGACGTCACCACTATCGCTGCAACTATGTTCCTAGCACTTGTCCGCAATCCACTAACCTCCACCCGAAGCTAGGATTCGGATCAAATAAAAAGATATTGGACGGGATCGATCTAGGCCCGGGTCGCCCTGGGATAGAGCTCCCTTCTCAGGTGTGTTAGGTAGGTGTAGAGGCCCTCCACGTGGGAGATCTCCCCGGTGGTTATCCTCCGTATCTCGCTTCTGAACTGCAGGTTGGGGGTTACGCCGAATGACCGAGCTGTTTCCTGCGAGCTCCTGGCCAGGCGTCTCCCCTCCCGGTCGTAGTCGGTGAGTATGACGACCTCGTCGAACGGGGCCAGCTCCGCGTGCAGGGTGCGCGAGGAGTGGACCCGGATTATCGGCGATCCGACGCCGAGCTTTCTCAGACAGGCCTCGTCCTTCGGGCCCTCCACCAGGATGACGACCCTCGACGGCAGGGATCTCAGGTCCTCGAGGAGTTGACACAGCTCCTCGTACGTCTCCTCCGCGGTGTACACAGCGAATGGGCGGGGGGACCGGACTTAAAACTAGCTGGTTGACGCCGCCTCCTCGCTGCCGAGCCGGAGCCGGCGGCTGCCGCTGTGCCTGTCCTCGGACAAGACGCCCTCCTCTATGAGCCTGTCGACCCGCTCCGACACTATCCGCCTCGAGGCCTTGCCCCTCTCCTCCCTCAGGTCCCTGGTCAGCTGCGATATGTTCCTCGGCCCCTTCCGGGCGAGATCGACCAGTATGGCCTTGGCGAGGGGGTCCTTGGATATCCACTTGGTGCTGCTGGCCCTCTTGAAGCTTGAGACGTAGGAGAGGAGGTGGGATACGTCGTCGTAGAACCTCATGCTCCCCCTGAAGAAACGGAAGAGGGCGTTCACCTCGTCCATCTGGGTCGCCTGGGAGCTGAGCAGTTCCTCTATCCTCTTCAGCCTCCTCTCTAGCCGATCTAGCTGTGACTCGACCTCCTCCAGCCGTTCATCGGAATCCACGGGATCTCACGAGTTCCCTTATGCTTGGAAGCGATCTCTCGTAGGTCTCCGAGAGCTCCTCTACGGCCTCGGGCGGAAGGTCCTGATCGGTCAGGGTTCGCCGGAAGTCCCTCTTCGACCGGTCCCTGAGGCTGGTGTGACGTATGGCCGCGGTCCCGACCTCGAATACCAGCCGGGCCACCACCCCGGAGTACGATACCGCCGTTCGAATCGAGGAAAGTGTGGGCATCTCGCTCTCTCTTTCAGTCGTACTTCCGGCCGATAGACTGGAAGATCTTCCTGAAGTCTATGACGAATCCCTTCGCCATCTCCAGGGCTTCCCTCTCCTCAATTCCGTTCTCCACCAGCGTCTTGTAGAAGGTGGCGACGGATTTGGCCATGGTCTCCGCCCTCTCGGGGGAGTAGACCGCGTCCATTATGTCCTTTATCAGCCCCGGGACCTGTTCCCTGAGGGCGACGAAGATCTCTCCGATCTCCTCCGCATCCGGACCATCGTGTGTCACTTCATATCACCTCTGATACACGCATTGCCTGTTCACGTAAGTTAATTGTATCGATCACTTGTGAGCAGCCTACCTGTAGGCCAGGCCCTCGGTGTCGTGCCTCGATTCGGCCTGGGGCCCCTTGCCCTTCGGGAGGGATACGTCGCCGAACCTGGACTCGTACTTCTTGAGGTTGTCCTTCATCGCGCTGACCAGGATCTTGAAGTGTGCGGGGGTCAGGACCACCTCGGCCACGACGTCCTTGTTCTGGGACATTCCCCCCGACTCCGTCTTCCGGGTTATCCAGGTGTCGAAGAAGGTCAGTCTGAACTCGGTGGGGGAGTGGTTGACCAGCGCGTCGGTCGAGAATACGGCGTGCTGCTCCCTCTTCACGTTCGCCTGCAGCTTCTTGTCCTTCGACGGGTTGTAGCTCATGGTGCTCCCGAAGGGTTCGTTCTGGGAGCTTATTACCCTTTTGCAGCGCGGTCGACGGTCAGCCTGTTTTCGGCGCCACAGGCATCGCAGCGTATGAGGCCATCCGCGGGGAGAATCTCTTCGATCCGGGCCAGCGGTCGGCCGCAAGTGCACACGTAGGCCGAGGGGCGGGCGGGGTTTCCCCTCACCAGGACCTGCGGACCGACGTCGCGGGTGACCACGGATCCGGCTCCCACCATCGCGTACTCCCCGATGGTTATGCCGCAGATTATTGTCGAGTTGGCCCCTATCGAGGCCCCTCGCTTGACCCGGGTGGGGACGATCTCCCAGTCGCCGGTGAAGGCCCTGGGGTACATGTCGTTGGTGAATACGACGTGGGGGCCGACTAGCACGTCGTCCTCTATACTGACCCCCCTATATATAGAGGCGCGGTTCTGTATCTTGACCCCGTTGCCGATGTGGACCGTCTCCCCCACGTAGGCGCACTTTCCGAGGATGCATTTCTCGCCGATCTCAGCCCCCTCCCGCACCTGGGCGTGGTGCCAGATCTTGGTACCCTTACCTATCCGTGCCTCCTTCGACACGACCGATGTGGGGTGGGCATAGAACTCGTGGCTCATTTGGACACCTCGGCGCGTGCCAGCTCCAGGGCCTCCTTCGCGCCCTCCTCTCCGTGGACGATGTGTTTCAGCGCGCAGGCAACGAGGGCCGGCCTCTCGTCGAGGAGGACGTTTCTCCCGATGACCAGGCCCGAGGCCCCCGCGGCAATTGCATCCTCCGTCCTTGTCAGGAAGTCTGTGAGGGAGGTCTTCTCGCCCCCGAGAACCAGGACCCTCGAGCTGACCGATTCGACGATATCCCCCAGGCTAGCCCTACAGGCCGCCCGGGAGGGACCGGAGGGATACGGTATCTTGAGCGCGGGAACCCCGAAGTCGGCCGCGATGATGGCGGCGTAACGGACGCTATCGGGAGATCTATCGATACGTATCCCGTCCCCCTCCGACCTGCAGTACAGGGGCTCGACTATCAGCGGGAGCTGGAGCCGGTCGCAGGACCCGCAGACCCCGGCGCACATCTCGAGCTGCGAGTTGGTCTCGGGGGAGGCGGGGTCTATCCGTACCAGCAGCTTCGCGCCGTCGAGACCCCACCTGGCAGCGAGGTCAGGGGTGGCAACGGGCCTGTCGTCCATCTCGAAAACGGAGCCGGAGAGGCCCGTCCTGTTGAGGGATAGGAGGAGACCCTTGCCTGAGGTCCCGTGGGGGTAACCGTGGATCAGGGACCCCATCGGCTCCCTGGTGGTGACGATCGAGTCCACGTGGGACAGAACATCGAATATGCTCTTGAGAAGTCCCCCGAACGATTCCATACCGGCCTGCAGGCCCCTCTGGCGGTGGTCGGCGGCGATGATCAGGGACCGGTCGTCGGGGCCGAACATCCTGGATAGCCTCCTCTCGATTCCCTTCCTCGCGCTCCAAGATTCCATGGACGTCTCAATCGCCTCTCTATCCCTCGAGGTTTCTTGATTCCCGGTAGAAGTCGTAGAAGTCCGGGTAGACGCCCGAGAGCCTTTCGTATATGCGTTTGAATATCTGATACCCCTTCTCGTAGACCGCGGCGTTCCGGGAGTCCGGCCTCACGGTCCGTTTCTCGGGGAGCCAGTCATCGATCACGTCGGGCTCCACCTCCCCGATCCCCACCGCCCCGATGAGGGCGTCGCCGTAGGGGGTGCCCGGGAACTCGGCCATGAACTCCATCTCCATCTGGAGGACATCTGCCAGGATGGATCTCCATACCGGGGACTTGCTGCCTCCGTCCACCAGGACCGTGGGTTTCTCCACCGAGATCCCGGACTTCACCGCCTGATCGACGTTCCACCTGTGGAGGTAGGCCGCCCCCTCCAGGACCGACCTGTAGATCGCGCCCGATCCGTGGAGGTTTCGCAGCCCGAAGAAGCCGCCGCTGGCAGAGGTGTCCCAGATAGGCGTCCTCTCACCCATCAGAAATGGATGGAACACGATTCCCAGGCTTCCCGGGGGTACCTTGGCCGCCAACTCGTCGAGCTCCCTGGCGCCGACGCTGCCTCCCAGATTCTCCTTGTACCAGGGGTCAACCGCACCCCCGGGATAGGCCCCGCCCCCGAAGGAGTATATCAGTTCCTCGGATTTGATCGCGTGGGGGTAGTTGATGAGGCGCTTGGCGTAGACGGCGTCGGAGGTCTCCTGGAGCATGCCCCAGCACCAGCTGGTGCCGGTCATCAGGCCGTTGAACCCGGCCGAGACGCCGCCGGTGGCCACCAGGGAGACCGGCGCATCGATCCCGCTCGCGACAACCGGGGTGCCCTTGGGAACCCCTATCTCGCTCGATGCCTCCGAGTTAATCTCGCCCACGACGTCATCGGACGAGACTAGTTCGCCGAACATACCGGGTGAGAGCTCGATGTCCTTGAATTCGCTGGAAACCCTCTTCCGTGCCGATCGGGTGAGCTCCTCCAGGACCTCGTCGGATATCTCGTACCTGTTGATATCGAAGACGCCGGCGAAGTTCCCGATGGAGCAGTAGTCGGTGACCGCCCTTCCGGTCATCCTGTGTATCGCGTATCCGTTGGGGGTGAGGAAGTACCTGGTCCTCTTGAACAGTCGGGGCTCGTTCACCATGAACCAGAACATCTTGGTGTAGCCGTAGTAGGAGTGAATCGTGTAGTTGCCGGATATCTCGCCGAAGGTATCCTCCCCGATCTCGTCCCTGAGCACGTCGCACTCCCTGTAAGCCCTCTGGTCGAGCCAAATCATGCACGGCCTGATGGGCTTCATCTCCGCGTCGACCGGGACGCCCGACCCGCCGTAGAGGCCGGAGTAGCAGACGGCCCCGATGTCGCCGGGGTCGATGCCGGATTCACTTATGACCCGGTTCGAGGTTTCGACCACTGCACGCCACCAGGGCTCAGGCCACTGTTCGGCCCCGTTGGGGTGCTCGTTTGGGACGACGAATCCGGGCTTGTAATCGGCCACGGCCTCCGAGACTATGTTTCCGTTTTCGATATTGACTATGATCGATTTTGTGCTACCGGTTCCGATATCGCCAGCGAGAATGTGCATCGATGCCCCACCTTGCTTGAGATCAGCCACTTCGATTGAGATAAAAGTCTTTCTCGGCCCGCCTGCCCGTCTACGTGCCCGAATCCCGGGGATGGAGGGCCAAATAGTTAAGAGAAGGTTGCGGATACCTCACGGAGCTGATTGATATGTCTCAACAGACGGGAAAGGAGATCCGTCTGTCAAAGGTCATCGACCCTGACGCAGTCTCCCTGATCGTGAACGCCGACCGTGGACTGGCCCTGGGCCCCACGGCCGGCCTGGTTGAAATGAGATCTGGCCTGGAGTCGATAGCCGAGGCGGGAGTGGAGGCCATAACGCTGAGCCCCGGCGAGGCGGCCAGGAACCTGGAGATCTTCATGGGGAAGAGGGCACCGGCCCTGCTGGTGAGGTCCGACTGGTCCAACTTCGAGAGGGACTCGTCCTTTCCCCTGCCTCGAAAGGAGACGACCCACGTACTGGTTGCGGAGGCGGACCACGCAGCGTACCTGGGGGCGTGTGGACTCGTGGCGACGTTCTTCGTTGGCTACAGGGATGACAGGGACGAGGCCGACAACCTCGAATCGATATCGCGACTGGCGGCAGGCTGTTTCCAGTTCGGGATGCCCCTTCTGGCAGAGGCCAAGCCCTTCGGGGAGAGGGTGTCGGAGCGAAACTACGTGGACTCGCTGAAGATGGCGGCCAGGATGGCGCTGGAGGCGGGCTCGGACGCGGTCATCTGTCCCTACCCCGGCGATGCATCTTCGATGGGAGATATCATCGAGGCATCGGGCGGCGCGCCGGTTATTCTCCTCGTCGAGGAGATAGACGGGGAGGCCATCGCTGACTGTATAGATTCCGGGATCTCGGGCCTGGTTCTGAGCGGGACGGCCGTGGGAGAAGGTGCTACCTCCGCGATCGGGGAGGTCAGGCAGATCATGGAAGGGTGTACCTGATGCCGACCAGCCCGGGCAAGCAGGTCAGGCTCAGCCGGATAATCGACCCCCGGGATGAGAGGGCGGTTGTGATCGCAGCCGACCACGGATACATGCTGGGACCGATCAGGGGGGTGATCGATCTTGCGAGTACGATCGAGTCCGTCTCTGCAGGCGGGGCCGACGGGATACTCGTCAGCCCCGGACAGGCATCGAGATACGGATACCTCTTCAGGGGAAGGGAGGCTCCGGCGATGTTGATCCGGGCCGACTGGACCAACGCCTTCAGATCGAAGACCTATACCCTGCCCTCGAGACACGTTCAGTGCAGGTACATGACCTCCCCCAGGCAGGCGATGGCCCTGGGCGCGGATGCGATAGTGGTGTACTTCTTCGTGGGGTACGCGGATGACCGGGAGGAGGCGGAACACGTGGACAAGATAGGGAGGTTCGCCAGGGAGTGCGACCGCATCGGCCTGCCCTTCATCGTTGAGCCCATACCCCTCGGGGAGAGGATCACGGGGGCGAACTACAATGAGCTGGTCAAGATATCGATCAGGATGTCGGCGGAGATAGGGGCGGATGCGATAAAGGCGCCCTACACCAACGACGTTGATTTCTACAGCGAGGTGGTGAGGGCGGCGGGGATTCCGATACTGATCCTCGGGGGTGCTAAGTCGAAGACCCTCAGGGATGCCCTGGAGGTCGTCGAGGAGGCGCTCCAGGCCGGGGCCAGGGGGACGGTGTTCGGACGCAACGTGATCCAGGCCCCGGACCCGAGGTCGATGGTGGAGTCGATATGCAGCGTGGTCCACGGTGGGAGATCCGCCCGGGAGGTCACGCGGCCGGCTGCCGGGGGGACGATCAGGATCAGGGTATCGGACCCCGGCTCGTGCACCGGCTGCCACATATGCGAGATGGCATGCAGCTCGGCCCACGGCGCTGGTTATGGCCTGACGGCTGCGAGACTCATCGTGCGGGATGTTGATGACGGGTACCGTCCCGCGGTGTGCACCCAGTGCCTGAGATGCGTGGAGGCCTGCCCGGAGGATGCGCTCGATGTCGATGAGAAGCTCGGTTGCGTTGTGGTCGACTTGGAGAGGTGCACCGGGTGCGGCGAGTGCGTGGAGGCCTGTCCGGTCGGAGTGATCAGGCCGGATCGTGCCGGGAACCCGATGATCTGCGATCTCTGCGGCGGTCTGCCCGAGTGCGTGGAGTGGTGTCCGAGAGACGTGCTCGAGATCGAGGAGGAAGGGTGATATCGTGGTTCTGAAGGGTTTCATGGGCAGATTGCTGGAGATAGATCTGGGTTCCGGCTCGTTCGAGGAGCTGCCGCTTGACGAGTCCCTGGCGCGCATGTTTCTGGGCGGGAAAGGGCTGGGTGCATATCTGCTCTACACCCGTATGCAGCCGCAGGTCGACCCCCTCTCGCCCGGTAACATGCTGATGTTCCTCACCGGTCCCCTGACCGGCACCATCGCCCCCGGCAGCAACAGGTTCTGCATAGTGACCAAGAGCCCTCACACCGGGACCTTCATGGATTCCCACTGCGGAGGCGACCTCGGCCCCGCGATGAAGTTCGCCGGTTACGATGGCCTGATCTTCAACGGGCGTTCGAGCGAGCCCGTGAGCTTCGTGCTCGATGGGGACGGCCCGAGGCTGGTCTCCGCCGAGAACCTCATGGGCCGGAAGGTCGCCGAGTGTCAGGAGATGATGGATCGGGAACTGGGCGGAGGCTACCGTAAGGCGGTTATAGGCCCCGCCGGAGAGAGGCTATCGACTATCTCATCGATCTTCAGCGGAAAGAGGGCCGCGGGAAGGGGCGGCTCGGGGGCGGTTATGGGGTCGAAGAACCTCAAGGCCGTGGCGGTGAAGGGCTCTCGGGCGATAGAGGTTCACGATCTGGACTCGATGAGGGATGCCTGCTGGACCGCCCACAGGATGCTCCGGATGAACGAGACCACGGTGAGAAGCCTGCCGGTGGAGGGGACCTGCAATATCCTGGAGACGGTGAACGAGGCGGGGGCCCTGCCGACGAGGAACTTCAGATCCGGATCCTTCGCGGGAGCGGCAGAGCTCTCGGGGGAGGCCTGGAGGGAGGAGTACTGGGTACGGGATGCGGCCTGTTTCGGCTGCTCGATTGGCTGCAGCAAGGTCTCGCTGGTCAGGGACGGGAGGTACGAGGGGGACTCCACCGAAGGTCCCGACTACGAGACCGTCTGGGCCTTCGGCCCCCAGGTCGAGAACTCGGACAAGGCGCTGATAATTCACCTCGAGCTTCTCTGCGACGAGTACGGCATAGACACCATCAGCGCAGGAAACATAATCGGCTTCATCATGGAGGCGTACGAGAGGGGGATCCTGGGACCGGATGATATCTGTGGGGTTGATGCCAAGTGGGGGGATGAGGATGCGATGGTGAGGATGGTCGAGGCTATGGGGGGTATGGACTCCCTTGGGGAGTTCCTCTCGCGGGGGGTGAAGCGAATCGCGGAGGATCGCCCCGAGGCTCGGGAGTTCGCCATGCACGTCAAGGGACTCGAGCTGCCCGCATACCTGCCCAGAGGATCGAAGGGCATGGCCCTGGCGTACGCGACCTCCGACCGGGGGGGATGCCACCTCAGGGGATACCCGGCGATGATGGAGCTGCTGGGCATGAGGGGGGGCGCGGACCCCTTGGCGACGGCGGGCAAGGCCCAGCTGTTGGTGGATAGCCAGGACGAGATCTCGGTGGTGGATTCCTGCGACATATGTTTGTTCGGGACATTCGGTTTCACCCTGCGTGAGATACAGAGAATGCTCAACGCGGCGACGGGGTTCGACTACTCGACGGCCGCGGATCTGAAGTTTCTGGGCGAGAGGGTGTGGAACATGACTAGGTGTTTCAACGTCCGGGAGGGCTTCGGACGGGAGGACGATGTTCTGCCGTCGAGATGCCTGAACGAGCCCGTGGTGGAGGGGCCCACCCGGGGGCAGACGGTGGACCTGGAGGCCATGCTGATGGAGTACTACGAGATCCGGGGCTGGGACGAGCGGGGAAGGCCTGAGGAGGAGACGCTGGAGAGGCTGGGGCTGGCGGACCTGGGGGGATGAGGATCACCTGCTCGGGCAAAGCGAGCCGCCGCGGACAAAGAAAAAGTAGAATTTTTATCAAAAAGCCGTAGTAATGTGCGAAAAATTTAAATGCAGAGAGATTTTCTACAAAATCAACCGATAGTTTTGAAGTGAAATGGCTATTGCCGATCGCTTCTCGTTCAAAATAGAAAAGAGTTGGTTGATGATCCATGCCTGAACTGGAGCGAGTCCCCACTGGCGTAAGGGGCCTGGACGGTCTGTTGAATGGCGGATACCCCGCACATTCCACTATCCTGGTTAGCGGATACCCGGGAACCGGGAAGACCCTGCTTACCAGCCACTTCCTGGATGAGGGTATCAATGAGGGTTCCAACGGGATCTACGTCAGCTTCGAGGCATCCAAGTCGGAGTTCTTCGAACAGACCGGCAACTTCGGCTTCAACTTCGAGAAGCCGGAGGAGGAAGGGACCTTCCGTTGTCTGATGGCCATCCCGCACCGTTTCTTCGTATCTCCTAGCACCTTCGACATCCAGAACACCCTCCAGGGAATCGAGGAGGCCAGAAACGCGGTGGATGCGGAGAGGCTGGTGATCGATTCCATATCGGCGCTGATGGTGCTCTTCGAGAACGTGTATCAGGCCCGGAAGAGCCTCTACATCCTGAACTCCAGGCTTAAGGAGATGGGCATGACCTCCATGTTTATATCCGAGGCCGGCCCGCGCAGCGAGTTCAGCAACTTCGGCGTGGAGGAGTACATAGCGGATGGGGTCATCCACCTCTCGCTGGAGGAGGTCCAGGAGAGGAAGTACCAGAGGTTCCTGCGCGTGGTCAAGATGAGGAAGACGGCGCACAGGATGGAGAAGTATCCGGTCCAGATCGGATCCAAGGGCATGGAAGTCCTTGTCAAGGGCTAGCTGCCCACCCCCTGGTGATAATCCCAGCCCTGTAGGTTCGGATTGCAATAATCTTAATACTTATTGCGAACATAACACATATAAGTCAGTTCCGTGCGATTTCCTCCACAGTCGTGAAGAATGTCGCGGTCACTTCAGAACGTAACCGGAGGTTGACGCTTGTATCAGCTAGATGAGACGGACCTGAGGATCATCCGAAAACTGCAGGAAGACGCCAAGACGCCATTCACCAAGATCGGCAAGCAGCTTGACATACCGGACACAACCGTTCACTTCCGGGTCAAGAAGCTGATAGAGAACGACATAATCAAGAAGTTCACGGTCCTGGTCAACCACGAGAAGCTTGGATACACCGTACGTGCGCTACTGCGGATAGAGATAGAGAAGTACCTCCTGGAGATGTTCACCCAGTCCAAGATCGAGGAGGTAGTGGAGGAGCTCCAGAAGGTGGAGAGCGGCGAGCTGATAGCCAGATGCGAGAGCAAGAACGAGATCGTGGCGATCGTGTCCACCAGGAACTCGGGCGAGCTCATCAACCTGATGGAGACCCTGCGGAAGAAGGAGGGCATACGGGACCTCGATGTCTCGGTGATCGATGAGGTGTACGAGGGCGTTCCCGGGTCAAATCCGATCGCGGTCTAGCCATCTGGACTGCGAAATGCCTTACCTGCTCGCATATAATCCAAGGACAAATATCCACTCCAGCGAAAGGAAAGGAACGCGTAGACCCCGGGGTCCAAGATAGTTGTGATAATCACCATCTAATTGCAT
>Ga0180432_10002668_pt1 | contig 26561 bp, 20 predicted proteins | sample SS_ome_10_FD_132414 | JGI IMG/M metagenome (GOLD analysis project Ga0180432, IMG submission 132414) | Hypersaline lake sediment archaeal communities from the Salton Sea, California, USA - SS_1_MS_2 metaG | ecosystem: Environmental > Aquatic > Non-marine Saline and Alkaline > Hypersaline >... | reverse complement strand
GCACATGGCTCAGCTTTCTTGAAGCCTTTCCTGATTAATACGTGCTTTCCCTTCACACCTTCACACCTTCACCATATGGGATATCAGCAGGAACCGAAGCTCATATTAGGGGCGATAGCCTACATTGGAGCGACTTCTTTCTCTTACCGGCATCTTCCACTCCCGCGACCTTACTGGTATACACTGCCGCTGCATCGCCAACACGGAGGAAGGACCAGGGCTAGTAAGACAGCCTTCTGAACTGCCCCGAGTGTGGTCGTATGTCGCAGATCCAAATTGACTCTGCAGTTACAGTATTCCGACACCAGAAGGCCCCGATCATTCTATCCGTGCGCGCCACCTAGGGTAATCGTCTTATAGAAGAGTGAATCACGAGCAATGGAGACCCAAGATGGCATTGCTCGAATCTCTTTGGGCGATAGAGGCGGGAGCTTGCTCCTGTCCAGCCATCATGACCACACGAAAACCCCAGGTGATCATTGGGACCGTCGAGGGAGATGTGGTCAGCTACGACGGCGACGGCCGAGAACTCTGGAGAACACGGCTGGGGGATTGCATAACTGCCTGGCCGGTCACCACGAATCTGCCAACCCTCGGTCGGACTGTGTTTGCGTCCAACGAGGAGGGATTGGTAGCCTGCCTGTCCCCAAGGGGAAAGGTCCACTGGAAGAGGGAGATCGAAGCCGCCGTTGATCCATGGAACAGCATCTCCCCAATCCATGGGAGAAACAATACAGGGATACTGATAACCGATCGGGAGGGAAGGGCCACCTGTTTGGGGGAGGATGGGACCCCGTCTTGGCGTTTCCACACCCGGGACAGGGGGCTGGGTCCCGCGGCTGCTGGCGATATCGACGGGGATGGCTATGACGAGATCCTCTTCAGCTGCGGGGAGGGTCGGTTCTACTGCCTCGATAGCCTTGGTAGGTACAGGTGGAACGTGGTCTTCGGAGAGCCGTCTGAGTATTCTGCACCGGTGCTCGGTGACCTCGGTAGGGGTCCCTGCGTGCTCACGGGTGGCGCCGATGACATCCTTCGCTACATCTCGCCGGAGGGCCTGGTCATCTGGGAACAGAGGGGACCTGGAGTCGGCGGCATCGAAGTCGGGTTGTCCCTTGCAGATATCGACGGCGACGGCAGGGATGAGCTGGTCTACGTTCACGGCGGCACCGGAATACAGGCGCTGGACGGTGGTGACAAGCTGCTCTGGAGCAGATCTTACGGTGGCGGCGACCAACCATTCGGTCCGGCGATCGGCGATATCGACGGCGACGGAAAGATGGAGCTCCTCCTCGCCCAGAGACGGGGACCGACGCTGAGGGTCCTCTCAAACGAAGGGCGACTTCTGGAGGAACACGACCTGGCCGGCGGGATGGTTGGCGCTCCGGTGATCGGGGACATCGACGGTGATGGCAAAATCGAGGTCCTCGCCATATCTGCGAAAACGGGATCCCTGATCTGCTTCAAAACCCGGGCACCCATGAAACCCTCCAGCGTGCCCTGGCCCAGCAGCCGCGGAGGTTTCGACGGGCGGGCAAACAAGCTGGGGGAGGTGAATCGTCGGCGAACGGGGAAAGGCCCGAAGCGCACGACCACGGTACGCCCAGAGACAGTGGGAGACCTCCGCCTGGGAAAGAACCTAGTTGGATTCTCCGTGGAGACGGACTGGGAGGACGGGTTCTCGGTCGAGGTAGGTATGGGCGAACCCGGGTTCATCCAGAGAGGTGTCCTCCACGAAATATCGCAGAACGCCGAATTTGAAGCTCTCCGCCCCGGCAGGAAAACCCTCTCCGCCTGTCTCTTCGACGCGCAATTCCGGGAGATCGGCAAGGGGCGGAAGCGGCGCGTGCTCTCTGCCTTCAAGATCGAGAAGAGAGAGGCCGGGAAGCTCCTCAAAGAGCTGAAATGTCTGTCCGAGACAATATCAGATCTGGCGGACGTTTTGCAGAGAAGGGAGCTGAAGTGGCACCTTCTCGAAGAGGAGATACGAGAATACACGAACCTGGATAAGCCCGGAAGGAGAGACCTGATAGCCCGTGTGTCCCGTTTCCTCGATCTTGCCAGGCGGGAGGTCGACTGCCAGGGGATCAGGTCGAGGATCGAGGGGCACCCCGCCTTCATCGCCTGGAGGCCCCGACATCCCTGGACTCCCTTTGACCCCGAAGTAGATAGCCCCGGAGATTGTCTCGTTGATGAGATTGACCTTCTCACCGAGGGTCGTTCCCATGAGGCGATCGTCATCCAGGTGGCAAACCTCCTACCGCGTCCGCTCTCCCTGAGAGCATGGATCGATCCCCTTAGGTCCGATGAGGGCTCCGAGCCACCGGGGGAACACCTCACCCTCCGGAGGGTGGCCTGGGTACCCACGGCCAGCGGCTCGATGGGTGCCGATGCGCTGCCTGAGCTGGGGAACGCGGGGTTGGTGCAGATCGCGCCATCCTCCAGCGAGAGGATCTGGATTGATCTGGACACCGGAGAGCTTCCAGCAGGGGAATACGAAACCGCCCTCCATCTCAGGGGACTGATCCCGGAGGAATCCCTTCTCCACGGGCAGATCCGGTGGAGGGTGGTTGGGCCTCCCCTTCCCGAGGAGATGCCCCTGAAGTTCTGCAACTGGGGATACGTCCACTCCTCGCCCTTGAGGAATATCCAGGAGTCCTCGATACGGGACATGCAGGACCATCACACCAGCGTCTTCGTGCTTACAGGGGAGTGGAGCCCTAAGGCGAGGTATGACTCGAGCGGGGAGCTAAACGAGGTTGACTGGCAGAGATTCGACTGGATTCTCGAACGCCTCAGGCCCCAGGACATGGTCCTGCTGATAGGGGCTACGCCCTCGTCCACGGAGGGTGAGACTGACGAGGATTCCCGTGAGTGGGAGAAAGCCCTTCGAAGTTACCTGCCGATTCTGGTGGAGCATCTGGAAAGCCATGGACTGGGATACGACAGGTGGGCATTCTACCCCGTGGACGAGCCGGGGCTCCTGGGGGGAAGCCTGATCGATATACTGGAGCGCAGAGCAAGGGCTTACAAATCCGTCGATCCCCGGGTCCAGGTCTACACCGACCCGGTGAGAGGGATGAGACTGGAGGACATCAAGAGGGTACTTCCGCTGGTCGATATCTTTCAGCCGAACTACAACGGCATCGTAAACAAACCCTACACCCAGAGGATCGACTTCCTCAGGTCAACCGGAAAGACACTGTGGACCTATGAGTGCTCGGGATCGGTCAAGGACATGGTGGGGGTGCGCTACTACTGGGAGCCGGTCTGGAGGGCATGGGAACTCGGAATGACCGGGATAGGGTTCTGGTCCTACTGCACCCGTCCCCACGACCTGTGGCAAGGCCCGAACCCGCGGGGGAACGATTGGGAACTTGTCTACCAGGGCGAATCGAGTCCTGTGCCATCGGTCCGCTGGCAGGCGGTCAGGATCGCAATCGAGGATTACGCCCGGCTACACCGCCTCCGGGAACTCGCCGCGGAGGCTGGAGGGAGAGGTTCTTCATCCGAGTACGGCAGGGCGGAGGAGACCCTGGACGAAATCGTCAGAAGGGCCCGAGAGGCTGAGTGGGATCCGGAGCTGGTGGCCGTTCTGCGGAGGGAATTGATACAGATGAACTTCCGAATGGACGAAACGGCGTGAGCTATGGGTCACCCTCGACAGACCTCAGGTTACCCCATGCTGAATGTGCAAGGACTATCCCCGTAGGATCTGGGGCGATTTGGGGGGCTCTACCCTAGGCACCTGTCCCACACCGACCTGGGCGGGCCCGACATCTCCTTTATAAGAATCCGTGGGTGCCCAATCTCCTCACAAAACGGTGTGTTGTGAGTCTTTCGGTGGTTTGATGGCGGTAAGTGAAGTGGTCCGGGTGGCTGACATCTGCCTGATGTCAAGGGATGTGGAGAAGAGGACGAGATTCTACGAGGATCTCGGATTATCAGTGACACTCGACCAGGGGGGACTGAAGTGCCTCCCCCTGGGGGATAAGGAATTGGCTATACACAGGGAAGTTTCGGGGGAGCCGGTAGGCCCCGGAATCAGCCTGCTGGTGGACGACCTTGAATCCCTGATAGGTAATCTCAAGAGCAAGGGTATCAAGTTCAACGGACCATCAGAGTCGCACATGGGAACCAGCGCAATCAAGGTCGAGGACCCGGAGGGTTTCTGGCTCGAAATTCACCAGCTGAAAAGGGAAAACCCCCAACAGGCCAGATTCTTCAAATGATACCCTGACTTTCTTCAGCTTTAACTCTAAGAACCACCGACTATCTTCCGCTAGACTTGGACTCGGTAGCGGTACAGATGCCCTGTCCAATCCTCATAGTCGATCTCGGGAAAGGCACACATCGTGAATACGAGTTCATGCGTGACCCGATCTTCGTACATGCCGTAGTTGGAGAACTGAATATCCTCATAATCACCCTCTTCCTTGTCGGCAATGACCTGCACCGTGTCTTTCCTGATGGTAAGGGTTTCCTCATCCAGTTCCGCTACCTGCAAAGGATATCGTGGCATGTTGCCAGCGGGGTTTCGGGGGACAATATTCCCCGACCAGTAGATTCTACCGTTGGAGTGGCGGATGAGTCTATTCATAGAAGCCGGTGAGTACATTGTGGAACCGTCGTCAAATGTGAGTTCCTTGGGATTTGTCCAAGTCCTGCCCTCATCTTCCGATACGGAGATCCACTTGACGCCCTTCCGGTCGTCTATCTTGGAGTTGCTGCCGCGCATTGTCATCACGATGCGATTATCCCTGAGTTGCACTAGTCCAGGCTCAGTCAAGCCGCGAGATGATAGGTCGGCGCTTATGGTGAGTTCTTGCCCTTTTTCCCAGACCAGATCATCGGCAGATCCGTTCCATGTACCGATGAAGACTCCAGTATTGAAGAAGCCGTAGGCACCGTGAGGATTGTAGAATTGCTGGCCAGTCTCATCCAGGGGAGATGTCTGGTAGGGCATGAGCCACCTACCAGAAGCGAGCTTGATCATGCCGGTACCCGGATAGTCTGCCATACGTTTCCCATAGACAATGCCCTCGGCATAGTTATCATGGTCGTATCCAGCGCCATCCTGGACCAGGTACTCTGTCTTTGTCCATGTCCTGCCGCCATCAAAGCTGAACCGATAGATTGGACGTGTGTATTTCAAGTGGGTGATAACTACCGTTTCATCCTGACGGGTTTCTGTACCCACCTGTATGGTAATCTCGTTCTCGAGATCAACAGAGGTTGAAGTGGTAGACCGAGTATGGAGGTTTCCATCTTTCACCCATGAAACGGCGATCTTCCTGGGCTCTGTCCAACTCCGTCCATTGTCGTGGCTGAACATCTCGAGGATATAGTCGACGGTATCGGACCGATGGCTGGCACCTACGTATCTCACCATATCCACGCCCTTGGCTGCGAGATAGGCATCCCTGCCTGAATAGGCGATATGTCGTGGCGCCTCCATCACATGTTCCCCGTATTTCCGTTCCCTCATCTTCACCGATCATCCTTCAACGAGATCTGACCAGCCACACGTGATAAGTATCGCCACTTGGCGAGTGGCTTGGTTGCCGCCAAAGGACATTTCCAGTAACTCTCGAGATTGAACTCCCGTTTACATCAGCCGACATGGATACTTATTAGCCATGAAGGGGAACCAAGCTAGCAAAGCAGAATACGCGGTGTTTCCTATTGTCCATGACCAAGAGAGAGGGGGTCCTCGCCACGATCCGTGGGGAGGAGGCGGATAGGATTCCCTTCGTGCAGGAATGGCCCTACCTGCCTAATGGCGAGGCTGAACTCGAGGCCAGAAACAGTGGGCTCAGCCTCTACTACCGCATGCCCGCCTACTACGAGAACAGGCCAAACGTCAAGGTCACCAGGAGCGAGGTTCCCGGGGAGCCGGTGAAGATCCGGTACGACACCCCGGTGGGAAGCGTCTGGCAGCCACTCCACCGCAGGCTGTTCATGGGCGCCATGCAGGGGGTCCACGACTACAAGGGTATAGGCTCCTATGTCACCGGCGGAATGGTCAAGAGGCCCGAGGACTACGAGGTGCTGAAGTACATAGCGCAGGACACAGAGTACTCACCCCACTACGAGGCTATCGAGGATTTCAGGAGGATACTCGGTGACGAGGGAATCGTCATGGCCTTCAAGGGAGACGTGGGCTTCCATGCCCCCTACACCACTCTCCTCATCGACTGGGTCGGGGCGAAGCGACTAGCGGTGGACGAGTTCAGGCATCCAGAGCTGGTGGAGGACGTCCTCGAAGCGCTGTCCGCGTCACAGAGGAAGTTCTGGCCCTACTTCGTCGACTCCCCCGCGGACATGATAATGTACGGCGATCACATCGATGACAAGTTCATCAGCCCCTCGGCCTTCGAGAACCACATACTCCCCTTCCACAACGAGTTCGCGCGCCTGGCCCACTCCAGGGGCAAGCACACCTGTATTCACTGCGACGGAAGGCTCGACAGGCTCAAGGATCAGATCGGCCAGCTGGAGCATGACGTTATCCACGCCATAACCCCTCCCCCCGTCGGCAACCTGGATATCAAGGAGGCACTCGACATCTGGCCCGACAAGGTGCTCTGGGTGAACTACGAATACCACGTACTGGGACCCAGGGCCCTGAAGAGGCACCTGCTATCCCTTCTCAGGTCGATCATTCCGGGGTACAGGGTGATAATGGATGTTTCAACGGAGCGATGGGTGCCCCTGGACTGCCTGCGTATGTTCTCCGAGATAATGTCAAGGTGCACGCTGCCCCTCACAGAGGAGAAGATACGGAGAATAGAGAGATCGGTGTAGACGCTCCGGTTCCGCTAGCCCTCCCAGTTCAGTACGGTGTCTATCATCGCCTTGTATCGAGGAAAGGCCTCCTCGCCCTCACCCCGGACATACGGAGACGCCGTTGGACACACGATGAGCCCCTTGCGGTCGTTGAAAACCGTCTCGATAAGCCTCTCGGTCTCCAACGCTATCTCCGCCGGTGGCGCCTCATACATGCGGTTGATCTGGATGTTTCCCTCGAGGCAGATCCTGTCTCGTGAAAGTTCCTTGGCCTCGGCCGGCGTGATGTCCCCCATAGGAGGGGCCTCAAACGGGTGAAGGACATCCACCCCGATATCAAGAAAGCCCTGAAAGACCTTCTTTATCGAACCGTGGCAGTGAACATGGACATGCCCTCCGGCACGATGAAGCCTGTCGAAGATGGGCTTCTCGTACCTCACGATGAAGTCCCGGAAATCCCTCGGGCCGTGGATCGGGGGCACGATGTACTCCTCCCCCGACATTGCGAAGAACGGACCTATATCCTCCTCCAGAAGCAGATCCAGGCGCTCCATGACGATGTCCATCTGCCTCTCGCAGAGCTCGTGGAGCAGATCCCTGTGGGTTATCGACATCTTCGCGAAGTTCTTGGTCCCGAACAGGGTGGCAACGAACCCTCCCGGGGATACCCCCAGAGAGACGTTCACGATACCCGCATCGGCCACCTCCTCCCTGACCTGGTCGAAGGACGACCGATCCACCTCGCCGTACCCGGGCATCGGCAGAGACATGTACTTTTCCACGTCCTCCGGGCCCTTCAGGTAGAACGTCTCCGCCAGACCTGGTAACCCCTTCAGGCTGATACGCCGCGAGCACCGCAGATCCCCCTTGGGAGTGTGCAGAACGGTGACGTGACGCTCGTAGTCCTCCGAGTAGGGCTCCACGTAGGATTCGGTGTCGTACGCCGTCGGTTCCGCCCCGGACCACCCCATCTTGAGCTCGGTGTGGGCCTGGAGATATGCCTTTAGCCTATCATAGGTTGGGTCATCCCGGGGGAACCCGGTCCGGCTGTACACGGCTGGGCGATCCGTTTCCTCGTTCGAGTAACAACTTGCGAGCCTTTCCCTGCGATTCATGAACCGCACCTGACCTCCGATTCTCGAAGTACCACCTGTGTCATCACAGTCAGCGGCAATCTTTCCCGTCGCTTCTGGCTTCTGCAGGTTACGATTACATAACTCTATTCCCTCGTTCCTCTGGGCGATGATACGAGATGTCCCAGGTCCTGCTGCCCTTCAACGCGACGGATAGGAGATCTTCACTCGGCGACTACCTCTATGGCGACCTCATTTCTGCGCATGAACCAGGGCGTGTAGGGGGCATTGTAAAGCATCGAGAACACCCCTCCCTTCGTCTCGATCCCGGCACTCTTGACCTGATCCAGCAGTTTCCTGGATCTCTTCTCAAACGCCGAGTCGGTCCAGCGCCCCGAGAACCTCAGCACGGCGAGATGCCTGCTCGGTATCTCCACGATCTCGATCCTCTCGTCTGTGGGATCCGGAGTTGTCTCCAGGGTGTACTTGTCGGGCATGACGAACGCGAGGGAATCCGCCTCCGAGAGAACGGGAGCGGTCATGTCGATGCGCTCCGATATGACCGGCGCGGTCATAGATACCTTGGCCTTCTGTCTGTTTGCGCCGCTGATGAATTTGAAGAGAATGTTGAAGGCACCGTCCCTCCGGCCTTCCACCTTGGCCACCACCAGCGGGGGATACCTCCTGATCTCGACGTCTCCGTGACTCCTGACAACGCTGTACTTGGCTTTCTCGACCACGTTTCGATAGGGATCGAGGGGCAATATATAGATGATCCAGATGCCCGTCTCCTGCCGGAACCCGGTTACCATTTCACCTCTTCATTACCCACCACTCGGCCGGGACCAGTTGCTCGTATCGTTCAAGCAGGTCCTCGTGAGTGCCTTGGCAGAAGATAACGATCCCCTCCTGGGGGCATTCCTCCCCCGGCCCTATCTCCTTGATCGGCTCGGGCTCGCTGTGAATGCAGCGAAGGATGTAATCGTTGTTGTTGAAGAGCCACGCCATATCCCTGCAGGCGATTCCCACGCTCTTCTCCCGGTCGAACGATTCGGCTATGATGAGCGGATGGCAGGCTGACTCCGGCATGGTGGAGAAAGGGAAGTCCTTGTTGTGAACCACCGTCCTATCCTTCCGCGCGCCGCGGCGAAGAAACCTTATCCTGTTCGGGTCCACGGACTTCTCCCTGGGTACCCTGTCAGTCGTCTTCCATTTGCCGTCAAGGCGGACCCAAATCCTCTCCCCATTTATCGATATGAACTCAGGGGCGTTCACCAGGTGGAGACAGGTTTGGGCCGTCACCCCCCTCAGTGGTGAGTCCGAAGTGTTTGTGAAGACGTTCGAGTACCAGAGACAGCCAGCATCCTGATCCATCTTGAATCCGCTGACGAGCTTGGCCCCCTCCTCGGAATGACGCCACACAGCCTCGTCCCTGGACTGGATCTCCCACTCCTGGTGTTGCCCTGCCCGCTCCCAGTTCTTCCACGAAAGCGCGCTCTCGGGAAGCCAGAGCCCGAACTCGTTTCCAGGCCAGTCGCAGTGTTCTATCTCTACAACGGTGCAACCATCAGGTCTGTGGTGATAGTACTTCCTGTCCTCGATCCGGAAGTCTAGTTTTCTCATGTTTCCCACGCGATTCGCCCTGGATCGTGTTGTGTAACTTAATGCTCTTCTCACAAATCTGCCCCTCAATGTTCAGCAGCGACGGACACCGGTTTCCTCATGAAGGGCAAGACCTCCTCCCCGTAGTTCTCTACGATGACCACAGTCCCAGCCACCTTGTCCCCGATTCTCCTTCTGAGTCTATCGCTGGCCATGGTAGCCAGCCCCAGGACATACAGGGTGGGAAGCATATCCAAGACCCTGAGCAGGTTCCTTACCACCGCCTGTTTCCGTGATATCTTCGCCCCTCGCGTGGTTACCACCCTCAGTCCACTCAGCTTCTTGCCCACCGTCTTACCGTGGGTCGCGGTCTCCATTAACATGAGGGCGAAGACCATGAAAAATGGGAAAACGATTCCCAGTGGACCGAGGCTCAACTGAGGCGGCATCAGTTCGAAGACGTTTCTGATCGCCGTAAAGCCGAAGTAGTCAACGCTATCCAGCCATGATCTAAGCAAATACCACCCGAGGAAGGCTGGGACGATCATTACCAGGCTATCCGCGATGTATGCCTGAGCCCTGGCAAAGGCATCAGCGATCGCCAGTTTCTCTCCGCCAGATCGCGGCTCGCCGCAGCTCTCCCCCGACACGCTCCCAGAGAAGAAAAGTCACCATATAAAGTCTATCCCGCTCTTGAGGTTTCAAGGGCCATAGTCGAAGGAATCAGCCAGTTCATAGGATTAAATAGTGAGAGGATCTCCCTCCTTCTGGGGAGGATCGATGACTCTGGGATACTCTGCCACAGAGGCTGCGAGCAGACATTTCCTGATCCTGCTTCTGGTATCGATCGCTCTTCTCCTTTTCTGGCTTTCTGTTGTCGCATATCTCATGTGGCGGCGTGGAGAGATCCGGTTCGGGGGGCGCAAGTGGTGCAAAGCACTGTGGCTTGGTTTTCCAGCGATACTGGGATTGGTCTGGATCCAGGGCCAGGTTCGCCACTTCGCGACCGAAATCCTCCTCTACGCCGGTGTCCTCGTCTATGTGCTGTACTTAATGAGAAGCATCTCGAAGGCGACCCCGTCGAATAGCCTGATATCCACCTTCGGCAGATACTTCATCTCCAGGGTGTTCGTGCTCTTCGTCGTCCTGGGATCGATCGCCCTCGTGCTGGGTCTCGGCGGGACCGGATACGCCATCGCCCTCGGGCTCTGGGGGCTGACCTTCATCGGGACCAGAATCATTGGCGCCAGATTGTCGGGACCCGGAACGGAATCGGCATCCTCCATCAGTGAACGCACGCAAGGCCACTACGAGCGGTGATGGATTTATCAGAGCATCGCCGTCATACTTGACCGATTGGGAGATCTGGTTTGATGCAGAGAAGAGTCGTATTCCATGCCGACGAACACGGGGTTTCAAGCATGCGGATACCGGGAATGGTCAGGTCGAATGCGGGAACCCTACTGGCCTTCTGTGAGGCCAGGGACGGGGGCGACCGAACCCCGACGGATCTCGTGTTGAAGCGGAGCGAGGACGGGGGACGCACATGGGGCCCGCTGCAGCTGGTGGTCAAGGCCCGGGCCCTGGATGCGATAATGAACCCCTGTCCGGTCGTGGATTCATCAACAGGTACCATCCACTGTTTCTCGAACATATTTCCCGGTGATGGCCGGGATATCCACAGAGAGCCGGGAAAGGTACGCACCATAATATCGAGAAGCGAAGACGACGGGCTCACGTGGTCCCCGCCAGAGGACATCACCGAGGATATCATGGATGCCTCGAGGGATTACGGGAAGGTGACCGGTCCCGGCACCGGCATCCAGACCGATTCAGGAAGGCTGGTGATTCCATTCGGACTGGGGCCTGAAGATGATTGTCACGCCATGATCGTTTACAGCGACGACCATGGAGAGAGCTGGCAGGCCGGGGGCAGAACGCGGAGCACATCCACGGAGACTCAGGTGGTCGAGCTCTCGGACGGCGGCCTTCGGCTGGACATGAGGAACCAGAACCCAGAACAGAAACCGGTGCACTGCCGTTACTACTCCATCAGCCAAGACGGAGGAAAGACCTGGACCGAACCCACGCGGGACCCGGGGCTGGTGGACGTCCGGTGCCAGGGATCGATACTGCGCTACCCCTTCAGGCCGCCAGGGCACGATAGGTATCCGATACTATTCGCCAACCCCGCCTCCAGCTACGGAAACCGGGTCAACATGACGGTTCGCCTCAGTTACGACGATGGCCACAGCTGGCCTATCGCCAGGACGGTGCACCGTGGCCCCAGCGCCTACTGCTGCCTCGCCAGCCTGCCGGACGAGAAGATAGCTCTGCTCTACGAGGGCGGCGAAGAACACCGATACGATACCATCAGCTGCGCCGTCTTTGATCTTGATTGGCTGATGGAAGCCTGAGAGATGATGTGCGGAAAGGGCTCAAGAAAGTAGTCAACGATACAATAAAGTACAGTCCGTGAAGGGTTCTCGACATGATCGACCTAGGTAAGTCGGTGGTGGTCCGCCCCGATGACGCCACCGGGCCCGAGAGGAGGGCGGTGGCCATGATGGTGGAGGAGGTAGAGAGGAGATCGAGAATCCGCTGGCGGTCCATCTCCCAGTGGCCCAAGGGGGACATGCCGGTTATCGCGGTCGGGCGGCCCCAGGGGCTCAAGGCCATCACGAGTGAATTCCAGGAGGAGGCCCGAAAAGGAGGTCCGCGCCCCGCCGAGGGCTACAGAATCCGCGTCAAGGATCGAGGCGGAAGGCCCATCGTCCTCGTCGTCGGCAATGATGCGCGCGGGGTTCTGTTTGGTGTCGGGCGCCTTCTCCGCGCCCTGCACATGAAGAAGGGAAGCGTGATTCTGCCCGATGACCTCGATATCACAACCGCTCCTAGATACCGGCTTCGGGGCCATCAGCTGGGGTACAGGGACAAGACCAACTCATACTGCGGCTGGGATCTGGATCAGTGGGAACAGTATATACGGGACCTAGCCGTCTTCGGCGCCAACGCCATCGAGCTGATTCCGCCCCGCTCCGACGACAATCCGGACAGCGTCCACTTCCCCCGACCCCCGCTAGAGATGATGGAGGGGATGTCACGGCTCGCCGACGGGTACGGGATGGACGTGTGGATATGGTATCCCGCGATGGACGAGGACTACACGGACCCGGCCACGGTCGAGTACGCCGTGGAGGAGTGGGCATCGGTCTTCAGACGGCTGCCGCGTATCGACGAGGTAATGGTCCCTGGGGGAGACCCGGGAAGGACTAGGCCCAAGGTCCTCATGTCGCTGCTCGAGAAACAGGCGGCCTCGTTGCGCTCCTATCACCCGGAAGCCGGGATGTGGGTCTCTCCCCAGGGATTCAGCGACGAATGGATGGCGGAGTTCGTGGGGATACTCGAAAAGGAGAGCCCGGATTGGCTTGACGGCGTGGCATTCGGCCCCTGGATTCACATGACCACCGCGGAATTCAGGGAGATGATCCCCGGCAAGTACCCCATCCGCCACTACCCGGATATCACGCACAACCTCAGCTGCCAGTACCCGATCCCGGAGTGGGATGTGGCATACGCCGTGACCGAGGGCAGGGAGATCATCAACCCCAGGCCCAGGGACCAGCTTACCATATTCCAGGGGACGCAGGCCCACACGATCGGCTTCCTTGCCTACTCGGAGGGCTGTCACGACGACGTCAACAAGGCAATATGGAGCGGGCTCGGCTGGGACCCGGATCAAGACGTTGCCGATATCCTGCGTGAGTACTCTCGGTACTTCATCGGAGACGAACTCGCCGAGGATTTCGCCGAGGGGCTTATGGACCTGGAGCGCAACTGGGATGGCCCGCTCTCGGAGAACAAAGGTGTCTACGAGACACTGGAGCGGTTCCAGGGGATGGAGAGGGCGGCATCCCCCCGCCAGCTCAAGAACTGGCGTTTCCAGCAGGGGTTGTACAGGGCTTACTACGACGCCTACGTTCGAAGCCGATTCGTCTACGAGACGTCGCTGGAGGAGGAGGCAACGGCCGAGTTACGCCAGGCCCGGGAGGTGGGCTCGTTAGCTGCCATGGAACGGGCCGAGGCTGTCCTGGACAGCGCCCGGCTAGGCGTCTCCCGTGAGTGGCGCACGCGCATCTACCAGCTGGCTGAGGCACTGTTTCAGAGCATACACATGCAGCTCAGCGTCGATCTGTATCGGGCTCAAGCCGAGGTCCGGGGGGCGAATCTGGACGGTGTTGACTATCCGCTGAATAACGCACCCTGGCTCAAGTCCGAATTCGGAGAGATCCGGGATCTACCCGATGAGGAGCGGAGGCTGGACGCTATCGGGAAAATCATTCACTGGACCGATCCCGGACCCGGCGGATTCTACGACAACCTCGGCAGCTCGTTCCAGCATCCTCATGTCGTCACAGGCCCGGGCTTCGAGAGGGATCCTGGGCTATGGAGGAGCGCGTTCCGTCAGTATCCGTATACCAAGAACCCGCAGCCTCTGCGACTTGCATGGCGAGGGGGCATCGGAACCTTGAAGGACACTCCCTTCGAGATGCGGTATACGGGCCTGGACCGGGATGTGGCCTACAAGGTGCGAATGGTCTACGCCGATCTTTCCCCCGATATCGAGGTCCGGCTCGAGGCGAACGGATACCGGGTCCACGACTGGATGACCAGGGACGGATCGCCACACCCGGTCGAGTTCGACATACCCGTGCAGGCAACGCGGAACGGTAATCTGTCGCTTCGCTGGCATCGTGAGCCCGGCAAAGGGGGGGCCGGAAGAGGCTGCCAGATCTCCGAGATCTGGCTGATGAAGAAGTGATCGGGGCATCCTTCGGGGGACGCAGGAAAGATCAAATAGGGGACCCCTGGAGCTGAATCCATGCCAGCTTCCAACGAGCGCATGGGAGAGAGGCCCAACATCGTTCTCATACTTGTTGATGACCTGGGCTGGATGGACCTTGGCTGCCAGGGCAGCAGCTTCTACGAAACCCCGGTGATCGATTCCCTTGCCCGACAGGGCATGCGCTTCAACCAAGCCTATTCCTCCTGCCCGGTCTGCTCCCCGACGAGGGCCGCACTTCTGACCGGCAAGAACCCGGCGCGTCTGCGTTTCACCGGCCACATCACTGCCATCGGCCGGCACCGGTACCCGGAACACGGCCGGATAATCCCGCCCGACGACAGGTTCTATATCCCCCTGACCGAGATCAGCCTCGCCAATGCCCTCAAGCCGGCCGGATACACCTCCGCGAGCATCGGGAAGTGGCACGTCGGAAACGAGCCCAAGTACTGGCCTCTGGGGCACGGATTCGACGTCAACGTTGCCGGTCACACCCACGGCAGCCCCCCGAGCTACTGGTACCCCTACAAGGCACCGGGCCGCAAGTGGAACCAGGAGATACCCACCCTCGAGGGGGGCGAGGAGGGGGAGTACCTAACCAACCGCCTCACCGAGGAGTCCCTCAAGTTCATCGAGGACAATCGGAGCGGGCCCTTCTTCCTCTACCTCCCCCACTACGCCGTCCACACCCCCCTCCAGGCGCCACCGGACCTGGTGAGGAAATACGAGAGCAAGATGAAGACCGATCACTCCCAGAAGAGCGCGGTCTACGGTGCCATGATCGAGAACCTGGACTGGAACGTGGGGCGCATAATGCAGACACTCGAGGAGCTGGAGCTCGATCATAACACTGTGGTCGTCTTCGCCAGCGACAACGGAGGATCTCAGAAGGCAACCGATAACGCGCCTCTCCGGGAGGGCAAGGGGTTCCTCTACGAGGGAGGCACAAGGGTGCCACTCATCGTAAGATGGCCCGATCAGATTTCGGAAGGAAGCACCTGCGACGTGCCCGTGATCAGCGAAGATCTGTACCCAACTTTCATAGAGATGGCAGGTCAGGGTACAGCAACAAACGAGATAGTCGATGGGAGGAGCTTGGTGCCGCTGCTCAGCGGGACGGGCGAGCTGGAACGCCGTGACCTCCACTGGTACTACCCCCACTACTCCCCGCAGGCCAAGATGCCCGGGGCGGCGATCAGATCCGGGGACTACAAGCTGATCCAGCACTACGACCCCGATAGACTGGAGCTCTACGACCTGGCCGAGGATCTGGAGGAGAAGAATGACCTATCGGCGGATATGCCGGAAAAGGCCAGAGAGCTTCAGGAATCGATCGCCAAATGGCTGGTGTCCGTCGATGCCAAGACGCACACACTCAATCCGGAGTATATTCCGGAGTAAAGTCAGGTCGTGAAGACCGAGAGAGTTTAGAATGCCCCCGTAGCTGACCGAGTGGTGATTGAATGAACATCATAGCATCTCGGCCGGGCTCCTACAGGGAGCACAGACACCTGGCATTCGAGTACCTCCCGAAGGCTGGCATCAGGAACGTGGAGATACCTCCGCCGGAACCTGGAGAGATCGAGGGGACGAAGACCGCGTTGACCGAGCATGGACTCACCGCTACCTCCATCAATACCAGATGTGAGTTGAGCGAGGACGACCAGAAGAGGGCCCTGATCCGTGCGATGGACACCGCCAAAGAGATGGATGTGGGCATCGTCTTCTCCTCTACGAAGACGGGAGGGTTGCCGGTGGAGACGGCCTATCAGATGCTCCGTGAACTTGGAGAACGGGCGGCGGAGAGGGGAGTCGTCATAACCATGGAGACTCACCCCGACATGTGCCAGAACGGGGACCAGATGCTACAAACCATGAAGGCCGTTGACCACCCGAATATCCGGCTCAACTTCGATCCGGCGAACATATACTACTACAACCGGGGTGTTGACGCCCTCGAGGAGCTGAAGAAGGTGGCGGCGTACGTGGCGAGTTTCCACCTGAAGGACACAGAGGGCGGCTACAAGCAACCCGAGTTCCCGGTACTTGGCAAGGGGGTTGTTGACTTCCCGGAGATCTTCAGGCTGCTGAACGGCCTCGGCTTCTACGGCCCGTTCACCCTGGAGCTGGAGGGGATAAGCGGGCTGACCCTGGAGAAGACCCACCAGAGGGTGGTAGACTGCGTCGAATACCTGCGCAGCATCGGGGCCATGGAGCCCTAGCTTGATAGTATCCAGGCTCTCAGGCGCTGAACCGGGGGGCACGCTCCGGGCGATATCCCGATTTTCACTGCGACGGAAATCGCGCCGTGTTCCGACTTCGCTACAACGCATAACTAGAATAGCGGGGCCCGTAATCCTTCCACAGAGGGAGAATGATGGGAGAGAAGCTGGCGATTAATGGCGGAGACCCGGCTGTTACAATCGGGGATCCGGAGAGGTGGAGGCGACCCATCGATGAGGAACTGCGGCTGGTCAGTGCCCTGCTGAAGGAAGGCGCGATCTCCGGCTCGGGCAAGGGGCTGCCGAAGGAGTTCGAGGAGGATTTCCAAGAATACACCGGGACGGAATACTGCCTGACCACCGACCACGGATCGTCGGCCCTCGCCAGCGCCTTCTATGCGGCTGGGGTGGGACCGGGGGACGAGGTGATCGTCCCCACGGCTGGGTATATCGGCTCGTATGCGGGAGCCCTGCACATGGGGGCTCGGCCGGTTTTCTGCGACATAGACCCCGATACACTCCTGATCGATCCCGAGGACGCCGGAAAGAGGATAACCCATCGGACCCGAGCCATAGTCCCAATCCACTACAGGGGGAACGTCTGTGACATGGACGCGTTGATGGATTTGGGACGGAGACACGGCGTGGCGATAATCGAGGACGCGGCTCACGCCCACGGAAGCGAATGGGACGGCGAGAAGACGGGCAACGTCGGCGACATGACCTGCTTCAGCCTTCAGGGTGTGGGTACCGGGGGAAAGCCGGTATCGGGAGGGGAAGGCGGCATCGTGACCACCAACAGCAGGGAGTTCTACGAGAGGCAGCTGATCTTCTGCCACCTTCACAGGTCCGGCATAACCGAGGAATTCTCAAATCCGGCCTACCGCATGTTAGAGAAGGAGGTACTGGGTCAGAAATGGAGAGCCCACCCTCTGGCTTTGGCGATAGCCAAGGTTTCATTGGCCACCCTCGACAGTCGGATCGAGAAGAGCGAGAGGGTTCGCATAAAGATCTTCGATGGGATGGGCGATCTTCCAGGGTTGGAGCCCGAGCACTCCTACCCCAAGGCGAAACGAGTGCAGCTCTATGGTGGTCTGCAGTTCATCTATTATCCCGATGAGCTGGATGGTCTTTCGACCGACAGGTTGCTGGAGGCCCTGAGGGCCGAGGGGGTCCCGGTGCGAGGACCCGGATTCGACCATCTTCAGCACTTGAAGCCGATCTACAGGCGAGGCTTCGACCTATGGGGACACAACAGGGGGCCAATATCCGGGGCGTGGATGGGCCTGCCTCCATATCGACCATATGGGAGTGGGGATTTCCCGGTGGCCGAGGAGCTCCATCGAAGGACATTCAACCTCCCGTGCTACATAGACCCCAAACCCGGATTTATCGACCAGCTCCTGGAAGGGTTCAGAAAGGCGGTCTCTAACCGCGATGCTATACCTTAGCTTCCCCCGGCTACAGGGCATTGAACTGCCTGAAGCTATGCCTCTTTGTACACTTCTGTACAATACAGTTATAAACCGGGCATTCTAGTCCCTAGGAACCATAGCGGATGGATCGAAATGAACCAAGTGAAGTTCCTGTTGGACGAGGAGGAGATGCCGCGGAAGTGGTACAACATACTGCCCGATCTCCCCTCCCCGCTGGACCCCCCATTGAACCCACAAACGAAAGAACCTCTGAAACCGGAGGATTTGGCTCCGATCTTCCCGATGGAACTGATCAAGCAGGAAGCCTCCTCCGAAAGCTGGATACCTATTCCGGAGGAAGTTCAGGACATCTATCGAATATGGCGGCCGACGCCCCTCTACCGGGCCAGGAGATTGGAGAAGGCCCTCGGGACTCCGGCCAAGCTCTACTACAACTGGGAGGGAGTCAGCCCCCCCGGCAGCCATAAACCGAACACCGCGGTGGCACAGGCCTACTACAACCGCGAGGAGGGCGTGGAGAAGATATCGACCGAGACGGGGGCGGGCCAGTGGGGCAGCGCCCTCGCCTTCGGGACGATGCTCTTCGGTCTGGAGTGTGAGGTGTTCATGGTGAGGGTGAGCTACGAGCAGAAGCCCTACCGAAGGATCCTGATGGAGACCTGGGGCGCCACCTGTCACCCGAGCCCATCGGAGCTCACGGAGGCGGGTAAGGCGGTACTCAAGGAGGACCCCGAATCCCCGGGTAGCCTGGGCATAGCCATCAGCGAGGCCGTGGAGAATGCCGTGCATGACGACAGGACGAAATACTCCCTCGGGAGCGTGCTCAACCACGTTCTCCTTCACCAGACGATACAGGGCCTCGAATGCAAGAAGCAGTTCGAGATGGCGGAGGACTACCCCGACCAAATATTCGGATGTACAGGCGGCGGCAGCAACTTCGCGGGCCTATTACTCCCGTTCGCGGGGGACAAGATCAAGGGTAAGTCGGACATCGACACCCAGGGCCACGACGTGCGGGAGCTCCAGATAACGAACTGCGAACCCGCTTCCTGCCCAACACTCACCAAGGGGCCCTACATATACGATCACGGGGATGCCGCGGGGTACGCCCCCATCGTGATGATGCACTCGCTGGGCCACAGGTTCATCCCGCCCCCCATACATGCGGGAGGGCTCCGCTATCACGGCGATGCCCCGATCCTGTGCAAGCTGCAGGAGGAAGGGGTAACCGATGCCCTGGCATTCCATCAGAACGAGACCTTCGAGGCCGCCCATGTATTCGCCCGGGCCGAGGGCTTCGTGGTCGCCCCCGAGACCGCACACGCGGTCAAGGCCTGGATAGATGAGGCCCTGAGGTGCAAGGAGACCGGCGAGGAGAAGACCCTGCTGATGGCGAACAGCGGCCACGGGCACTTCGATCTTGCCGCCTACGACGCTTACCATGCCGGGAAGCTCGTGGACTACGAGTACCCGAAGGAACTGGCCGAGAAGGCGATCGCAGAGGCACCACATATCAATCGATGAATCCCCTAGGTCGGTATCTAGGGCTTGGATGGTTCAACATGGCGAAAAAATGCAGGAAATGCGGCGCTGAGATGGAGGTCATCGACAGGAATCACAGGAACCTGATAGAGGAGGTAATAGAGGTCCACTACCGGTGTCCTGAGTGTTCCTACGAGATCATCGTGCCCCAGCTGATCAATAAGGCCGAGACGTAGCAGCCCCGCCGAGATGAAGCTGTCCTGTCCCGGGAACCGGGCGGACTTCAGAGGTCCTCCAGTGCATTCTAGGTGAACCCATGAAAGGCCGGAAACCTATCGTTGGTCTCATAGTGAATCCCATAGCTGGAATGGGGGGCCGCGTCGGCCTGAAGGGAACCGACGGTGCCGACACCCTGCAGAAGGCAAGGGAGCTGGGCGCCACCCCGGTCGCGCCCGGCAGGGCCAGGAAGATGCTCGCCGCCCTGAGGAATCAGGGATTGGATCCGACGATAGTGACCTACCCCCACGAGATGGGTGGGAAGGAAGCATCAGAGTTGGGCTTCGCCCCCAACGTGCTGGGCTCCATCAACAGCGGCGAGACGACCTCCGCCGATACCGTCAGGGCCGCACGGGATATCGTCGAGGCTGATGCGGAGCTGGTCCTGTTCGTCGGCGGGGATGGAACCGCCAACGATGTCTACGGCGCCGTCGGCACCGAAGTACCGATCCTGGGAGTGCCCGCCGGGGTCAAGGTCTTCTCCGGCGTCTTCGCAAACACCCCCGAGGGGGCTGCCAAGATCGTCAGCAAGTTCCTGAACGAGGGTCTACCGACCCGCGAGGCGGAGGTGATGGATGTGGACGAGGAGGCCTACCGGGCCAACAAGCTCAAAACCGAGCTGAAGGGTTACGCCCTTTGTCCATACGAGCCTGATCTCAGACAGGACTCGAAGCTTTCGAGCGGGACCTGGGGATCGGAGAAGCTCGAGAAGACCGCCATAGCAAGGTGTATCGCTGAAGCGATGAACCCCAACCGCCTCTACATTCTGGGCCCGGGGACCACCACAAAGGAGATCGCCAAGGTGCTGGGGATCGAGGACTCGAGCTTGCTCGGCGTCGATCTGATAAAGGGGCGCGAGCTTGTTGCATCCGACGTTGGCGAGAAGACCATACTGAGAGAACTGGAATCGTCCCCCGGAGCCATAGTTGTCAGCCCCATCGGGAGACAGGGATTCATACTGGGGAGGGGAAACCAACAGATCAGCCCAAGCGTGATCAGGAAGGTAGGCAGGGACGACATCATCGTGGTCGCCACTCCCACCAAGCTTCAATCAACGGAGAGGCTGAAGGTCGATACCGGGGACCTCGAACTCGACCAGGAACTGAGGGGCGATATCCCGGTGATCGCGGGGTACTGGCTCAAGCGCACGATGCAGGTCGTCTAGCACCGCACGCTCGCAGGAGGTTCCCGAGGGGAGCCCTCACTTCCCATGGCATTTTTCAAAGATCCACCGAAGCTATCGATGGCGAAATCAGTTGAAGACCAAGGTGAAGGTCGTCTTTCCAGCCGACCCGCCGGGAAGACCCGGCTGGCCCTACATAGACTATGATGTGGACTCGAAATCCGCACAGGTCCTTGCAGATCTACGGGAGCAGCTTCCCGAAATCGAGTTCTCATCGAGCATAGTCCGCTCGATAAAGGAAGCCGAGAAGCTGGTCGAAAAGGAGGACGGGGAATACGATGGCACCCTGGTCTACATGACCGCCATGTGGACGAGGATCGAGCAGGTCTTCGCCAGCAGGTCAAGGCCAGTGGTAATAGCCGACGACCTCTACGCGGGATCGGGAGGCATCCTCTCCGCAGATGCTTTCGTGACCAGGGAGGGATTACCGGTGGTGACCATCGCCTCCTCCGATTTCGGGGATGTGGTGAACGCGGTGAACCTGTTCGATGTTATGCGGAAGATGCGGGAGGCCAGGATCCTGGTTGTCAGCGACAACGATCGGTTGTCGGACGAGGACGAGACGATCGAGCCCTTCGGTACCACCGTGATCACCATGAGATCGGACCGACTCATGGAACTGTACGAGGCGGCTGATCCCGACGAGGCGGAGCGGCAGTCGAAGATCTGGAAACGGGAGGCCCTAGAGGTCGTTGAGCCCGATGACGAGGAGCTGCTGCGTTCGGCTCGCATCTACGTCGCCCTGAAAACGGCGATGAAGGAAAATGAAGCCGATGCGGTGGCCGTCGACTGTCTCGGTCTCTACTACTCCGACAAGCTCACGGCCTATCCCTGCCTCGCCTTCTTCCAGCTCAACAATGAGGGCTCCACCGGTGTATGCGAGGCCGATGTGCGCTCGACGCTCTCCCAGCTCATGGTCCGGTACCTGACCGGCCGGCCGGCATACGTGTCGGACCCGGTGATCGATACCGCGTCCGACCAGATCGTGTACGCCCACTGCGTGGCCACAAACCGGGTGTACGGAAAGGAGGGACTGAGAAACCCTTACATTATCCGATCCCACAGCGAAGATCGGAAGGGGGCATCGGTCGAATCCCTCATGCCCCTGGGAGAGACGGTCACCACGATTCAGGTAAATCCGGACAAGAGGCTGTTCTCCATCCACAACGGGAGGACGGTGGCGAACGTACACTCAGAGAAGGCTTGCCGCACCAAACTCGCCGCCGAACTGGATGCTGAGTTGGTGATGAGGAACTACCGTTTCGCGGATCTCGGCTGGCACCGGGTAACCTTCTACGGGGACTATCGGAATGCTTTCGTGAACCTGGCCACGCTATACGGCCTGGAGGTACACGAGGAAGACCGTCCGTCGCGTGAGTGACGGTTCAACCGGTGGTCTTTGGCCAGGAGTATCATGCCATTTGCAGCGTCCGCAGATATCATGAGGAATCGCATCCGTATCCCCCATCAAGGCGGTTGAAGCGTACCGCCAAATAGGGCGGAACGGAATGGTTTTATCGCAGGAACCCATACCTTAACCGGTCGGGAGCTGCGATATGCTGAAGTTTCTGAAGACAGCCGTCTTTATCTGTTCGATCATCCTCTTGTTGATCGCCCTCAAACCTGCCTTTTCGCTGGAGGACGGTAGAATCGGCGTGATCTATATCGGCTGCATAGCCCGCTCGCCTCCGTTCAGGAATATGAGATCCGATCCACTTTTCTCCATGAGTTTCGTTCAGGCGACACTGCGGGATTGGGCCGGGATGCCGGTCGAGGACGTTCACAGGCTGGTGAGGATGTACATGCCCCGCACAGTTTCCGCGCTCAGCGAATCATACGACGTCATCGTAATCGCGAACGCCAACCTCCTGGCCGTGGGGCCCCACGTCGAGAAGCTCGCCCGCGGTGTGGAGGACGAGGGAATGGGACTCCTGATGTCGGGGGGATGGGAATCTTTCGGGGGCACCGGGACCGCCGAGCCCGCCTGGGGAGAGACGGCGATCGGAAAGCTTCTCCCGACGAACGATGTGGTTGGGATCTGGGATGAGTCCGGCCGGCTGGTGATAGACAAACCGGATCACGAGCTCCTCAGCAGCATACCGTGGAACCTCAAGGATCCCGATCTCGCCAACCCCATTCGATGGCACCACAACCCGGTCACGCTCAAACCTGGGGCGGAGCAGCTGGCCCATGTCGTGAATAAATTCGGCGTGAAACATCCGTTGATGGTCACGTGGGAACGGGGGATGGGCCAGAGGGTCTTCGCCCTCACGAGCGAGATTCACGCGCTCTGCTGGTACGGAAGCCCGTGGGAATACTGCGTCGATTTCGGCGGCAATCTGGTGATCTACGTCGACTGTCGTCCCGTGCCCCAGGATTTCGTTCTCCTGCACGCTGTACGTTCGAAGATGTCCGAGATCGATACCCGGCGCTCCCTTCTCCTCAGCCTTCTCGACTTCTGTGAATCTTTCGGGGCCAATACGGATCGGATGCTGAGGAAGTGCGCCGAGATCGACGGGGAGATAGCGAAGTGCGTGCCCCAGTATCTGGATCTGAAGCTGGAGGAGACCCTCGACAGCTACCAGGTCGTGGAGGAGATGCTCCTGGAGGCCGAGGATGAGGCCGTTTCCCTCAAGAACCGCACCCTTTTCTGGATATACACCATCGAGTGGCTGGCGGTCACCGGGGTTCTGATGTTCTCCTCCTTCATACTCTGGACGACGATGATCAGGAGAAGGCTCTACCGCGATGTGAAGACCACCAGATTTGATGATCCAAGCTAGCCTATCCATGGGAGGGCCTCATTCCCCCAGACCCAGTTCCCGAAGCCTTCCATCGTCCCCGAGATAGAAGCCTGAGTCCAGGAGAACCCTCTGAAGCTCCCTCACGTCCAGATCCCTCGGGGCTACCTTCTTCCTCACACATAGAGCGGCCGCCGTGCCGCAGGCCTCGCCCATGTGTTTCACCGCCATCCTGTTCCTCAGTAGCGTATCCGGGATGCCGGAAGCGCTCCTCCCGGTGCACAGCAGGCCGTCGATCCTCTTCGGAACCATCACCCGGTAGGGAACATCGGTCCATCGACACTCCCCCTCCTCGCAGGTGTGCCTCAGAGCCCGGAACTCCCCGTAGAGGTATATCACGTCATCGAACCTCTTCGCCGCCTTGCATTCATCCAGGGTCAGGGTGTATTCGCCCTCTATGCATGGTCCTCCCCTCGAGCCGAGGTAGGGCGCTATGGTGAGAAGGTAGGCGTCCTCGAACCCGGGCATGTAATCCCTGAACACCTGCACGGTCTCGAAAACGTAGGCACGGAGCTTCGCCTCCAGTATCGATATCTGGCCCGAGTCACCCACATCGAGGGCCTCCACACGCTCGGGGGCGGCGAGCCCCCAGGCCAGATCCTCCTCGCCGATCCTGGAGAAGCTCACCTTCGTCCCCACCTTGCTTCCCCCGATCTGGATCTCCTGCCGGCCGTATTTCCCCTCGGCCCACGCCCTTTTCAAGAAGCCTAGAACGCTGGATTTCTCGAACTTCCGGGCCTTCTCCTCACCGAGGCTGTCCCTCGCCCATTGGATATCGCCCTCGCTCGGCGGGTGTTGTCTCTCGTAGGGAAGGTATCGCTCCCAGTCGATTCCCCCTATCACGAAGGAGAAGCCCATGCCGGTGGGGGAGTGCCCATCCTGCTCCTGATACTCCTGCCTCGGTCGCATTATCGGCGCCCCCGCCCTCCTGACCACATCCACATCCCCGGTGGCGTCTATGACGACCTCTGCCCTGACCGCCCTCCTTCCGGACTTGCCCTCGACGAAAATCCCGCGGACGCGGTCTCCGTTCACTATCGGATCGCTGGCATAGGTCGAGAGCATTAGCTCCACACCTTTCTCCTCCAGCATCTTGCCCATGACGTATGATGCGATATTGGAGTCCCGCGGGTAGTGGCACGGGCTGTCAGGCGGAAGGCATCCTCCCCCCAGGTCCCTGTATCTCTCGATGAACTCCTTGGCAAGGCCCATGAAACCCGGATAGATGCCGGCCTCGTAGGGCGCCTTGGGGTGGGGTTGACCGCTGGACATGTGGCCCTGGCAGATCATCCCCGGTCCGATATTTCCACCCAGGTTTCCGAATCTTTCTATCAGAAGGGTGGAAGCGCCGTGCATGGAGGCGGCCATCGCGGCGAAGGCACCCGAAACCCCGCCGCCGGCAACGGCGACCTCTACGTCGTGGATTACTGTTACCCGTTTCTCGGGTTCGATGACGTATTCGGTCAATCAATCACGACCGAGGAGGTGGATTCTGCGGGTGTATAAATCTGTGGCAAGAAACTCCGACGAGGTCCACCTATTTCAGAGATGGGGATTCTAGATGATGGTGTTCAGATTGGCGGTCCGTGGCTCGCGGGACAGGAGGGAGGTTCGCTTCTTTGGCAGATGCGCTGTCCTCGCCGTCCTTTCGGTATCACTTGCCCTGATTTCGACCGCTGACTGTCAGGAGGGCGGAATCATAGAGGTGCTCTTCATAGGTGATCCTTTCATGAGGCCCGGGTTTCCCACTCCCGCTCTAGTCGAGGACCCGAAGATAAGGCTGACCCCGGTGGTCGGTGAACTAGCCTTTGTAACCCGCAAGGAAATGGCCAAAGCTATGCGAATTTACCTGCCCAGAACCCAGAAGCACCTCAGCGAGAACCACGACCTCGTAGCGCTTGCGGCCATCAGATCCGATCATCTCTCCGGCGCTTTCCACAGTTGGGTCGCCACCGGCGTGCTCGAGGGTGAACTGGCGCTCCTGATGGCCGATGACCCTGTCTCCTTCGCCGGCGTCGACGCCTGGGAAGGGGCAGGGGCACCTGGCTGGATGGAGACGCCTGTCGGAGCCATACTGCCAGTTGACGACAGGACAAGGATCAACTACGAGGATATATGGTTCAAGTTCAAGCCCGCGAGCGGCTACGAGGATCATCCATTCAATACGGGGATACCCTGGGAGCAGGTAACGGTAAACACCCACAACCGCCCCACCGCGAGGCCGGGCGCCACGGTACTGATGGAGACATCTCAGGAGACTCCCTTCAGCGGCTATGGGGGCCCGGTGCAGGAGGGGTCCCCGGTCGTCGTCTTCTGGGACATCGAAATGGGAAGGTCGATGGCCCTCGTATTCGACTGGGGAGGGAATGGCGTGACGGAATTCTACAGATGGGAGTACTGGCGGGACATCGTCGCGCGCTGGTTCTACCTCCCCGCCAGGGCGGAGATCCTCGAGGACGTTGCCCTGAGTCACAAGGTGCGTCAAATGATCGCGCAGTTTGGTGTTCAGAAAGGGATAACGCTTTCGATGCTGGAGTTTGCCGACAAGTTCGGAGCCAATACTGTCAGGGTCGAGGAGCACCTCGCCATGGTCAACGAGGACCGGAGGAAGGCGGACTCCCTGTGGATCGAAGGTGACTTCCAGGGCTGCGGAACGGCGATGGAAACCGCCCTCGCAGGTCTCCAGGAGGTCGAGGGCGAGGCCCTGAAGGCGAAAGACGACGCCCTTCTTTGGATCTACATCTCGGAGTGGACGGCCGTATCGGGAACGCTTTGCGTGACCGGTTTCGTCGTCTGGTCGTTGATGATACGCAGGGTGGCCTATCGGGAAGTCGGGACCACTCGTTCAGGCCCT
>Ga0180432_10002667_pt1 | contig 26562 bp, 26 predicted proteins | sample SS_ome_10_FD_132414 | JGI IMG/M metagenome (GOLD analysis project Ga0180432, IMG submission 132414) | Hypersaline lake sediment archaeal communities from the Salton Sea, California, USA - SS_1_MS_2 metaG | ecosystem: Environmental > Aquatic > Non-marine Saline and Alkaline > Hypersaline >... | reverse complement strand
GTATAGGTGACGGCGAAAGATCGGGTAACTGGCTGATTGTTGATTGTGCGCGCGGCGCGTACAGAATGCAGTCCGATCCGCCTGTTGTGGCCGGCAAGGTGGCCGACATTCGTGAATATGTGAAGTCGTTGCCTACCGAGCTGGCCAGGCCTGTGCCGGAAGGCGAGCCGCCGCCTCGCGAGCCTGACAAGTTGTCGCCTTCTGTTCGCTGGGATGCGTATGATCTGCAGCGCGCGCATTCTGAGCCTATGGTTCTGGTAAGCAAGGCCGGCAGGGTTTTAGAGCCTTGTCATCTGTCTGAAGTGGTGCGCAATGACTACACCTCGCCCGAGCGGTTGATTGGCACTTTGCGCGCTGACGGTACGACCAAGCGAATGGTATTGATCGACACACCTAAGTTGCCGTGTTTTACGCTAACAGCCGATGCCGTGTACGCTGATTACTGGGATACACAGTGTTTTACCGCGTCGTCGTCTGATCTTCGCCTGGGTACATACCAGGATTACATGTTCAAGTCTGCTGGTGATCTGGGCTGGAGGCTGATGCCTCTGGACGTGTTTGTTCGTGATACGGACATTCAATTCAAGGAGGCAGGTGTAACCAGCCGTGTTATGCGGCCTTTAGACGCGCAGGTGCATCTAATAACAAGCCACGGCATGCCCGTGAAGCTTGCATCTACGCTGATCGCCAAGCAAGGTGATCACAGATACCTGGTTAAGCGCGGCGCCAGTCTTGTGCCGACTGACGAGTACGGGTCTTACGGGTATGCGTCTGACGTTCAGCCAGAGGAATATCCCGACATTCAGATCGAAACGGTCGACATCCCTGATGAGCAGCTGATGAGCATGATGACGACTGCTGCGCAGCAAGGTCAAAAGTCGGTGTTTGATACTCTGGCCATGTCGTCGCTGGTCCAGGCGTTCGACGTGCCGGCGCTCGTAAATCAATGGCTGCCCGAGATCATTATCGGCACGGATCGTCTGTGCAGGCTGTTGGTGCTGATGCTGTGGCATCGTGATGCGTTCATTGAGCGGTACGGTGACGATGATGCGGCCAAGTTGGAGAGTCTTTTACGGGATGCCAGCAAGCGTGTAGGCGAGTTGGTGCTGGAGCTGCGAGAGAGCAAGTGGCGTCCGCCGCAGGATGACGAAGGTGAGTACTCTGACTAATATCACTCAGGACGATCTTGATGTAGGATCGTCCACCGTGTTCCGGCCACCTGACTGGGGTTGGAGGCGTGCCATAGGCAGGCATGCTATAACCAAGGATGAAGTGGTCAGGGCGCGTAGGTATATCAGACGCTACCGCAAGATCAAAAGCAAGCGGGCGCTGTCTCGTCTGGTTGCTGATATGCCGGACGTACACGGCGCCAGAATCCTGCAGTTCGGTCCTAACAAGCGGATACGTTGGTTGGTCGAAGCCATGCTGCTGGCTGACGTTGGCTGTGACGAGATCGCGTATCATATACAGGTAACGGATACCGAGGTTATCTCGATGTTCGAGCGCCTGTTTTTCAATGTGCGGGATTACGCAGCTAACCGCATATACTTTCATGCTTTCATCGTTCCATCTCCGCTGTTTAACGAACTGACTGAGGCGGATATGCTGAAGTTGGCAGCGTTTTATGGCGGCGAGCCGGTGCTTTGGGCTACGCTTTCACACGGCCAGATGCCTGCGGATGCAGAGAACTTTATTCGCAATGAGATTGCGAATTTGGATCTGAAGCGGTCATTGGCTTTGCGGCTGACCTGCCCGGTGACGGACATGAGTTTCCGCAAGGCCAACGTGAAGCATACGATGCAGGTGGAGCACACGTTGCATCTGCCTACACGCGAGGAGATAAGGGATGTGCGCGTAGAGGAAATGCAGCCTCGTTTCCTGCCTGCCAGCCAGGAGGTGTTTCAGGAAACAGGGGGCCTTCGCGTGCTCGATACTACTGAAAAGGCTCCAGAGGCGGAGAGTGAGAGTAAAGATGGCTAATAAGTTTACGCCTATGACGGACGCATCGAAGCAGATGCTTTTGGGTGCCATGACCGAAGTTGTGGATCATGTGTCCAAAGGCATGGTGCCCAATGGTGCGATTGTAAAGGTTGCTTCAGACAGGCAGTTATCGTTGCCCTTTGTTCGTCTGCTGGTAGGCGCGTTCAACGCATCTCGCACACGCGCTCAGTTGTCCGTACCGGATGTGGAGAAGCGGGCTGGCGCGTTTGAGCTGGCAGATTATTCCGAAGTGGTGGCCAGCTTGTATCCAGCTGTCCACAAGGAAGAGCAGCACAAGCAGGAGGCGCGGGCTGCTGAGGCAGAGAAGCATGCGACATCGCTTGATGCTGCCCTGGTCAACTCACGCGAGCACTTTCATTCCAGCTTTGCTCCGGTGTCGGAGGAGCGGTCGCTGGTTATGAAGGTTGCCAGCATTCGCGCCAGGGCAAAGGATCTGATGGCTGAAGTGAAGGCTGCAAGGCATGATGCTGTTGCGGCCAAGTTCGCAGCCATTGATGAAGCAGGCAAGGCTGCCGCTTATTTCGACGCGCATCCTGATCAGTTTGAGCCGGCAGAAAGGGCGGTAACCGCTAAGTTTGGTTTTATAGGAACCAAGGCGGCAACAGCGGTTGCAGGCTGTATGGGCGAAGTAACCAGCGGGCAGATCAAACGCGCCGGTGCCTGCAGATCTGGAGACAGATCTATCAACATTGATCGTTCGCCGTTTTCTCATATAGGCAAGGTTGCCTGTGCCTTGGCAAAATACGCAGCTGCTAATCTGAAAGCGGATCGAGCCGAGCAAGCGTTGCCAGAGTTCCGGGAAGCATATGTCAGCCTGGAGCAGGAGACAAAAGCAGCGGATGAGGACCATACGTCGCTTTTTAAGGCGGGCCAGGCAGGAACAGGAACGGTCATAGGTCTCAGAGCCTTGGCACAGGCCCTACCTGGCGCACACGCTGCTGAAAAGAAATATCTGCTTTCGCTGTTCAAGCCGGAAGTGCGAGATACTATGAGGATGGCTCAAACGAAAGCCATTCTTACGCACCTGATGAGCTCGGATCCGGTGATCTCTGGTTATGACCCTGACGAAGTGGCGCAGGCGTACAATGCGATTGCAACGATTGCGCCATTGGCTTCTACCAACGAGCCTCTGATGACGGATCTGCTGCGTCGTAAGCTGCAAGGCGAGGTACTTGCGCCACACGAGCTGAAGCAGATTGCAGAGATCACGGCGCCTTCGCCGGCGAAGCAGCAGTTGCAAAAACTCATAAACGTAGGCAGAGAAAAGGAGCCTGCTTAGGATGTCTTTGACCCAATCCATCCTTTCTGATGATTTCATGGCTGTTTGCGGTCTGGAAAAGCGAGCTCAGAATTTGTCTGAGCTGACATCCAAGTTCTGGGAGATGACGCCCTCGCAGCAGCTGATGGCCGGTGCCGGCATAGGAACTGGTGTAGGTGCAACGGCAGGCCTGTTGAACGCGCTGATTCGCAAGCGCAAGATTCTGCCTGACGTAGTGACCGGCGCTATTGTTGGTGCGCCTGTAGGAGGGGCCGCCGCGGTCGCAGCTCCAGAGATACGCAAGATGGTAGGCGGGATTCCTTTGGCTACGACCGCAGGCGAGCAGCTGGCTCAGCAGCATGAATTCCTGAAGCAGCGTGAGCGCGGGCTTACCCAGGATTTTCAGCAGTTGTATGAAGGCGAGCCTGGAATCTATTCTGATTATCCCAGAGCTATAAAACATCTGGCACACTCGATTGGTGGCTTTGCTCTTGGCGCAGGCCTGGGCCGCGCAACGTCTGGGGGATCCGAGAAGCTGTTGTATTGGCTTGCACATCAAGGCGGCAAATTACAGCAGCAGGCGCCGTCCACACCTGTGATAGGAAAATTGCTCAACGCTCTCGGCTCTCGTTTGACCAGAGCCGTTCCGACTTCGCCGCTAGCTCTCACCCGGAGAGCCGGTCGTATGACCTCGATTGCGCATACTGCCAGCAAGGGAGCAAAACTATACGGTGTTGGTCGTGGTGTAGCAAGCGCTGCGGCGCTGCTACGCACGCGTGAAGGGGCTGCAAAAGATCTGCAAAAGCGCATCGAACGCATCAGAGCAGAACGCATGGCGATCGCGGAAGAGCTGCGTCGAATGCGGCGGGGTCAATAGCATGGCTAAGCCTTTCATCAAGACGGTGGATGATTTCCCTGGTAAATCCGGGCTATCTTGTCAGCTGGTTGAGATGTCAGGCCCGGCTCCCAGCAGAACCTGGTTGATGAAGTTTGCTAGTGCTGCTGAGGAATTTGCTAACAGCCAGCCAGACGACAGATATTCATACGTACACCTGGTGGCTTTAGGTGACGGTGAGTACTACGGCTGCAATCGACGCGGCGATTACTTCGCTGAAGCTGTGAACAAAAAGTATCACAACACCTTCACCAAGCACGCCAAGTGTTACAAGCATCATGACAATGATGACGAAGCTAAAAGCTGCGGCATTGTGCCGTTTTCTACGCACAACGATCGTATGCACAGGGTCGAGTTGATTGTTGGCTGGGACAAGGATATTTGCCAGGATGAGCTGGCCAAGGTGGCGTCAGGTGAGCCTGTAGCCACCTCTATGTCTTGTCGCGTGCCGTTCGACATTTGCAGTTGGTGTGGCAACAAGGCCAAGAACCGAAGCGTTTATTGTGAGCATCTGCGCGATCACATGGGCAAGGTGGCAGATGACGGGCAGCAGATTTACGCTATCAATACCCAGCCCACGTTCTTCGATCAGAGCATTGTAGTTAGACCTGCCAGTCGTATAGCCTTCGCCTTTGCGAAGGTGGCTGACAAGGTGGAAAAGGAAGAGGCAAACAAGCCTTCCGAGGAAATTGCTAGCGCTAGCAAAATTTCTCGCGGGTCGATTGTAAAGAAGATAGACAACGAGGCCGAGTTGCCGTTTACTACCAACGAGAAGCCACAGGTTATAGATGCCTTGTCTCATTATCCACCGGCGCGTGTGTTCGATAAATTACACAATATGCGCATAAGTTTATCGTTGCCTGCCTTTATACAGCTGGTGAGCGGTTTGTCTGGTACCGATATGAATGTGCAGGACGGCGTTATACGGGATGCGGTAGACATGTTGCCGGGACCTTGTTCCGATGTAAACGATAAGCTGGTAAGCACTTATCGCGGGATGCCTGGTCCTGATTTGCCGGGGTTAGGGTTGCTTGTGTCCCAGTTGCTTGGGCCGTTTGGATTAGGCATGGACGGTCGACGGTGGCGCATACGTGCGCGTGTGATCACCGGTGGAGACGGAGACAGGGCGTATAAGCGGCGAGTAGTTGTAGCCAAGACAGCGTCGAATGCTGCTCGGCTGTTAGCGGATCATTATGCTGCTTATACCACGGCATTGATGGGTGTTTGTGAAAAACGTGGATTTTCTGAGGATTTGCGCTTGATTGGGCAGCAACACCTCTGATATAATCTGCCAACAGGACGAGGTTTATAACCAGTCCAAGGGAACGAAGGAGGACATGTAAATGTCTGTGAACGCGAATAGCGAACTCGTCGAGTCGATGAACACTCTTTTGGAAGAGATTAAGTCGGCCCGCAAATCAGCTGATGTTGGCGATGCGGAACTGGCGGCTGAGAACAAGACGCATACGGAAGGCGCCGATTCTCGTGATCAAACGCAGCAGGTGCGGGACGATGTAGGCGACAAGAGTGTTGAGAACATCGCAGAGACGGATGCTGCGGCTGCTGCTGCCAAGCAGAAAGCCCAGCAAGCCGCCAAGGACCCGAAGGTTCGTGACGAGGACACGCCGCCTGAGAAGCCTGTGAATGACGAGAATGTTCCTCTGCCTGACGAGCAGGAGAAGTTCAAGAATACGGACGGGTATCACAAGGCTGCGGCTTTGGAGACCGAGCTGCTCAACGTTTTGAAGGCTGCGCGTGATCAGGAGCCTGACGAGTCGACGGCCGAGGTCAAGGCTGCGAAGGCTGACAAGCAGAAAGCCGAGCCCGAGAAGACAGAGAGCGTTATCGATCTTGAGAGTATCAAGGCCGCGGTTGCAGCCAACAAGGAGCAGGAGGAAGCCGGGTATAAGCTGGCTGAAGCGACTGCCGAGGTAGCGCGGTTGCAGGCGTCTGTTCTGGACAAGGTTGCGCAGGCTATCAAGCAGGGTCAGGATGATGCTGCGATGTTGGCTGGTGAAGCGCCTGGTGCTGATGCCGCGGTAGACAGCTTGATTCAGGATGTGGCAGGCAAGATGGTTGCAGGCGAGCCCCTGGCGCCTGAAGAGGAGCCGGTGGCTGCGGCCATTGAGGAGGCCATATCGATGGCCGAGGGCGGGGGTGAGACCACGACTGGTGCGGATCAGGTAGTCGCTGATATTTCTCAGAAGGCCGAGTCTGGTGCTCCTTTGTCTCCTGAAGAAGCCGCCATTGCTGACGAGATAGCCGGAGCGATGGAATCTGGTGCCTTGCCGGAAGGCGGCGCTGCTCCTGAAGCGCTGGCTGGTGCTGAGGCTGGTGCGGATGTTGACACCTTGGCTGATCAGGCGATTGCTGACGTGGTTGACAAGGTGGATCAGGGCGTGCCACTATCCGAGGTAGAGGAAGTCGTTGCCAAGGCTATTGTTGATGCTGCGCAGGAAGCTGCTCAGGCTGCTGGCTCGCCGGCAGAAGCGCCCGCAGAAGCGCCTGCTGAGGGGCCTACGGAAGAGGAGCCTACGGAAGAGGAGTTGCAGGTAGCTGCGAATGCGCCTCTTCCTACTGTCAAGCAAGCCGAGGCTCTCATGCGCGGCTACGCCATCAAGGCTGCCAAGGAGTACGCTGAGCGCGGGATCAGCAAGGAAGCGTCGAACGAGTTGATTCGCGAGCATTTGTCGCGGGCGCTCGATCAGGACATAGCCCGAGGTTTTCAGACTGGCCAGGTCTCGGCTGCGTTGGATCTGATTCGGCTTCGGAGTTAATAGGAGAACAGGCGATGCCTATCACGTTTACTGATGCGCAGGCTCGGGTCCTGGAAGAGTATCTCACTCTCAACCGCGAGCTCAGAAATAGTCAGGCGAAGCAGGCGGATGCGGCGGTGACGGCGACACGCGAGTCTGCTGTGAAGGCGGTGGACGCTTGCATCGCGGCGGGAATGTTGGACGGCGCGTATCGAGAGGAAGCCGTTAACAAATATGCCAGCGATCCGGCGGCCGTGCTGGAAAACCTGACGAAGGTAGCGGAATATGTGGCCAAGATGCCGCCTGAAGTTTTGGGCAAGTCTGGCAGCTTTGGTGACGATAACGTCGCCAATGATGGACTGGATTCTACCGATCGGGTCATGGCTCGACAGTTGGGCCTGATTAGCTAAAGGAGAAAAGGATGACTACTGCGCCTACGCTGCATACGCACATCCTGGACGTCAAGCGCGGCTTTTCTAACATAAGCACGCTTATGTTGTACAAGACAGCCGATCCTGAGAGTGGTGAAATCACTGATTACATCGCTGGACGCATTGTGTACATGAATGCTTCGGGCGAGTTCGTGGTCGGCATGAATAACGGCAACGAGTTGCCGTTTATCGTTGTTGAGAACGCGGTGCAATCGGACATCATTGCTCTAGACCAGGTGCTCGGCCTGTCCGTGTTGTGGCCGATGGAGTTCTGGACGACTGAGTATTCGGCTGTCGATTGTACAGTCGCGCCAAATCAGAAGGTTACCGGGAACACTACGACCGGCGTACTTGAAGACGCCACATGGCCGGCGACGCACGACGTGGTGGGCATAATTTCCGAGGCTTCAACGCAATCGCTGCAGGGCAATACGTTCTTGTCGGTCTATTCCTGCTTCTTGCCTAAGCACTCGCACTAAACATGCATGCAACCAGATAATCACCGGTTGCTTGATAGGAGATAACAAATGCTTACACCTATGCGAGACGCGATTCACGACCGGATCGTCAATCTCATAGACACGGGCCAGGTGAAGGAGGCGCAGGATGTTCTGTCCAGCGCTCTGAAGAACTCCCTGAAGGAAGATTCCTTCCTGGACGGGATCATCGAGCCGGTGCAAATCGGAAACAACGATTTGCATCCGCAGCTGGATACGGAGACGCCTGTTCGCATCGAGCAGCGTTTGCCGGATTCGCCGGGCGCTGCGGCTGTGCCCTTCCTGGGCGGACAGATGGCCTTGCAGCTGCAAACCAGCCGGTTTGCCGTCTACTTCTACCGGATTCAGACGCCTGCTATGTGGGCGGATGTTGACAAGCTTCGTACCCACGTGTACGACATTCGTCAGCATTATCTGGATCAGGGCGTTAAGGACATCGGCGAGACGAAGGATACCAGGTTCATTCAGGCCTGTAATACCATCGTCGGTACTGCCGGTTCTACGGTCACGGCCACGGGCGTAGTTCAGCACGCTAACATTTCCGGCGGGATCACCCGCAGTTCGGTCATGGAAGCGTTGAAGACCATGAACGACACGCCGAACCGACTGGAGCCTGCTACGTGTCTGGTGAACGTTAAGTTTGCCAAGGATATCCTGAAGTGGAAGCCGTCTGACACATCGGACAACATTTCGGAAGCTCAGCTTCGCGAGGGCCAAAAGGCTCTGGGCGATATGTTCGGGTATCGCTGGCTTATGAGCATCAAGCGGGATATTATTCCTGATAACCAGATGTTCATGTTTGCCGGACCTGACTATCTGGGCCGCCATTACGTTCTGCAGGAGCCTGTCATGTGGGTTAAGACCGAGCCGACGAAGGTCGCGTTCGGCGCTTATACTACTCTGGGCTTCACGATCGGCAACGTGGCCGGTGTGTGCAAGGCGACCTTCAGCTAGGCTGATACGCTTCTTTTTCTTAGCTATCAGCGGCAAGGAGGTGCTGACATGCCGTATCAGTTGACCACGGACGTTACGAATGCCACTGGCGGGACAGTCTATTTTGACTGGATCCTGCCTTATGGCCGAAAGCTGACAGACGGGCAGGAAGTCAGCGTTAATGGCTGCCTGCTTGGTCGTCTGGAAGAGGACCAACTGGCTGAAATGCTCGAGGATATCAATGACGGCAGCGTGACGGTTGTTTTTCCGTATACGCTGAACACCGTTGAAGAGTCCTCGTCCTCGTCTTCGTCTTCTTCGGGGTAGTTACCAATGTCTGATGTGCTGACTACAACGGTTACAAATGCTGGTGCCACGCCAGTGTACTTCGACTGGATTCCGCCTTATGGCCGCCGGCTAGCTGCTGGCGTCTCATACGAGGTCAACGGCGACCTTTTGGGACGTCTGGAGGAAGAACAGCTTGCAGCTTTTATCGCCGACATGAACGACGGCTCCATTACAGCGGAGCTGCCCTATCCTCTGACGGAAGCGGAGGAAGCGGAGGAAGCAGGCTCCAGTTCCAGTTCCAGTTCGAGTTCAGCTGCTGCTGCTGCTGAGAGCTCCAGTTCCAGTTCGAGTTCAGCTGCTGCTGCTGCTGAGAGCTCCAGTTCCAGTTCGAGTTCAGCTGCTGCTGCTGGGGCCGCAGAGAGCTCCAGTTCCAGTTCGAGTTCAGCTGCTGGAGGCGAGGACGAGCAGGAGCAGGAAGACGAGGCTGTTTTCAGTTCTAGTTCTAGCTCTAGCTCTAGCAGCGGCTAATAGGGAGAAAATCAGTTGAGTATTTACGACGAGATAAGGCAAGCGGCCTTTTTCGACAAGCTTGCGTCTCTGGGCGTTGAGTTGAAGACGGAGCAGCAGGCTACGGAGGTTGTGAAGGCTGCTAATGCGCTCTGTTCGCACACCAAGAGTGCAAGCGAGGCTGACGAGGAAGCGTATGAAACTGCGCTGGAACTTCTTCAGCAGCATCCCGGCATTCTCCAGGCCGCTGTCGAAGAGGAAGCTCAGTAGACAGAGTCGTCCTTTTCCTGACTTTTGATCCACGAGCCGGCGGCAGGCTCTGTCCTGCCCCGGCTTTTTCTACCTATGGCATACGATAGCTGGAATCTCGTATATGACATGGCGACTCGCCTGCATCGCAGGCAGAGGGCCGGCGAGTCTGTTGTAGGCGGCGGCGGCGGGGGCGACCTGTTTTATGATCTCGGCGATCTTATTGACGTAAACCTGGCTGGTGAAGCCGACTACGATATTCTGCGCTATCATGCAGCCAGCGGCACTTGGATAAATCAGCAGCCACAGACCTTTCTGGTTGTTACGGGGGCGGTAAATCAGAATATAGATGGGATAAAGACGTTTCTGTCTATTCCTGTCTTGCCGGCTGCTGATCCTGTCAATGCCAACGAAGCTACCAGGAAGGCTTATGTAGATGGCCTGGTTGCCGCGTTGAGCCTGGATGATCTGACGGATGTGGCGGTAGGCGGCGCTGTAGCCGGCCACATTCTACGGCACAACGGTGCCAATTTCGTCAACATTGACGGAGACGCGTACTTTGTTACGCTGGCTACGGTCCAGACGGTAACAGGCAGCAAAACCTGGTCTGCTGTCCAGACGTTCACGGCAGGTGTAAAGGTATACCCCAGCCTGGCCTTATCCAATGACGGCACCAAATGGTTTACGATCACAGGCGTGCCAGCAGCTAACAGGGCGTACAGCGTGCCTGACGCGGGCGCAGACGCATCTTTTGTGCTGACCGAGGGTTCCACCACCATTAACGGGGATTGGACCTTCACGGCCACGCCAGAGGTCACCAGCGCCATAACCGCCCCGACACACGTAGCGACCAAGCGCTATGTGGACAACCACATTCTGAATTATCTGGGTGAGTTATTGGATGTATGTTTGTCGGAAGGGTCGTCCAGCTCCAGCAGCGACTACGCTTGGGGGTCGTCTGCAGGAGACGTGTTGTGGTTCAATGGCGAGTGTTGGACCAACCGAGATCCCGGCGATTTTCTGGTTATGTTGGAAGGCGAGCAGGAGATTGACGGTGACAAAACGTTCTTGCAGCCTGTTACCTTGGCTGATGGCTTGGTCATTCGTACGCTGCCTTGTCAGCTTTCCAGCTCCAGCTCGTCCAGTTCCAGCGCATACGCAGCGGCCAATCCTGCGCATTACGTGACGATTGTTGCCGGCCATTTTTGTGACGATCATACCCTGACCATTCCCGATCCCGGCGAGGACGCCTGGATCTTGTTGTCGTCCGGCGATTTCAACATATCCGGGCAATGGCAGTTTGGTCAGATTCCGCTGCTGCCGGCGGAGAATCCTATCTATGATAATCATGCGGTCCGCAAGGCCTACGTTGATTATGTAGCGCAGCTGGCTAATCTGTCGGACGTTGCGTTGTGCATAAAAGTGCCGGCGGCTCAGCCGTCCGAGCCTTCGTACCCGGCTGGCTGTGTATTGGAGGGTATGGCGCTTGTCTTTGATGGTGACAACGAGCTTTGGACTAATTATTTCCCTCATACGACAGGCGCTGTCTGGGTTACCAATACGTCAGGTTTTAATCTAGTCAAAGGTGATCTGGTTATCTACGCCGGCGGCTCGTTCATTTATCCGCACGTTCCCAGTTATTATCCTGCTACTCACGTGTTGTTGGATGATATAGATCACGGCTCGTCCGGCTGGATAGCTATGGCTGCTGAGTTGGAAGTAAACACCAGCGGTGCTACTACCGGCGTCATATACACATCTATGGATACTTGGGGCAAGTGGTCTACGACGCTGCCGGATAGCGGAACTGAGCTGGTACAGATGGTCGGCTTTATTATGGAGGAGAACCGGATTCAGTTCAGGCTACCAGGCCTGGCTATTCCATTTCCGCGGTCTATTGCGTCTAACTCTCTTATTAACCAGCAGTGGATACACGACGGCGGTGACGGGGCAGGCGGCTACGGCAATCATGCTACCATTACCGAGGCGTTTTACGTGCTGGCCGATCGGATTATTCAGAATGAAGCTACGGCGTATGTAAAATCGGCTCGGGTCAGTCCTCTAGCGCCCGACACTATTGTGCCTCGGCAGTGGAATCTTGATACTACCTGGACGGTAGACAGGGTTCCTGCGACGATGGGAACCGGATGTGTCGTGATAGAGGGAGACGAATCTAATAGCGACAATGCCGTTATATGCGCGATGGTGAATGACGGTAATCCTGTACGGGTGACTTTGATCGAAAAGCCGGCGGGTAATCTGCTTCGATATCATTTGGCTGTCGAGGAGCTTCCAGGGTCTTCTTCATCGTCCGAGGATCCTGGCGCCGAGCCGCAATACCTACCTGATCTGTCTTCTGTGACAGCCGGCCAGAGCTTGTTCACTTGTGAAGGCTGCCCTGTTACTGCTAACAACGTGACAGATGTGCTGGTCAAGGCTGTAAACGACGTAGAAAAAACTATCGATATAGAAACGTATGAAGGATCTACCTGGCCGGTAGAGGAGTGTGAGGCTGTATCTTCCTCTTCGTCTTCCTCTTCCTCTTCGTCTTTGTATGCGTCGGCTGGTCCCACTGTTCAGGCCTATATAACGAAAAGCGTGCATACGCTATGGCATTTCGATACGAAAATGCCCGTGTATTTGCGCTTGCGTGGTTGGAAGTTCAAAGGCGTCTGCAAGCCTCCGGTTGGTGAGGCAGGCGCAGCTGTCCGTCACGACAGCGCGGATGTAGTGATAGAGGATAGCTGCACATTTGAGCATTGCTGGCGCAATCAGGTACGAGTAGAGGAAGGAGAGAATTTCGTATTCGAGTATTTGCCTGAAGTGCGTGAAGGACATACACCGTATGCCACCACGGATCTGGTGACGAAGGAGTATGTAGATGGTCTGATTACGTCCGGTGTTACTACGCTGGAAGATCTGACTGATGTGTATTACGATCCTGCCGACAGTCTTGAGAAGGTGCTGGTGTGGGATTCTGATACTGGCATCTGGACATCTGCTGATTTACAAGATTTCTTCGTGGTTCTGGCAGATTTTGATCAGGTTGTGGAGGGCACCAAAGACTTTCAGGATCTGATAGCCAGCATATTCAGAATCCGTGTTTATCCTCCTGCCGGTTCGTCTTCATCTTCATCTTCATCTTCATCTTCATCCGAGTCAGAGCAAGCCGAGGTTATCAGGAGGGCACATTTTTATTGTATCGAGGGCGAATACGCTGGCGTAGACAGGGTTGTCGTCGTTCCTGATGCCGGGGTTGCAGAGACGTATTTCGTGTTGGCTGCTGGTGCTAGCACGATCTCCGGCAAGAAGACATTTACGACAGTGCCGGCATCTACACAGCCGCCGGTGGAAGCGTACGATCTGGTAAACAAGCAGTATGTCGATTCGCTTAGTATCACCTTATCGCTAGGAGACCTGACTGATGTAGAGATTTCCATGTCGTCCAGCTCGTCACCGGGCGACTGTTCTTCGCCTTACATGCTGATCTATGACGACGAGAGCGATTTATGGGTGCACAGAAGGGTCGAAGACATTGCCGTATCGCAGTGTGGGACGGCAGGGGATACGCTTTATCACAACGGCGACGTTTGGGTGAGACTATCTGCTGGTGCGTCAGGCGCTATTTTGATGGGAGGTACTACACCTGCCTGGACCACACACAGCGTAGTCATAGATTCCGACATCACGTACTATATAGATCCGTCCGGCGACGACTCGACGGGTGACGGTACATCCGGCAATCCCTGGTTCTCGTTAGAACACGCTTGGGAGCAGATTCGCGGCTACATTATAGGTAACGGTGTGACCGTGACTATTGATTGTGGTAATGGTTTATATGATCTCATGGCTGTTAGGGGGTGGGATCTTATAGGCGCGCCGATTACACTAGGTACGGGCAAGGTCTTGGTTACAGGAGATACCAGCACGCCTACCAACGTCAGGTTTTCCACGTTGGCCGTTGGCGGTGCGGAGCTGGATATTGATCAGATTACCAATCCCGCCGGCACTACAATGCGCTACACCTTCGCCGGCAGCCCTGATCTGAGTAACGTGTTAGCGAATCAGTCGTATCTGTTTGTAGACAGGGGTAGCTGTACCAATGCTGCTAATGACGTATATGCTAAAGTAACAGCTGTCAATGACGGCGCGGATTGGGTAGAGGTAACCAACGCTGCCGGTGTGGCAGAGGGTCCCGGCAGTCCCGGCACTGCCAGGGCGACACGCAACGTTCAGGGCACGCTCCGTCCGATGCTGCCTCACAGATGCAATGTTATAATCGAAGGCGTGTCGATCGAAGGCTCGATAGGCAATAACGCCGAACACGGTGGCGGCATATGGCTGTGTCCAACTTTTACTAATCATCATGTGTGGAGCGGCTTGACCTTCTCTCAGTGCACTATTCGTTACAATGCTATAGGTGTAAGTGTTTGCAGAGATAGCAACTTGCACATATACCAATGCACTGTTAAGGATAATGGTATTGGTGTGTGTGCCGCGGGAGCTTCCATCATTTGCTATGGTAGTTCGGGCAGTAATTATACTTACGGCGCAAAGAGTGTTTACGGTGCGGCTATAAAGCGCGGCAGTGTAACTGGAGATACTGCCGCATATACTACGGCTGTATACGGGGTCGTGTACTAACATGGATGTGCTGACTGATAAGCGCGGCGCGGTTGTAGGCACTAGTTTGGCCAGCATCGCAATCGAATCGCCAGATGGTCGTAGGTATACGCTTGTGCGAGAGGTAGAGCTTGTAACGATAAGAGGAGTATCGACGTGGATTCCAACGCACGTCGAATGGGGTGATGTGTCAAAGGAGCAGTTTTACAAGGATGTAGAGGTGCCTGACGAGTTGCCAAGGCAGTTCGACGAGCCTTCGCACGAGTACTTCGTACAGGAAGGTAAGCTACGACGTGTCAGTGACGGCAAGATTTTTTCGAGTGGTAAATGGAAAGCGAAAGATGTCTTGCTGAAGTGATCTGGTTTTCCAGGCGATAGTGAGTTAAAATCATGGACAGCGATGGATTAGTGTCCGAAACGGAGTCAGTAAATATGGCAGATGCAGCTGATTCGCAGGTGGTGCCTGCTTTGTCTGGTGTGACTTACCGTATTCCTAAACCTGTTTTAGGCGGAAGTGCGGCGGCTGTGCTCATTATGATCCTGCTCCAGCTGGCGGCGGTTATACGTAATGACGCGGCTTCTGTCCGGGAAGTACTCAATGCTCAAGTCAAAGAGTCAGAGGTGCGGTATGCGCAGACAGAAGGGCGGCTGCATACGCTGGAAGTGTCACATTCGGATCTGCGGGAAGATTTTGATCGCATGGATGCGCGGGTCATTGATCTTCAAAAGCAGATAACCCAGGTTACCATGAGTACCAGCGATCGGATTGCCAGGATCGAAACGCGCCTCACGCAGATAGACAAGACGCTAAGGCGCATCGAAGAACACCTGATTCCGATTGAGCGGCGAAAGGAGTAAATAGATGCAGTGGTCTAATTCGGCAGTTAGTGAGGGGTATCATCTGACTCCGTCTACTCAGTGGGGTACGTATTTTTTCTCTATTGATGGTAACGGAGCTGGCGAAACCAATATGGCCGCATCGGCATATTCGCCGGACGACAGAGGCATTTTTTGGATAGGTGTGGAAGATTCCAGGTCAGAGCTGTACATGCTGGATGTGATGAGCGTGTTTGTCGTTTGTCAGGGCGCGCTGGCAGGAGGCGGCTGGGGCGAGAGCACGGATGGTCTGACCAACGGCTTCATCATTCGCGTCTGGGACCGAATAGAAGGCACGTACATTTATCCTTTGCATCCTGTTTCTCTTACGTTGACTGATCATGTGCCTTTCGTCATGTTTAGTGATCCTGTATTACAGGCGCTGCAGACTAACAGGCTGTTGCTGCAGGGTTTGGGTGGTGTTCTCAATCACACGCTGTACCCGATAAAGATGTCCAGGTGCTCTTCTTGTTTCCAGCTTCGGTACGGCCAGCGTCTAGAGTTTGTAGTGCAGGATAATCTAGCCGCGGATCCCGGTCCTGATGTGGCTGTGCAGGTTGTATACGCGCGTGGCTTGACTATTAGCGACGCGCCTGACCGTCAGGGTACTCCTTCGAATGACAGGCCGGCTGAGGACTCCAGTTCCACCAGTTCCAGCAGCTCCAGTTCAAGCGGGTAAGCATGAGTTGGTGTAGTGACGAAAGCTATGGTCGGTCCCGTGTAGCCGGGGTCAACCTGCGGGAAATCGCAGTTGCTACGGTGTCGCAAGAGACTCAGGCTGCTGTTACAGCAACGTTGCGTACCTGTCAGGGTGCAACGTATTCCTTGGCAGACGAGGAATCCAGCTCAAGTTCCAGTTCCAGCAGTGAGTCGACCAGCCCTTTGACGGTTGAGTTCGTGCTGAAGGAGTCGCGTAAAGCAGCTACGCTTGAGCTGGAATTAGCTGCTACTATTACGAATGCGGAGGCAGGCGAGGTGTCAGTCACACTGACGCCCGATCAGACTGCTACGCCGGGTGTCTGGTTGGCCGAATGGAATGTTATAAGGGACGGCGTAACGATCTTTTCCATGCCGTTTTACCTGTTCATTACGCCCAGGTTGAACGTTGAGGATGCGTCAGCTACGCCCACGATTCCGGAGATTCGCATGTTTCTCTGGGATACTAGCCCTGATGCCAACCAGGTTTTGGATGATGTTGAGTTTTCTGATGCGCAGATTTTGGCTGCTCTGCGCATGCCGGTGGAAGAGTGGAATGATACTCCTCCGCCGGTGCCACCGTACAGATACACGATTGCGACTTTTCCGTATCGTCGCCCCTGGCTGTTGGGCACGATAGGGTACTTGTACAAAGCGGCGGCTAATTGGTATCGCAGGAACGAGCTTAGATACCAAGTTAGCGGCGGTTTGACGTTGGATGATACCAACAGATCTGCTCAATACGAAGAGACGGGTGACAGGTATCTCTTGGAATGGAAGACCTGGATGGAGAGGACGAAGCTGAATCTAAATCTCCAGAACGGTTACGGAATAGTGTGAAACCACAAGGAGGCGTGAAGTGGCTCTTTCAGACTACGTGACTATAACCAATCTTACTTGTGACGGCGAAGAGCAAGCGTGCGAGCTTGCTGCTGATACTCGCAAAGTCGAAATCACGGTATCATCTGACTCTGTAAAGCTTAAAACGGAAGAGGGCGGGGATTACCGCACTATTACTCCTACCACGCCTTTCGAGTCAGAAAGCTGCGGCTGGCACGGAGCAACAATCTATTTCGAGGGAGATGAAGGTGTAGTCGTGTCCATTGTCGAGGTTGCGTGTCATATCTGTGGCAAGTGCGATTACAGTTTCTAAGCTGGTTGTCTGGCGGACAATTTGCTATGCCTAGCAAAATGGACAAGCAAGCTGGCGTGCTGACGGGTGCGGCTTTAGGCGCCTTGTACACTGTTGTCAAGGATAGGTCTACTGAGCGCATGCTTACCGGCATGGCGGTAGGTGGTTTGTTAGGTGGTTTGACGGGTGCGATAGGTAGTCGCATTGCGCGTCAACGTGCCAGACAGGTTGCCAGGCAGCAGGCTATTGCGCACTGGGCTGAGTTAGCGGCTCAGCAGCCTGGCACCTTGGAGCACACCGGCTTACCGATAGGGTTGTAACTTGGCTGGTTTTAGGTCATGTCGCGTTTCTCACTTGTTTGGCGGCGACTCCCTTATTGAATGGGAGATGGATTACAGTCTGCGCGATTCCGGCCCTTATACCTACTTGCTTGAGTGGGCTGAGTCTGCTGCGTCGGACGAATGGGAGGCTGTGGCCCAAGCTGTTAATACGTTCAGCATAGAGGATCCTACACCGCGCAACTACGGCAAGCAGATTCACGGGGCTTATAGGCTGACTTGCGTAACAGCTGAGCAAACCATCATAAGTCAGCCTTTCCCCGCCAATCGTTACGGTGACGGACAGCATGCAGCCGTTGCTGGCGAGATAATACGCAAGGAGTGTTTGCGACTACGGCTACAAGGTGACGAGTCTGCAGGCTGGCTGTACAAGCGAAAATTATGGGGAGAGGCGTGTGACAGCTGCACGGACTGGAATACCGGCGAGGTCGTAAATGCTGGCTGTGAAACGTGTTATGGCACAGGTATAGATGGCGGGTACTGGGATCCGTACGAGTTTTCTGTCTCTTTAACAACGCACAAGGTGCATAATCCTTCGACAGGTGGCAAGGGCATGACGGATCCGGTAGCGCGTGGGTTTCAGTGTCTAGCCTTCCCTCTGGTAGCCAAAGGCGATATCTGGGTGAAAGCAGCTAACGATACCCGCTGGCGGTTTCAGAGGATTGACTATTTAGCGGAGTTGGGCGGGCCTATAATACTAGCAGGCGAGGTACGGCAGGTACCCAGTGACGACGTGGTTTACGAGTTAGCGAGGCCAGCATGAAACGCAAGGGTGTGAAGCCAGCAAGGCTCCAGTCGATTGTGCCGACCAAGCCAGAACGCTGGCCTAATCGGTTCCATCCAAGGGATGTTATTCCTCGGGAGCTGCTTGAGTAATGACTGGTTCTAGCTCACAAGTTACCACGCCTCAGCAAACCTGGGATGACGAGTCCGCACTTTGCGCTGAGGAGCTGATGCCAAGGGTTATTACTGGTGCCCTGCTGCAGACAATCCGCAAATATTTCTGCGATGCGGATAATATAAGATCTGAGCTTCTGCAGTCTTATGTCTGGAATTCTGATAAGAGATTGACTAAAATAGACATCGTTACACCGGAGCTATGGGACAAGACCAGGGTCGAGAAGCGTCCTGCGGTTCTGGTGAAGCGGGCGGCGGTCAGGTCCAGGAACCTGGCCATCGATGATTCAGCAGGCGAGAGTGAGCATGGAACGCACTATGTTGTCCAGATTGCTGGATCTCATGTTGTTACCGCGGTCGCACGAACAGCTGGCTGCGCGGATGAATTGGCTCAATCTATTTGGTTTGATCTCATCCGCTGGGCGCCGGCTTTTCGCAGTGATCTTGGACTGCGCATTTTTCGGGCGCCTGAGTTGGGGCCTGTTCAACGGGTCAATGACGAGAGTTGGGAGCATTATGTGTCCGGTTTAACGGCCACATGGGTGTACGAGGGCGAATGGGTGCTGAAGGTAGAAGAGTTGCCCATTAAGCGCATCGACATTAACATAGAGACGAGGACCTAAAATGGCATACACGCTTCCTCAAGTGATCGTTCGTCAGTTGTTCGTGCAGCGGCTGTCCGAGGTCGTTCAGCCGTTTTATCCCTGCATCATAGGTCCACACTGGAAGCTAATACGGTATGGTACCGAGACCAGCGACGACACGTTTCTGGCTACATATGACGGTACCGAGCAGACTGTAGCCTGGCCTGGCCATACGGCTGCTGGTTACGGTGCCGTGGATGAAGATTATGTACAAGTGGATGCAGTGGATGCCTTGCTCAGGTATTACCGCAACTCTTCTGGTGACGCAGATGAGATCCATGATCGCGGCAATCACGTTATCTGGTCCGATACTATTATCTGGAAGGATTACGGCAGTTGGACCAGGCAGGCAGGTCGAGATCCCACAATCGACGTGGCGGTAGGCGACTGGGTCAAATTGGAATATGGCGATTATGAGCTTCTGACTCAGGTTCTAGGTTTCGTCTACGATACAGTGGCTTCTAGCGTAGGGACGGCTACTGAAGCGGACGGTAATAGCGGGACGGGAATGACTGTGACGTCAGGAGGTACCTATACTGGTGCCGCGGATACTACGTATATCGTTACTATAGCGGTTGATGGCAGCGACTACACGCTGACTGTGCGGACCACTACTGGGTTGGACAGCAGTGGTCCGCACACCTATACCTTGGGAACTAATCAGTCCATAGGCAACTATGGTGTTACGATTAATATCAACGGCACGCCGGCTGACGGTGATATTTATCTGGTGCCTGCGACAGCGGAGTCTAACGGCGCTATTCACGGCCTCACGCTGGCGAATACGATTCCTGTGCCTTTGCGTCACCGTTCCAGTAGCAGCTCAAGCTCGTCCAGTTTAGGACCCATACCAGGTTCTATGTATGAGACTGATCTACAGGTCAGCTTGTACATCAAGGACGACGTGACTGTCGTGTATAAGAAACTAGACAGTCCTGGCGACTACAACTACGAGATCGATCAGACGAACGGCATTACGCTCAATGCCAGCATCACCAGTTTGCACAGCAGGACAGGCACGACGTATCTGCCGATGGAGAGCGCGTCTTGCTACGTAACGTACAGAGTGATTGATCTGACTTATGCGTATGCTGTGGATTCGCTGGAAACCAGTTCGGATGTTGAAACCACGCTTGGCAGCATCGAACCGGATTCCGAGTTGCCTTATGCGGTGTATAAGTCGTTGCAGAACAGCAACGGTAGTGCGGTCAAGTTTTTGGCTCTGCAGTCTAACGACGCGACCGGCTGGAATGCGGCGGTTGACATTCTGAGTAACGAGGACGAGGTGTACTATCTGGTTCCTCTGACTCAGACTGTTGCTAACCTTACCATCGTGAAGACGCACGTGGATGCTATGCGTGCGGCTGGCGTCAACAAGTGGAGGCGCATGTTCATCAGCCGGGAGCTGCCTGACTACTTCTCGGTCACGACTGGGATGGCAACGGTTACAGATCAAGGCGGGTCGAACATTCTGGTCACGGTGCCTCTAGGCGGGCTGATAGCTGCTGCTGTCAGATCAGGCGACATCTTCCGGTGCAACTACGAGACGGATGCGTGGGGAGATACCAGCTACGAGAGCTACACCATCGACGAGGTGGTGGATGACGATACCATGACGCTGTCGTCTGGTCCGTCTAGTCCTGTTCCTATACCTGCTACTTTCCAGATCTACCGCGACAAGACAAAGGCCGAAGAGGCGACGCAGATTGCTACCTACTCCAGCAGTTATGCTGATCAGGTGGTTTGCAACGTCTGGCCTGACGAGGCGACGGACGACAACGGCGAGACGGTTGCCGGGTATCATCTGGCGGCTGCGATTGCAGGGTTCAAGTCCAGCGTGGTTCCGCATCAGCCGATCACCAATTTCTTGATCGAAGGCTTCTCTGCGGTGCCTAAAGCGTCTGCGTATTTCAGTCGAACTCAGTTGGATACTATAGCTGAGGGCGGGACGTTGATCGTAGACATGGAGACTGACGGAGCGTCTCCTTTCATTCGTCATCAGCTAACTACCGATTACACGTCGGTGGAAACGCGGGAGCTGAGCGTAGTGGTTAATGTTGACGGTATCAGCTACGCTATCGCTAATACGCTGGATCGGTTCAAGGGTCGCATCAACATTACCGACCAGAACATCGAGATGGTCCGTGCGACCATTGAAGGTGCGATCGACGCATACTCGGCTCTGTACCTGACGAACGACGCGGGCAGCGCTGTTTTGTCATACGAGATCACGGAAATAGGGCGCAACGAGATACTCCGTGATCACCTGGAAGCGGATTGCGATGTACAGGTACCCGCTCCGATGAACGTGTTGGACATTACGCTCAGGATAGAAACGGGCTAAAGCCTGGAGGAAATAGTAAATGCCTACGGAAATCTTTGGACAGCAGGGCGATGTGCGCGATATTCGCGTTATCAAGGCGTCTGCAGCCAAGATGGTCTTCAGCGTAGGATCTGAAGAGCTGTCTATAGTCGCCCGTAACGCCACAATGAACGTGTCGCGTAACGTAGCGCCTTTGCGCTCGCTGGACGGTGCCTACTATCTGGTCGAGCAGCCAAAGGGCTTTGGTACGCTGTCTATCACCAGTGTTTTTGGTCCTACGACGCGTATAGACAAGTTCATCGAGAAATTCCAGGATATCTGTCAGCTGCCTGAAAACGTGCTCAGCCTGGTTTACCAGGGCCACGTCGAATGCGCGCCGAACGTGACCAATGTGTCTCGGCATGTTCTGCGTGGCGTGTTGATGACGACCTACGGAGCTAGCGTAGGTGGCGATGACATGATGCTGGTGCAGACCATGAATTTCTTGTTCTATACGCTCTCCATCGGATCCTAAGAATGCGTCACGACGCCAGTGCGCGGTGCAAGGAATGGATTTTTACTCATGTACCGTAGTAAGTGCAGCGCCTCTTAGACGAACTTATCTGATACAGGGTCCTAGAGTCTCGACGCGTCTGGCTGTAGACGGCCAGAGCCAAAGTTATATCACAGGCGTTCGTGACATGGGCGTAATAAGCCCTGGCACGGAGGTCATCGTTGCATTTCCGGGCGGCATGGATGCGCCCGGAGTTATTGTTTCTACTGTAGATAGCCACTGTATTAATCAGGCTCTTGCTACGGCTATACCTACAGCTCCTCAGCATTCGGTGGGTGAAGGTGTAGACAGTCTATACGATAGCCTGCCCGGCAAGAACAGCTATGCCAACAACCGGCCGAATGATATGCTGGCTGGTGACTGGGGCAAGATCAATGAGCTGGGTGTTCAGATAGGTATAGGACTTTTGCGCGCCTGGATTTCGGCCAGCTGGCTGGCCGGCATCGAGTTCTATGCTGCTGACAATCTTACACGCATTGTCGGATGGAATACTGAGCTCATCTCTGCCTGTGAGCAGACGTACAGGCTGAACGACGAGGGCGAAGCTGCGCATTATACTTTGCAGTCACCGTATTACTGGGAAGCTACAGGCGTTGTTAATCTAGAAACGGCCGAGGAGAGCCTGGTTGAGCGAGAGGATGGCTGGGAATTGCAGCAAGGCGGCATGGGCGCTGTCAGCCGCGGTCAGCGCATGTATGCCAGGCGTCGCGTGTATGAAGGCTATCTGGGAGACTTGCATTCACGATTTGTCTGTGCTCCGGCGGAGGGTTTTGATGATACGGTAGGGGAAGACAGCTATCCTTCAGTTGGATTGTCGTCTATTCACGAAGGCGCTGACGGATCATTGCACCTGACTTCGGCTCGTAGTGTCACACTGCAGAAAAGATGCTTGATTTCTGTTCCTGATCCTGTACGCAGGCCGGATGATCCAGCAGGTGACAACAGAGCCGGAGGTTATCAGCCTGCCGGTAGTATTCTGGCTGGTGCGGCTCCTTTTGCCAAATACGACTACGTATTCCAGGCAGTCGATGGACCTGGTAGGGCGGCTGATGCAGCTAATTTTGCTGCGTATGCAGGGAACTATCAGAACCTGCTGAGTACGTTGATGCACACCCTGGACTTTACGGTGCCAGAGGAGAGCGAGGTGGCTGGGTGGGCTGGTGTGAATAATGCTATTCCTAGCAATCCTTTGCCTGCAGGGTTCATCTCTGATCTGCCTGCATCTGTGCAAGTGCCGGTGGATCATCGTCAGGTAACGGAGCTGTTTGAGAGCACTTCCGGCATTTTTCAGATGCCTGACGGTTCGATCGTAATACATGATGGCTACGGTGCTCAGCTGACACTCAGCGGCGGTAACATTTATGTTTCAGCGCCAGGAGATGTTATCATGCATCCTGGCAGGTCGGTTATATCATTGGCGCCCGGCGATCTTATTATGCGCGCCGGAAACGATGTCGATATATCATCGACGGCAGGATCTTGCAGGCTGAAAGCAGAGGATGACGTGTACATGTTGGCAGCTAACAGCGGAAGCGGAGCGATGATCCTGGAAAGCAGGGCTGCCAACTCAGGACTATCCGGTACTGACGGGATAACGCTCAAGTCGTTGGCGGGATTCAATGTGGATGCCGGGCGCATGGATTTCCGATCGGACGGAGACTTTTCGCACAGTGTTGCCGGCACAGCTTACATAGACGCCGGCGGCATTTACGAGGATACGCCGAGTCGGATCACTCGATTGTCTACCGCGTCGTTCATTCGTAGTGAGCCGGGACAGACGTTGCATGCTGGCAGCCTGAACGTGGCTGGTAGTTTAGGCGCGTTTACGTATGCCGGCGCTTCCGGGTACATTGGTTCGGAAGCCGGGGTGGCAGAGATTTCTAATAGTGTAGCGCAGCGATACAGGCAGTCTACGGATGCTAGCAAGGAAGCGTTGAACGACCTGATTGATTCTGTAGAAGAGGCGCAGACAGAGCGGGCGGAGGCCATACAACAGGCCGGTTTCGCATTTCGAGCGGACACTGAGTATCCTGCTGATTTCAGGCTGTACTCTACTTATTGGCAGCAGCTGTATGCCCTGAGAGGTGGTTTGGGTCACAGTTGGCAGGAAACACCGGTTACGGATCCGGCGACGGACCAGGCAACGTATCCTTATCCTGGTTTGTTATGGAATGAATCTAGCGAGGACAATGTAGGTTACGGTCACGTGGTGCCGGCCTTGTTGAATGAAGCGGGTATCGCGGTGGATCGTGATCAGGACGTGTACGAAGCAGACGGATCCGAGATCGCATGGGGTCCATTCAAAGACAGGTACAAGGTGTCTACGTCAGTTGGATAGCCTTGACAGGAGAGCAGAATGCCGTACGAAAAGGTAGTTGAGCCGCAAAAGCCAGAAGAGAAGCCTGAAGACTTGCTTGGCGTGACAGAGGGGCAGGAGGGTGACACAGATATGCCTGAAGCTCCGCCTTCACCTATCAAGTGTCCGCGGTGCGGCTGGCGTATTTTCCGCGAGCTTCCAGAGGCAACAGACGAAGACAAGAAGCAGTTCTTGCGTGCTATGTTGACGGAGGATGCCAGGTTCGAGAAGGCGTACAGTCTGTTTAACGGCAACGTGACGGTTTGTTTTCGCAGTCGCAGCCTGGTCGAGCGAGAGTTGGTAGCCAACATTATATCTGCCACGGTAGAAAGTTCTACGCCTACGCAAACGCCTTTGGCTGTGATGCATACGGTAGAGAGATTCCGGCTGGCTGCTGCGCTGAAACGCATACGTGTCGGCTCAAGCGTCAGGGAATTCAACGAGCCGGTAGGCGACAATTTGACCGAGCTGCAGGCCAGGCACGCCAGCTTCGATAACTGGAAGGCGCCTTTGTACGACGCCGTTATTACTCAGCTGCGTATGTTTGATGCGTTGTGGGAGCAGGTGCTAACAGGAGGCGCTGATAAGCCGGATTTTTGGAAGACGATTGGGCAAGATTCGCAGTCCGAGCAGCAGCCAGAGGTTTCCGATTCAAAACCGATCCTCTAGAGCAGGATCAGTTTTACTTGCTGCGCGAGGCTGCGTACCTAGGTGATTTGTGGAGAGAGGATGACGAGCGCAAGGCCGAGACGGTAGTTGCCAAGCAGTTATGCCTGATGCAAACGACGGTGCTAGCTCATCTGGCTGTTGCGTCTATCGTTAGGGAGCCTAAAGATCTTGTAACTGAAGGATTGCGGTGCTACGAGCTGATGCGAGCATTTTGTTTAGGCGATCTTGGAACGGAATCCGGGCCTAAAGTCGAGCTGTCGGCGGCTGACGAGGGCGCACAATCAGAGTTCGAAAGTATGAAGGCGCTATACGAGGAGCTGGTAGGCGATGCCTGATGGTTTCAATTATGTCGATCCTTCGCAGTTGGGTTTGAGTCCTCAGTCTCTGGACTTGAATCGACTGCTGGGCGGCTTTTTCGGCGGCCCACAGGAAGAGTTCGCTACGTCTACTGGCAGGTACGACCCTTTCTTTGCCGATCCTGCCGTCAGTGGCATGGCCGGTGGTTCGGGTCTGGCCAATACTGCGTCTACGTTGTTGCAGTGGATTGGCAGTATGATAACCGGTGCGCCGACAGCGGGTCCTTTCGGCAGGCATGATTGGATGAGCGTGCAGACGCAGCAACAGCATCTGGGCGCTATCAACCGGCTGGTTCACACATCCAGGCAGGCTGATATAGACAGAGTACAGCAGTTCATATACAGACGTATGGAAGCTGCTGTGCCTGCTAAAGATATGAAGGAGGATTGGCAGCGTCAGCACTATCAGAACGAAGCCAGGGCGATGTCTGAAGCTGTGATGTGGGGTGTGCATCAGGTTCCATTCGCGTCAGACTTGCTTGTCCAAACCGGCTTGTCGGATGTTCTGTTTCCTGGCGGCCTGACAGGTAGATACTATGAGGACATTTACAGAGCTACCCGTGGAGTATTGCCACGGTACGCAGATGCTGGCAGACCTGGATTTCTTGGTTTGGGTGTCGGACAGGTAGAGTCGCTTGGTGCTGCTATGCGCAGCACTTTTTATCCCGGAGGCATGCCGGCTCCTGGAATTACCAGAGGGTTTAATCTAAACCAGCTGGGCCAGGTTACATACGAGCTCGGGCGACGCGGTTTGCTGCCCAACGTAGAAGACGTGCCTGGGATGGCGGAATTGCGCGGTGGTGGCGGTGGCGACTTTCCTGAGCGGGTTGGTCGTCGTATGCGTAACATGGTGGAACTGCTAGACGCTGTACGCAGCTTGATACGTGATCCTGACGCGCCTGTGCCCAAGTTGGTGCAGGTGTTGGAGGAGATTACTGGTGGGCAGTTTGGTATGGCTCTGGACACGCCAGCGGCTGCTGGCAGGTTGCGCGCTGATATTATGCAGACTCACTATATGGCTCAGCGTGCCGGTATTCCGCTGCCTCAGCTAGGTAGAGCGATTCAATTCGGTGTAGCGGTTGCGCCGCAATACGGTCTGGGCGGTCAGTTTGGAGTACAGGCGGCTATGACTGGCGCCTTGATGACCAGAATCCAGACACAGGCTGTGGGTCCGGGCGCTCTAGGCAATCTGAGTCAGCGTGAGGCCGTGGCTGCTGCAACCAGGCGCGCTGCGGGCGCATACTCGTCTGAATTCATGCGTAAGGTGTTTGCTTTGCACATGTC